>JAEAMG010001888.1_pt1 | contig 14393 bp, 10 predicted proteins | sample 8958741 | NCBI WGS metagenome assembly JAEAMG01 (sample SAMN16933256, study PRJNA681125) | bioreactor sludge metagenome | isolation source: anaerobic bioreactor treating anionic surfactant - SDBS | place: India: Bengaluru | collected 2019-02-28
CGTCTGGAAAAACTGGCACATCAATATCAAATCTGGATTGTAGCAGGAACACTTCCCTGCCCATTCCGCCCAGATGGTTCCATCATTAGTGATGGCCGTGTACGTACCGTCAGTTTATGTATTAGTCCTGAAGGGACTGAAGCACGTTATGACAAGATTCACCTGTTTGATGTACAAGTGGGTGATGTTGTGGGTGGCTATCAGGAATCTCGATTCTTTGAACCGGGTACTGATGTAGTGATTGCCAAAACCCCGTTTGGTAATATTGGCTTAATGGTGTGTTATGACTTGCGTTTTCCAGAACTGGCTTTAACCTTACGCAGTCAAGGTGCAAACATACTTACCGCACCATCAGCCTTTACCTACACTACCGGCCAAATGCACTGGCAATTACTGCTACAAGCCCGTGCGATAGACAGCCAATGCCAGGTTTTAGGTGCAGCTCAACAAGGCTGGCATGGTGAAAAACGCCAAACTTGGGGGCATGCAGGCGCTGCCAATTCACGCGGGCAGTTGTTGGCAATAGTAGAAAATGAAGGCACTCAACTAATTACCGTACCGTTTGATTTAACTGAACAAATCAAAATCCGTGAGTCAATGCCTTTGATGCAGCACCGTCGTTTGCTGCAATTCTAAACTTAGATTTTTTAATACCCATAAAAAAGGTTGATCAACAAATACGATCAACCTTTTTAATTTTAAGTACAGTGCCACAAAGCTTTACAGATAGTTTTTACCATTACAGATGATCAGTCATGATCCCACTTATTCGGCAGCTTCATTGGTCACACGCAGTACTTCCTCCAAAGTGGTTTTTCCTGCCAGTACTTTACATAAACCATCATCGCGGATTGAACCGGACTGTTTACGCGCATAACTTTCCAGCTCATATTCCGCAGCATTGCCATGAATCAGACGGCGCATCGGCTCATCCACAGGGACAATTTCATAAATCGCTGTACGTCCCATAAAACCGCTATGCGAACAGTGATCACAACCTTTCGGTTTCGGTAACTTCAGTTCAGCTCCAACATCCAAATGCCTGAAAATTTCGGTTTCAAACGCATCTGCATCATGCCATGTGGCACAGCGTGAACATAAGGTTCGAACCAAACGCTGGGCAATCACTCCAATTAGGGAGCTGGCCAGCAAGAACGGTTCGATGCCCATATCTTTTAAACGGGTGACTGCACCAATTGCGGTATTGGTATGTAATGTCGATAAAACCAAGTGACCAGTTAAGGATGCTTGCACGGCAATTTCGGCGGTTTCCAGATCACGGATTTCCCCGACCATCACCACATCCGGGTCCTGACGCAGCATGGCTTTTAAAGCACGGGCAAAGGTCATGTCTACTTTACTGTTGACCTGAGTTTGTCCGATACCTTCCAGTTGATATTCAATTGGATCTTCAGCCGTCAGAATATTTTTTGAGCCATCATTCAGGTCAGACAAGGCTGCATATAAGGTGGTGGTTTTACCCGAACCGGTTGGTCCAGTCACCAGAATAATGCCGTGTGGACGATGTACCAGATGGGTTAAGCGTTCATAATCCGGTTGCATTAAACCCAGATGGGTCATATTCAGACGTCCGGCCTGCTTGTCCAGTAAACGCATGACCACCCGTTCACCATGTGATGAAGGCAGCGTCGAAACCCGCACATCCACTTCACGTCCAGCCAGTCTTAAAGACATACGGCCATCTTGTGGAATACGCTTTTCAGCAATATCCAGTTTGGCCATGACTTTAATCCGTGACACCAATAATGGTGCCAGTTCGCGGCGTGGCTGCACAATTTCACGCAACTGCCCATCGACGCGTAAGCGTACCGACAGTTTTTTTTCAAAGGATTCAATATGAATATCGGAAGCCCCCACGCGGATAGCTTCAGACAGCAAGGCATTGATCAAACGTACAATCGGAGCATCATCTTCCTGATCCATCAAGTCTTCAGCTTCTGGCACCGAATCTGCCAAACTGAGTAAATCAGGATGATCTTCCAGACCGGCTGCCACTTGCTGCGATTCTCCGGTATCACCAGCAAAACTGGAACTGAGTAACTGATGAAATTCCTGCTCAGAACACAACTGGTGCTGTGCCGGATGCCCCAAATAGCGACGTGCTTCCTGTATCGCCAGCAAGGGCGTATTTTCACGGCGTACAATAAAAGCCTGATTGCCCTCGTAACGCAGCAATACGCCATGACGCTTGGCAAAACTATATGGTATTTGTAATTGTTTAAGTACTTGCATCAAAGTTTATAATGATGAATAAATTGATTTGAGTGTACTCTAAGCATAAGACAGCGTGAAGTCTGTTTTTAATGATTAAGCTATAAAGGAAATATGCCGTTGTCTAAAAACGATGAACTGATAGATGCAGAGCAGCCCAATTTAATCAAATGGTGGGGCGAACAAAGCTTTGAATTGAATCAGCCTAAGGCCTGGCAGTTTGGTTCACTGTTATTTCGTCTGACTCGTGGTCTGCAAGAATGGCGCATGGAATATCATCGTCCACAGGTGCAGTACGACTATGAACAGAAGTGGCATGCGATTGAAGATCCGAATTTTGCTTTTCCGCAACCGCTGAAAGTTGAACGTTATATGTTCAAGTCCACTCACAATAAATTACAGCTGATGCCGCGTCTGGCCGATCGTTCCGTGGTGATTAAACCGGTCGATCCGATTTATATTCCGGCAGGACAGCGCGGTACGCTGTATATCAGCACCCCGTTATGGATTGCAGGCTTTGTCGAAAGCCAAAAAGACCCGCTGTTTGATATTCCGGTGATTCTGCCCAAAGATACCTGGTTCGGGCCCAATCATCGTATCGGTGAAATTTGTTATGCCACCGCGGTCGATGGCCGTACTGAACTGCATCAGCTCAAGCCACGTGCCTTTCGCGCGGTGACTCCAATTGAATTTCATAATACCAGCCATCAGCAGTTACGCTTTGACCGGATGAATGTGCCGGTTTCTGCACTTCCCCTGTTCTACAGTGAAAGTACCGGACGCTTATGGACGTCACAGATTAAAGTTTTGCATGAAGGGTTGGATAAACCGCCACGAATTCGAATTGAAAACCGTACCCCTCCTCATGCGGGTGAAGTAATGTATGTCCATCCACCACGTGAACAGGCAAGTGCTTTATTCAACATGTTTGATTCATTTTTCTAGGGCGGCAATATGGCAGATTCGAATATCCCAAAAGAAATTACCAGCAGCCTCAAAAGTATTTTTACCAATATCAACACAGAACGCCTGACTGAAATTATCGTTGCCGTCGTACTGTGTCTTATTGGTTTTTTAATTGCACGTTTTGTATCCAACACCTTTATCCGCACTGTTGGCTCACGCTTTAATGCCCATCAAAGTCTGGTTTGGCGCCGTGGTATTTTTTATTTCATCTTCCTGATTTTTGTGATGGCCAGCCTGAAAGAAGCCGGTTTTAAACTGAGCGTGTTTTTAGGTGCAGCCGGTATTTTAACTGTGGCGCTGGGTTTTGCTTCACAAACCTCTGCATCCAACCTCATCAGTGGTTTATTCCTGATTGGGGAAGGCTCTTTTGAGATTGGGGATACGGTACAAATGACCCTGATTCGCGGACATACCATTGAAGGTGAAGTGATTTCAATTGACCTGCTTTCGGTAAAACTGCTGACTCAGGACAATGTCTATGTACGCGTACCAAACGAACAGCTGATTCGTGCTCCCGTCTATAACCTGTCCAAATTCCCGATTCGGCGTATTCCCATCACTTTAGCCATTAACTTTCATGAGGACATCATTAAAGTTCGGGAAGTATTGCTGGATGTTGCCAATAAATACCCGCTCGTGTTAGCCGATCCAAAACCGGCCGTAACCGTGACTGCCTTCCGTGAATCCTCGATTGAGCTGTTATTCGCCATCTGGTGTAACCGTGAAAACTTCCTGAAAGTTCGTGATGAAATGCAGGAACGCATCCGTAACGGTTTTCTGGACAATCAGATTGAAATTCCTGTACCGAAAATGGGCTTTGTTGATCGTCCCACAACTGTTCAGCCTTTAAATGAGGAAGATATTGATCAGTATGCCAATACCAAAGAAGTAAAGCGTGAGGCGGGGTTAAAATAATTCTTTTAATCATTTAATCCTCCCCATCCCTCCTTTAAAAAAGGAGGGAGAAATCAATTAAAAATAATTCAGATTTAGTCCCCCTTTATCAAAGGGGTATTTAGGGGGATTTTTCATTCAGATGATGTTCAGGAATCGGTGCAATATAAGCAATCAGCAACATCACAAAACCTGAACCCAGGAATGAGATCACCCGGGTTAAAGTGCCGATATGTGAAAGGTCAAACAGCACCAATTTCAAGGTGACAATCACTAAAATACTGCCGCCTAAAATCCACACAGAGCGTAACTGTTTACGGCTAGCCAAGCTCATGGTCATAAAGGCTAAACTGACCCACAGCAAAGTCAGACTCAGTTGAACGGTCGCATTGCCCCACAAAGCCAGCTCATTAAATGGCGTACCTAAATAAATATGTAATGCACGCAGCACAATATAACTGCTAAGCCAGAGCAAGCTCAGCACCATCAGCACCATCAGCACCGCGACAATACCTTTATCCAGCCCCGATTTAACCTGCAAAGACAGCATCCAGATAAAACACGCCAACATGGCAATACTGACCAGATCAAAAGGATTGATGATCGGCAAGATATAAGCCTGAAAGGCTTGCTGGGTAAAAAGTTGCGAACAGACAATCCAGGTTGCCATCAGCACCAAACTGCTGCGGGCTTGCCAGAACATTTTCCAATCTGGATTATCCAGTTGCCAATAACACCAGGCGCAGAACAGCAAAGGTAAAATTACGATACTGATATAAGGCATACTCGGAAGCAGGGTTAAGCTGGTCATGGCCAGACTGGTCAAGGTGCCAAAACTGACCCACTCTTTTTCAGTTCGCACACCCAACATCGGGCGCAGCCACAATGCAGTCAACATCAATCCGGAAAGTGCAAAACTCAGACGGTCAAACATGGTCGGCCAAATAATCATGCCCTGCTGACTTTGATCAATCACAATAATCAGGGCAAAAACAAAGACCGGAATCAGCCCCAGCCATTTCGGAAATAGCCAGGTCCAAGTGGCTTTGCAACGCAGCATCAACTCATTGATCAGCAGATAGAAGCCACTGACAATCAACAGACTCATCACCTGCTGTTGAGGGCCGTCAATTTCATCCAGCAACAATACAATCAACATCGTGGTTGCAGACAGCATCTGCAAACAGTGAAAGGCAATGGTAGAACTGCTTAATTGATTTCTAAAAGATTCTCGACTATTCGCCACCACAACCACAGCAAAATAGCTCAGGCATAAGCCCCAATACATTTCACGGGGAAAATCATTCAGCTCTACCAGATAATACAAACTGGACAAGCCAGCAACAATCATCAGCCCCATGGCCAGATAGCGACTGATCTCTGACTGGCGATACAAGGCATAAATAAAAATGATCAGTCCTTCCACCGCCCAGCCGATCACACTCCACTGTTTATACAACAGAATTGGTGGAATTAGGGCCAGGAAAATCAGCATTAAACTGAAATAACTTTGTGAAATCAGTTGCACCGCCTGATGGCGTTTTGAAAGTTGATAAAAACCTGCATACACGGCAGCAAAGGCTAGACTCGCTCCGGCCTGCCAGCGCGTTTCTTCAAAATGCATCAAATAAATAAAAATATAACCGACCAGAGGCGCACCAAAAATCAGGGCGATATCCAAAGCAGGTTTCAGTTTGAACTGTGCCAGATCTTCTTTGGCCAGTAGCTGGCTAAAACGAAAACTCAGCCAGACAAAAATTGCCGTATGCACCGCAACCAATAAGGTTAAAGCATTTCGTTCAGATTCCTCTCCACGATAAAAAGCGTAACCACCGCCAACAATCACTGTCATTAAAAATGCGATTTGATTCAGCATTTTCCAAGGGCGTAAGGTACTTAAGATCGCAACGGCCAGATTGATCACCACATAATAAGTAATCAGTTCAATCGCGGTCGCGTTGCGAACCGGCAGGGTAAACGGTGCAATATAGGCAATGATCATCGCCATCAACGCCAGTTCAATGGATTGCTGTTTTAAGCTGAGAATCAGGGTCACGCCCATGATGAGAGCAAAACACAGTCCAGCGATGGCGAGCGTCGGAATCACCGCATTGTAATAGGCAAAAAACAGCGTCAGGAATAATGCGGCTAAGCCTAAGCCTTCCAAGGCCAGTGCAAAACTGCGGTTTTTACTCTGCATCCAGTAACCGAGGGCCGTTACAGCGCCACTGACGCCTGCAACAATCGCCAGTTTCATCGCCAAACTGAGTTGCCAATGTTCGGTGGCAAAACGTAGCAACAAGATGATGCCAATGACCAGCACCAAGATGGCTACTTTTAAAACTGGATTACCTTGAAAAATCCACTGCTTTAACTGTTCAATCAATTCCGATGACGATGATGCAGGCTGAGAGTCAAGAAATTGAGACGGTCGATTTTCAACAACCGGAGAAGCCAGCGTTTGAGTGTGCTGCAATTGCGTTTGAATCTGGTTCAATAAACCTTCTAAACGGCGTAACCATCTTAAAAAGAAAAAAATCCACGCTGTGATACCCAATCCTACGGCAAACTCCCAATCCAGAATACCACCGACAATGGCAATAATTGAACAAAGATATAAAGGAACTTTAGAGTTTTCCTGGACTGAAATATTTGTTTCTACAGCAATTTGTGCTGCCGGGGACTGGATCACATCGACATATTGCATCACGCTCATGACAAAAGCCAAGCCACATAAATAGGTGAAGATGCGTACATCCAAAAACCAGGCCCCCACCCCGACAATAATCAGTACCATCAGCCAAATCATCCGGATTTCGCCCTGTCCTTTCCTCATTTTTTCTTTATCTCAATCCTGATTAACTTGATCATACAATAGCTGTGACCTTGATTTTTAAGCATTCATCAGATATTCGGTAACACGCATCTTGAATGATGTATCTATGTTCATGGGCAAAATCACGTACAATAAGGCCGATATTTGAATTAGGAATCCTTCAATGCCACCATTTGTTTTGGTCGATGGCTCATATTTTTTATTTCGTGCATATCATGCACTGCCACCACTAACCACTTCGACTGGTTTACAGACTAACGCAATTCGTGGTGCCATTTCTGCCATTCAAAAGTTAATGCGTCGTATTCAACCGACGCATATGGCGGTGATTTTTGATACGCCTGAGCCGACGTTCCGTCATGTCCTATCACCCATTTATAAAGGTGACCGTCCAAGCATGCCGGATGAACTGTCGCAGCAGATTCCCTATCTTCATAACCTGATTCGTGCTTTGGGCATTCCTTTACACACCCTTCCCGGCGCCGAAGCAGATGATGTGATCGGGACCTTGGCTAAACGCGCAGAAGCCAAAGGTTATCAGGTGCTGATCTCGACTGGTGATAAAGACATGGCGCAGCTGGTCACTGACAAAGTGACTCTGGAAGACAGCTTTAAAGACAAGCCGATGGATGTGAATGCTGTCTTTGAAAAATTTGGCGTATGGCCAAATCAGATTATCGATTATTTAACCCTGATGGGTGATGCGTCGGATGGCATCCGTGGCGTACCGGGTGTCGGTGCAAAAACCGCGGCCAAACTGTTGACCGAATACGGCTCCATTGGCGGCATTCTGGAAAATGTCGATAAAATTAAAGGCAAAGTCGGTCAAAGTATTAAAGATAATGTTGAAGGCATTACCCTGGATCATCAGCTGGCCAGTATTGTCTGTGACCTGGATATGGGTCTTTGTTATGAAGATCTAAAACTTGGCGATCCGAATGTTGAAGAACTGCGCCGTCTGTATACCGAACTTGAGTTCCGTAACCAGTTACAATCCCTCGATCATCCGAATAATCCAAACAATTCAGTTTATAAACAGGCGGCCAAGAGTATTGAAACTGAGATCAATACCACTGCTGTCATCAATACTGAAGATGAGGCAGAGCTGACCAGTGTGGATGATCAACTAGGCAAAGCCAATTATCACACCATTTTAACTCAAGCGGACTGGGACAAACTGTTCCAGCGTTTAAGCACTGAAAAACGCTTTGCCTTTGACACCGAAACCACCAGTCTGGATTATCGCGTAGCGGAAATGGTTGGCTTTTCACTGGCTTTTGATGCCAACGATGCCTATTACATTCCGCTGACCCACGACTATGAAGGGGCACCGGAACAGCTGAATCGTGAAACTATTCTGGCGCAAATCAAACCGATTTTAGAAGATGCATCGGTTGAAAAAATTGGCCATCATTTAAAATATGATGCCCACATCCTGCAAAATCACGGCATTGAACTGCAAGGCTGGTATTTCGATACCATGCTGGCATCCTATGTTTTAAATTCTGTGGCGACCCGTCATGGCATGGATGATGTTGCTCGTGTGTATTTGAGTCATTTGACCACCACCTTTGAACAAATTGCCGGCAAAGGTGTTAAACAGAAGACCTTTAACCAGATCGACATTGAAACAGCAGCGCATTATGCGGCGGAAGATGCCCATGTCACCTATCGTCTATACGAGGTATTGTCGAAAAAATTGCAGGCCATTCCTGAGCTGAACAATATTTTGCACAATATTGAAATGCCGGTAGCGCGTGTGCTGACCATTATGGAAGAAAACGGCATCGAGCTGGACCTGAAATTTTTAGATCAGTTGAGTGTCGATTTCTCCAATACCATTCAGGACTTGGAAAACCAGATTATCGAATTGGCCGGTCAGCCGTTTAATGTCAGCTCGCCGAAACAGGTCGGTGAAATCCTGTTTGATAAACTCGGACTGAAAGGTGGCAAGAAAACCTCGACCGGTCAATACAGCACCAGTGAAAGTATTCTGGAAAAAATCGACCATCCGATTACCGATTTAATTTTGCAATACCGTGGTCTTTCCAAACTGAAAAGCACCTATACCGATGGCTTGCAAAAACAGGCCAACAATGACAGCAGGCGTGTGCATACCAGCTACCATCAGGCTTTAACGGCAACGGGTCGTTTATCATCGACTGATCCAAACCTGCAAAACATTCCGGTACGTGAAGAAATTGGCCGTCAAATCCGTAAGGCCTTTATTGCACCTGAAGGCAGGGTTTTACTGGCTGCCGATTATTCACAGATTGAACTGCGTTTAATGGCGCATCTTTCCCAAGATGAAGCTTTGGTTGATGCTTTTAAGCATGGTCAGGATGTACACCGCCGTACTGCTGCCGAAGTTCTGGGTATTGCACTGGAAGATGTCACCAATGACCAGCGTCGCCAGGCCAAAGCCGTTAACTTTGGTCTCTTATATGGCATGTCCGAATTTGGTCTGATTCGTCAATTGGGCTTTACCCGTGAAGAATCGCAAAACTATATCAAGCAATATTTCCATCGTTATCCGGGCATTTATGAGTACATGCAACGTACGCGTCAGGTGGCTTTGGAACAAGGTTTTGTCGAAACCATTCTAGGTCGCCGTTTATATACGCCGGATATTGATGCCCGTAACATGATGGTACGTAAAGGTGCCGAACGTGCGGCCATCAATGCCCCGCTACAAGGAAGCGCTGCTGACATCATTAAAATAGCCATGATTGAAGTGGATAAAATGCTGCCTAAAGATCAAGCTAAAATGCTGTTACAAGTACACGATGAATTGGTGTTTGAAGTCGATGCCGACATTGCCGATGAACTGGCACCGAAACTGGCTGAAGTGATGCAATCGGTGATTCAGCTTTCAGTACCGCTGATTGTCGAAGTGGGTAAAGGCATGAACTGGGATGAGGCGCATTAATCCAGACATTTCCCCTCTTTTATAAAGAGGGGTTAGGGGAGATTCATTTTTCATCTTTATAGATGATGAACCTCCTCAAAATGTATTTTTAATCCAAAAGAGAGAAGTTCTTTAATCAACTTGAAGAACTTTTCCATTTAAACTACATAAACGATATATCGTAAAAAATCCTTTTTATTCAATCGAATATATTTTATATCATCATAGAAAAAGATTATAAATCAATAAATCGGGTTACTCCTACACGCTGATCAAACTCTACCTGCTGTTCTGCAGAAAGCTTGGAACGCTGATGGCGTAATGAATATCCTCCTATCATTTCCCCATTCTGCTTTAAAATATACCAATCCAAAAGATCAAACTCACTGAATTTCAGCCACTGTCCAATCTGAATCCATCTAAATTCTTCTGGCAATTCAAAAGGACGTGCAAAGCAAAAGTGATCTTCAAAAAATGGCGTCATCAGCCAGATATTCGCACCCTCTTCGGAATCAAGGCTAACTGGAATATAAAATTTGACGCATGCAAAATCACCTTCAGATACTTTTTCTAAATTTTCTTTAAAAATATCCAATGATTCTCTTGCGATTTTTATCGTTGCCAAATATGCATCAGCTTCATGATCAATAAGCATAAATTGAGGTTCAAGTTCGCTATTCATTCACCAATATCCTGATTTAAAATTATTTTATTTCACAATAAAAAAGGACTCAAAGAGAGTCCTTTTTTACTACCTGAATGTTATAGTCCAGTCAGAAGTACAATCGCCACTTCATTCATAATAATTTCGGCAATATACAATGCCAAAAAGGCAACAATTGGCGACAGGTCAATCATACCCATATTCGGCAAAATACGGCGGAACGGAGCCAACAATGGTTCTGCCAGCTCTTGAATGACTTCAATATAAGGTGAGCGAGATTGAGTAAACATTACCACCCAGCTTAAAATAATCGTTGCAAAAATCAGGTAACGACAGAAGCGGATCAGGTCCTGAATCATGGTGACAAAGGTCAAAATCACCAGATGTACCGGACTGTTCGGCATAGCACCTGAAAGGTACATTACCCCAAAAATCTTGAGTAAATATAAAAGCACCACCAAAGCCAAGGCTGCCGAATTGACACGACCTTTTGCCAAGGTGGGAAAGATACGCCCAAACAGATCGACGATTTTTGTCGCTTTCACAGTAGACATGACGACAGGATTATAAGCATTCACCGCTGCAAGCTGCATCAGAAAACGAAAGAATACGAGCAAAATCGCTACGTTAATAATAATGCCAAAAATCAGCGCAGAATTTGCACCCATACTGGAACTTTCCTAAATAAAAACGAGTTATTTGCTACTTTCACTTAGCTCTTGAGCAAGTTCTTGACTGCGCTTTTGCGCGGCAGCCAAAGCGGCCTGAATATTTTGAGAAATGTGCGCACGATCGAATACTTCCAGTGCAGCTTGAGTTGTACCATTTGGAGAAGTCACGTTTTTACGCAATTCAGCCGGAGTGTTTGAACTGGTAATCGCCATTTGTGCGGCACCCAATGCTGTTTGCAACGTCAATGCAGTCGCCACTTTTTCATCCAGACCCAGGTTTTTGCCTGCACGAATCATGCTTTCCATCATATAGAAGAAATAAGCCGGACCAGAGCCAGATACTGCCGTTACAGCATCAATTTGTGCTTCTGAATTGACCCAAATGGTTAAACCGGTTGCAGCCAAAACCTGACTGGCCAATTCACGATCCTGTGCATTCACAGCTTCCGTTGCATACAGGCCATGTGCTCCAGTTTGTACCAAAGCAGGAGTATTGGGCATAACACGAACAATTCGATTGGTTTCTAGCAGGTTGGCAATAGTCGCGATTTCAGCCCCAGCCACAATCGACATCACCAGTTTGCCTTCAAACAAACCTTTAAGCGGTTTTAATACGCTGGCCAGTACTTGCGGCTTCACTGCAAAAAGTACGATATCAGCATCACGAATGGCAGCAATATTGTCATCTGTCACATGTACATCTTTTTCTGTTAATAAAAGACGGACTTTTTCGACCGGATCAGAAACTGTAATACGTGTTGGCGGCAAGCCACGCGAAATCAGCCCGCCAATCAAGGCTTGGGCCATATTACCGCCACCAATAAAACTAATATTACAATTTAAAGCTGCACTCATGGATTCATACTCGACTTAGAATTTTTTAACTAAGAGATCAAATTTGGTTGCCATCCACCGATTTCACAATATTCAGATTGGGCTAACCAAAACCCTTTTGGTGTAAAAACACCAAGCATAACATTATCTATGCTTAATATTTGAATTCTATAACGCTGCCAGGGAAAAATTTGTGCTTCCTGAATGGCTTTTTTTAATGGCCAGGCACCGACTCGCCCATATAAATGAATTTTTTCTCCACCTTTGCGCATCACCAGATCCAGTTTTTTGCCCAGCAATGCTGCTGACAGACCTATTTTTGCAGTTTCAGCAAGATAATCTCCTGAAAGAGTTTCTATCTTTTGCCCTAACGCTACACAGATGGTTTGTTCGGAACTATTCGATTGATTTTTTTCAGCCAGATATTCTGCGGCACTTAAGCGGAAAATTTTTTGCTGATAACGCACATAATAATATTGATTCCAGTGCAATGCCGCCTGTGCATCAGATTTGGAGCCAATCACTTCAAGCAACAAGCGTTGCACCATTTCAAAACTCGGGCGATAAGTATCCTGCCCTTTCATCCAGGCAGAGAGCAATTGCTTTTGCCGTGCACTTGATAATTGGGATAACTTTTCTAAATCCAGTTCAGTGGCCGATCCGCAATGGTTTAAATCCTGCTGTAATACGTCCAGTAAAATGTCTTCTGCATCCTGCATCAGATAGCTGGTTCGGCTTAAAGCCTGTTGCATTTTTGGATAACGTTGTTGCAACAGCGGCCACAATTCATGACGGCACCAAGCCCGATCGTAATGGGTATCTAAATTGGTGGGATCTTCAATATTTTGCACATTCAGCTGAGTGGCCCATTGGCCAATCTGCTCACGGGAAATATCGAGCAGTGGTCGCCAAATGCTGAATTGCTTTCGTACATCGACCTGCTTCATGGCGGATAAACCATGTACGCCGGCACCCGAAAGCAAGCGTAGCATCAAGGTTTCGGCCTGATCTTGCTGATGATGTGCCAGAACCAAGATATCATTGGCTTTTAAATGTTTTGAATAAGCTTGATAACGCGCGTTACGTGCCTGATGTTCCAGGTTGCCATCTTGCACTTCAACGGCTTCAACAATACACGGTACATTCAGCGCTGCACATTGATCAGATACAAATTCCCCCCAGTCTGCACTATTTTTTTGCAACTGGTGATCGACATAGATCGCACGGATTTTTTCAGGAAATAAATCAGACATTAAACGCAATAGCAGCATGGAATCCATGCCGCCACTACATCCAATCAAGAAAGTGCTTTCAGGAGAAAAGCACTGGATTTGTTTTAAGATGCCAGACCGGAATTGTCGCTGCCAAACTTCATTAAGCGCTGGTAACGTGCTTCGCATCTCTCATTCGCATCCATCGATTGCAATTCTTCTAAAGCCTGTTGTAACACATCTTTAAGATCTTGCATCACTTTTTCAGGCTGCAAATGTGCGCCTTCACCTTCATCCACCACATATTCAACAATACCAAGTTGTTTTAATTTCTCTGCAGTTAATGCCAAGGCTTCGCTGGCTTGTTCCGCTTTCTCTGCTGTTTTCCATAAAATGGATGCACAACCTTCAGGAGAAATCACCGAATAGATACTGTGAGACAACATCACCACGCGATCCGCCACACCAATACCGAGTGCGCCACCTGAACCGCCTTCACCTAAAACGGTCGCAACTACCGGAACTTTCAGGCTTGAAAGCTGTGCAAGGCTAGTGGCAATCGCTTCTGCCTGACCACGTTCTTCCGCACCGACCCCAGGATATGCACCCATGGTATCGATAAAAGTGAATACTGGCAGTTTAAAACGTTCAGCCATGTCGAGTAAACGCTGTGCTTTACGGTAACCTTCGGGATTACTCATACCGAAGTTGTGTTGCAATTTTTCACGAGTGCTGCGACCACGATGTTGCCCAACAATCATCACTGGCTGACCATTAAAACGTGCCAAGCCACCGATCATCGCACCATCATCACCAAATACCCGATCTCCATGTAAAGCATCGAATTCAGTGAAGATTTCACCAACATAATCCAGGAATTGCGGACGTTCTGGATGACGCGCAATTTGAACCGTTGTCCATGCTTTAGATTGAGCAGCTTTATTTTTCATAGGTCGACCATTATCCCTAAATTAACAATACCTTGTTAACCAATCACTTGTTAATAGATAAATTGTTCCGACTGAATATTCAATTCAATATCCCAATGCTTAAACTGCATCTGTTCATCATGCAAGTCTGCTACAAGCAAAGGCCATTGTTTGGCATCGCCAGAAACGCTGAGCTGCCATTGTTGCTCATTGATGATACTTAATTCAATGGCAGGAAGCATCTCATC
>JAEAMG010001889.1_pt1 | contig 14390 bp, 7 predicted proteins | sample 8958741 | NCBI WGS metagenome assembly JAEAMG01 (sample SAMN16933256, study PRJNA681125) | bioreactor sludge metagenome | isolation source: anaerobic bioreactor treating anionic surfactant - SDBS | place: India: Bengaluru | collected 2019-02-28
TTCGGGCGCGTCCGGCGGAGTCGTCGGGCTGCGGACGCGGAAGGCGCGCCTGCGGGCGGGCGGCGTAACCGCCATCCCGCCCGCAGACACACCCCCGCATTCCTCGCCTTCGACGCCTCGCCGCCCGCGCCTGTCACGCACCCGCTCCGGCGACGGACCCCCGTTCGGACTTTGGCGTCGCCTTTTTTAGGGCGACGGGCAGGTGCTCAGGAAGAAGTGCATTCGTTCATTCGTGCGTTAGCTGGAGGAGTTGGCGGCGAACGGGCGACGGGCGGGTGCTCAGGAAGGCTGTAGGCTGTAGGCTGTAGTGAAAGGTGTTCGGTAGTTCGTTATTGCGTTCGTTGAGAGGTGGTCGGAGCGGAAAAGAAACACGGCATTGCCCTGCCTGACACAGAAACCCTCTTGCCAAGACCTGGGTTGTGGGCGGAGTCCACTTTAGTTGGAGGCGGGAGACGTGCTGTGCGCGAGTTAAGCACGACGGGGTCGTGGCGCCGGGTGGTCATTCGAGCAGGAACACGGTGGCGACCCGGCTGCCACCGCTTGTCTGGACTGTGCCTTTGACGCTGATTGTGTCGAGGGAAACGCTCTGCGTACCGGGATCGTCAGACGACCTGTAACCGTAGATCCGCAGCGACATGGGCGCAGACCGGTTCTGCAGCTTGGCCACGCCAGACAGCGTGAACGTGCTCGTGTGCCAGTCATTCGAGCCAGCGGTCGTAACCGAGCCCAGCGTGGTGGAGTAGCCGTCCGCACCGGAGCGGACAAACAGCGTTACATCTGCTCCGCCCCCGCTCTTGCGGTGGTCGAAAGAGAGCGTGGTGAGAGAGATGTTCTGATGCGCAAGAGGCACCAGCGCCGTCTCGAAATAGTCGCCGCCGGCTACGGCTTCGGCCTCGTTGGTGGCGTTCATGTCGGCAACCGACACACTGACGGCCCAGGTGGGATGGCCCGGCGCGGCACTCGCGGCCATGCCGCTGACCGTCAGCGCGCTGGCGGTGACCAACGCTTCGGCGGAGAAGCCGGCGCGGTCCGTGGCGGTCGGAAAGTCCCATACGGCCAGCTCCTTAAGCGCGTCGGACTCCGGCCCGATCTGATGGAACGGGATGTCCCGGAAGCCCGGGATGGTGAAGGCGGGCGAATCGGGGCGCAGGGTCAGGTCCAGACCGGCCTCGTCCACGAAAAGCGGATTGCTGTTGGTCAGATTGTTAGCGACCTCCGCAAAATAGGCGATCGCGCTGCTGCCGGACGTCCAGACCGTGTTGCTGTAACCGAGGTTGCGCGAGAAAACCGTGCCGCGCGGCGCCAGCCAGGCACTGTTGGTGACCGTCGCCCAGTTGGTCGGCATGGCATACAGTTGGGGAAAGGCGTTCGACCAGATCGTGCCGCGATAGGGCAGGGCTTGCAGGTTGTCCCACGTGCTGCGCATGTCCCTTGTCAGGCCGCGCGTATCCGAACCCATCGCCTTGCCGCACTTGACGAGCAGGTTGTTGAGCATCAGGTCATCCCGTCCGCCGCCATGCTGAAGGCCCATCCCCGAGACTTTGTAGCAGATGTTGCCAAAGACTTCGATGCCGGCGATGCAATCGTCCAGATAGATGCCGTGCGTGCCATAGCCGGCTCCGAACCGACCGGCGATATGGTGGACGAAGTTGTTACGGATGATTGTGCCGTGGGCACCCAAGTCGCGGCCGGTGTAGATCGCCCCGGCGTCAGACGACCATTTGCAGACATCGCGGATTTCGTTCAACTCAATGAGACTGTAGTTGCCGGTGCCGGGCAGGATGGCGGAGTGCGGCGAATCATAGAGCAGATTGTGCGTGATGAGCTGGCCGACGCCGCTACCGCTGACGCCGGGCGTGTACATCCAGGACCAACGCCCGAAACCGTGGATCGTGCAGTTGCGCACGAAATTGCCAGACCCTGTCAGCGTGGCGCGGTCGCCACCCGAGAGCCTGATGCCGCCGTCGCCGGTGTTCGCGATTTCGCAGCCGCTGACGCCGTTGCGGGTGCCGCTGATCTTGGCGGCATAGTTGCCGGCGTTGCGCAGGGTGCAATGCAGCACGCGGTTGTTGTCGCCGCCCGTGATGGCGAACAGGTCTCCACGGGACATTTCGAAGGTGATGTCCTGCCAGGTGACATACTCGACACCGGTGAGACGCACCAGCGGCGCTTCCAGCATGGAAACTTGAATGTCGTGCCCGGCCGGCCCGGCCGGCGGCCAGAAGTAGAGGATGCCGCTGGCGCGGTTCAGGTACCATTCGCCAGGCACCGTGAGCTCCTCCAGCAGGTTCTCGGCGTAGTAGGGCATCCCATTGGTGAGGCCGTAGCCCGGCGCCACCGTGAGCGTCACCAAGCGCGAGTTCGTATCCACCGCGGCCGCCATGATGTGCTGATCATACCACAGCTCCCTCCAGAAACCGTGAAACCAAAGCTCCTCCGCCTGGCCCCAGCGAGCCGGGCGGCTGCCAGAAAAACGGAAGGTATTGCTCGTGGTCGGGGAGGCCGTGTAGACAAAGCCATTCGTCGCATCGGCACCCGATTCGCCGACGTCGGGCCAGCGCGCCAGCTCCTGAGGCACGCCATCGAAAACGAGCTCCAGCGCCGACAGCGTGGAGGACGAGCCGCTGCTCCGCTGTTTCAGCGTGCCGAAGTCGCTGATCCCGTGCGCCGCCAGATCCACCTGCATGACATGGCCGCGCGCGCCGGCATCGAGCCGCGCCCAGACCGGAGCGCTGCTTGAGACCGCGGTGAACCATTCCGGCTGCAACTGGCGTGCGCCATGAATACGGACCTCTTCGCCCGCCTTGGCCCGCCAGAGAATCGCACCCGACGCCGTGCCGGAGTCCGCAGCCGTGAGCTCCAGCGTGGACGCCCGTTCATAGCGGCCGCCCGCCACTTCTACCACGGCGCCGCCGGGCGGGAGAAAGCCCGTCTGCGAATATGCGCGCACCGCGTCCCGCGCGCGCTCCAGCGTCGCGAACGGTTGGTCCGCGCTGCCCGACCCGCTGTCGCTGCCATTCGGCGCGACGAAAAAGGCGAGCGCGTTCGGCGCCCCCGAGCCGCCGCTTTGTCCGGCGAGAAACAGATCGAAGCTGATGTCCGAACTCGACGCGGAGTTTTGATGAATCTCCACCGCGAGCACGTTCGTGCCCGCGCGGATCACCGACGGATTAAGGTTGGTCCGGAAGAAGACGGCTTCGTCACCGCCGCTGACACTCGTGGACGCAGCCGTCGTGTAACCGATGGAACCGGCCGGCATGTTGTTGCGCCAGACCTCCGCGCCGTTGAGATAAACCACGGCGCCATCATCACGCACCACGCCGAGGACCAGATTCGTGAAGGTGGCGGGTGCAGCGACGAAAGCGTGACGGAAATAGGTCGTGATGAATTTGACGCTGGCGTTTGTGCCATAACTCACCACGGTTCTTTCCGGGTGCCCGTCCGCCGCGTCGCCGTAGCCGAGCTCCGCAGGACCGCCGGCCCACGCGGTGTCGTTGAAATTCGTCGCGCGCCAGGCGGTGCCCTGGTTGGAGCCGTTATCGAGAAATTTCCAAACCGCTCCCGGCGGGACAAGCAGGGTCTGGGCGCTGCTTGCGGAGGGCCCCAGGAGACAACCAAAAGCAACCCGAACGAAGAGGCTGGCAAACACCGTGCTCGTTGCCGCAGCAGAAGCGCGGCCCAACGTCCATCGGAATACGCCGAACGTGCTTTGAGGAACATCACGCACTTCGTCACGCGCTTTCCATATTTTTCAGCCCGCGATGATTCCAGCGCCGAGGGGGCACGCAAGCATTTACAAAATTCCGATAAAGGTACCACGCTGGATGTAGAGCCAGATATCCTCGTTCCGGTCCTGTCTCACGACGCCAGGCCCCGTAACCGTGATGTTCTCCGGCGCGAACGCGGTGGAGCGTGTGGCGCAATCCACGAGTTTGACCCACACCGCTCCGCCCTGATAGGCCCGAGAGTCGACCTCCAGCTTGGCACCGGGATAGATGGCCAGGCTGCCGCTGGCCACGAGCGTGCCGGGGCCCGCTGTGCCCAGTTCGAAACGCAGGGTGGACTGCGTGTTGTTCGTCAGCACAATATCCTTCGCCGAACAGACACCGTTCGTTCCGATGATCAATGTGCCGCTGCCATAGCGGCCGAGGGAGAGGTTCTGGTTGGTCACCGTAAAGCTGCCGCCGTCGAGCCGCAGCGTGCCGAGACTGTTGTTTGTAAAGACGAAGAGGGCGGGACCCGGCGTGTAACCCAAGTCGGCCGTCGTGAGTCCGCCGATGAAGACCGGCCTGGCCGACACGAAGGTGCCGCCCGACATCGTGTAGCTCCCATAGCCGCCACCCCAGCCGACGGTCATCGGGAAAACGTTCACGCCGCCGTTCCCCATGCCTTGCCGCACCGCCCCGCCTGTCTGATAAACCAGACCCGTCGCGCCATACCCGGCACCCAGAATGAACTGCCCCGAGTTCGTCACGGTGCCCCCGCTGAAGCGCACTTCGCCCCAAGCGGTATTGCCTTTATTCGTCGCCATCAAACCCAACACGATGCCTTGCTGCTGGTCCCACTGGTTCCACATTGAGAAGCGTCCGATGTCGAGCAGTCCGCCCGAGACGTTCAGGTAGGCCCGCGCCGATCCTCCGATCCCGTCGCCCCGGCCCACCAGGATACCGTACCCCGCCGTCTTGCCTATGGTTCCCAGCTCTCCACCCGAGAGGTTGAGTTCGCCCACCCCTCCTTTGCTGCCCGCCGCACGGCAGATGGAGACGCCCGCGCCCGCGTCCACACGCCCGCCCTCAATATTCAGCACACCCCGTCCGTTCGCCTGATAACCGCCGACGTTCAACCCGTCATTGCCGACCAGGTCCAGGACCGCGTTCTCGCGCACCGTGACGGTCCCCAGCGCGTTCGCCTCGATCCCCAACTGGAAACGCGTGGTGCCGCGCGGCTGTCTGAAGGTCGCGTTACCGGCGATGGTCACGCTGCCGGTCGCATTCGCCGTCCCGACATTGACGAAGTTGCTCACGACCAGCACCGCGTCATTCGTCAGCAGCACCGTTCCGATGCATTGAGAGCCTGCTCCGACCGAGAAACTCGACGACGAGTCGTAGTTCCATAACCGAGCCTTGCCGCCGGTCATCGTGAAAGTACCCCGGCCCGCCGTTCCCGTGCCGATGCGCAACTGCGCGACATTATTGCTTTCCACGCCGGGGATCACGCATCCGGTCAGCGCGAACTCGCCTGAAGCGATCTCCAACCGCCCGGTCGAGTTGAAGCCCACACCGACATAGCTGCTGCCGGTCGTGGCCGACTCCCGCCTGAGGTTGGTGAGGTCCACCGTGCCGCCGTTCACACGCAGAATACCGCCGTTCAGAATCGAAACAAACGGCCAGTTATACGTGCGTCCCGTGTACCGCAGGACACCGTTGCTGTTGACGACGACTTCAGCGCCGCGGCCAAAGGACAATTGGCTCAGGTTGTTACTGCTGACGAAATCAGGAGCGTTCACATTCAGACGCGTCGTGAGCCCTGCCGCCGTGCTGACCGTCAGGCTGCCGAAGGGGGCCGACGCGGCATCCACCGTCACCTCATACGAAGCGGCCGTGTTGGTCAAGTACGCCGCATTGGCATCCGGCACGCCTGCCGACCAAGCGGCAGCGTTGGTCCAGAGCCCGTCGGTCGCGCTGCTCCAGGTCGTCTGCGCCAGCGCGTTCGAGAACATCCCTAAGAACAAGGCAACAAGAGCCGCCATTCCATATCCGTTCTTTCTCGTTCTCATGCTTGTTCCTTTATTGGACGCTTCGTCATAATCTGTGGGTGGCCAGGGCACGTCTGACGGCATGGACCTGCTGGGCGGTTTGTCGGGTACACCGCGACATCGCATCCTGACGGGCCCTTGCTTGAAGCGTAACAAACCGGACTTATCAGCCACTTTTTTTATCAAATTGCCCTTTATTGCAATTTCAAGCTTCGCACAAACCGCCACACTCTCGGGCTTTTAAAGCAAACTCATCAACGTTCCCGAGCGATCCTTCAACACCCGAAGAATGCCCGCTCCCGAAAAGTGCGTGTCGTCCTTGAAGACCGCACCGCTACCGGAGGAGCCATAGGTTCCGGCGCGCATGTAAACGCCGCCGTAAAAAAGCCAGCTCACCGTTTCATTCACGCCCAGCGCGAGGTTGATCTTGGCCGTGGCCGTACCGGCCGCGGGCATCCTGACCGCCGCCGCGTCGGCGATCGCAACCGAGTTGGAAAGGAGGAGGGTTCCCGTGCCGCCCACAAAGATGTTGGTGCTGTTCGGGCCGAGCGTGCCCTTGTTCGACACCGTCAGCGTGCCGTTGCTCACGGCGAAACTGCCCGATGTCGTAATGAACGCGTTGGTCAGCGTCAGATTGCCCGTGCCAAGTTTGACGATGCTCACCGCGCCGGTGACGCTGCCGTTGAACAGGGTGTTCGCGCTCTGGTTCACCGTCAGGGTCGCCGGAGCCACGCTGAAGAGGATACGCGGCTCCGCGTTGTCGCGCTGCGTTTGCCACAGGCCCACGGTCTGGCTGTTGCCGTTGAGGTTCAGCTGCGAGGCGCCGTTGCCGCCGTCTCCTTGGGTCAGCGAGCAGTTGGGCGGCCAGGCATTCGGCACGTCGATGCGCACGAAATAGCCGCACGCGTTGAACGAGGTGAACAGGTTGCCGGCGACCGCTATGATCACGCCGCCGTCACTCGTGTGGCTGGTGAGCGCGCCAGCGGTAATCGGCTTTTCGGTAAAGCGGATCCAGCGGCTACCGTAAGCCGAGCAGACCAGCGAGGAGCCGTCGACGCCGCCCTGGATCTCAAAGCAGGCTCCACTTTCGCAGCGGAGACGCGCGCCGTTGGAGGTGATTTTGCCGGTCCAGATGTTGCTGCCGGAGTAGCTCCGGAGGGTGCCGCCCCAGCCAAGCGCTTCGTCGCCCGTCATGGTGATCGGCTCGGGGATGGTGAACCCGCCGCCGACGGGTCCGTCGATGCGGATGTAGCCGCCGTTTTCGATCTCCGTGATCCCGCTGACGCTGCCCAGCGCGTTGGCGTGCTTGATGACGATGTAGCCGTTGGTCTGCAAGGTGGTCTTGCCCGTGTATGAGCTGTTGCCGGCGAGAACCAGAATGCCGTTGCCGCGCTTAGTCAAGGAGTACGCCTGGCTACCGTCGGAAATAGCCCCGGTCACGTTCAGGGTTGTGTAACCCGCGCCGCTATTGGTGATGCTCCAGAATTGACTGTCGCCCAAGACGATGTCTTCCGCAAGGGTGTAGGTGCGCGAAGTGGTGTTCGGGACTCCCGCCTTGATGCCCCCCGCGCCGTTCGTGATGACGCCCGCGCCTGCCGCCACCGTGAAGTTCGTGTTCGCGTTGAATATCATTTTGGAGAAGCTGGCGGGGGTGTCGACGGTCGCCTGGGCGCCGCCCGCGGCGAAAATGGCCCGCGCGTAACCCTCAAAGGAGGGCAGGGCGTCGCCGCTCCAGTTGGCCTCCGTGCTCAAGTTGGTATCCGCGCCGCCGCCATCCCAGAGCGCATCCGCGTAAGGAACAAGCGTGCCGGACACCACGTTGAGGACGCCGCCGCCGGTGAAGAAGGCATCGTTCACGTTGGCCGCACCGCTGCCGGTCGCGCCCCACGTTCCGCTTACCTGCTGCTCGCCATCCAGAAACAGCTTGTCGACCGTTTCCGTGACGCCAGCCTTGATTTTGAATTTCGCGCCGTCAAGAATCCGAACCGTCGCCGCGTCGGAGAGGGAGGCCCCGTTACGGATTTCGAACGTGCCGCCGTTGATCCGGATGCTCGCGCTATTGGTGAAGCCTGCGTTTTCGGCCAGGATAATCGATCCCGCGTTCAGCACGATTTCACCGGATGTCGTCGAGAACGCGTTGGTGAAGGTGATGGCTCCGCCGCTGTTCTTGACAAAGCGGACCGCGCCCGCCAAGGCACCCGCGTATGTGGACCCGCTGCCCTGGTTGACCGTCAGCGTGGCCGGCACGGCACTGGTCACGGCCAGATATCCGGGATTGGTCGCGTGGGCGTCCGTTCTGAGAAGGGCGACCGTCGCGTCGAACCCGTTCATGTTGAGAAGCCCGTTCTGCGCCCAGCTCGCGCCGATGACGAGCGTGCAGAAAGACGGGATCGCATTGGAGGCTTCGAGGCGCACTTTGCTCTGGTTGCCGATCTGCAGTTGGTTGAAGGTGTTGCCCGGAACGCCGAGCACGACGGTGCCGCCTTCTTCCGTCAGGATACTGGTGGAGGTGCCGAAGTTAATCGGCTTGTCCAGAAAGATCATCTCCGCACCGGTGGCGGGATTGAGGGCCGTTTGGCCGCCGTTGACGTGGATGAGGCCGCCGCGGAAGATCAGTTTGTTGTTTCCAGCCTCCACCCGCATACGGCCGTCGATCTCCTTGTAGACGGGTCCGGTGATCACGTTGGAACCGCTGTTGCAGGTCAGGGATGATATCCACGGCAGGATCTGGCCCTTGATGGTCAGCGGCTCGGCGATCTCGATGTTGCCGCTGAGCGTGAGGTTGCCGTTCTGGCGTCCCCAGATGACGGTGCCTTGGTTGGTGCTGCCGAGCGCATTTGCGTGTGTGATCCACAGGCGGCAGTTGGTTACGGAGGTCAAGCCCTCATAGCTGTTGTTGCCCTTGATCGTGAAGGTTTTGTTGGTCGAGTCCAGGTACAGGCCGCCGGGGCCGCTCAGGACGCCATTCACCGTGAAGTCGGTGTTCGAGCCGTAGATCGTACGGATGCCGGTCAGCGTCATCGGCAAGTTGAGGGTCTGGGCGCTGGCTGAAAAGTTCGAGATGTTGCCGTTCAGCGTGATGCCGGAGCCGCCGAGCGCAAACGCCCCCGCGCCGAGGTTGAAACCGATTCCGGAAATCGCGAGGCCGTCGCTGATGTCGTTGCTGTTGCTGGTCCGGGACGAGCCACCGAAAAAGAGGGTGTCGCCCGCGACCGGGGCGGTTCCACCCCAGTTGGCGCCGATGCTCCAACCGTTGTCGGTTCCGGCACCGCTCCACGTCCGGTCTGCCGCACAGACGGCGAACGTTGCGAAGGCCACGCCCATCGCCAAAATCATTCGTTTCAAAACCGCTCCGATCATACTCATGCTCGTCTCCTTTTCGTTTTCTTACAGCTCATTACCGCCAGCCGACCCTAGCGGCAAACGAAACCGGACCGCGCCAAACGCAGCCGGACCCAGAGATTCATTTAATTTATTTGAACTTCATTATGCGGGGGGGCGGGCGAAAAAGTCAACCCCTCGTTGCGGACCCCCATTTCGCTGTCGCATGGCACGCGCGTCCATGTTATATTCAGAGCTTGTTCAACTGTTCTGAAGAAGCTATGCACCGTTATGCGCTCCGCCTTTCTTTTTGATATCGACGGCACGCTCCTCTATGCGCGAGGCGTGGGCCGCGCCGCGTTCGGCACCGCCTTTCTAGCCGCCTACGGCGTGCCCTACCCCGACGTCGAGGGGCTCTGTTTTGTCGGCGCGACCGATTCCAACGTGGTTCGCATCATGGCCGCCGAGTGCGGCATCGCCAGCACGCGGGCACGCGAGGAGCACTTTTACCTGCGCCTTGCCCACGACATCGACGCCGCCCTTGCCACGAACAAGCCCGTCATCTACCCCGGCATTCCCGAACTCGTCGACCGCTTGAACGGGCGCGGCCACACCCTCGGCATCATTACCGGCAACGTGCGCGCCACCGCCTGGAGCAAACTGCGCCACTCGGGGCTCGACCAGGCGTTCGCGTTCGGCGCGTACGGCGACGACCATCACGACCGCACCGTCATCGCGTCCATCGCCGTCACGCGCGCGCCTGACGACTGCGCCGTCCGCATCCTGATCGGCGACACCCCCCTTGATGTTCAAGCTGCCCGCGCCAACGGCCTCAAGGCCGTGGCCGTGGCCACCGGCTGGGTTCCCGCAGAGGAATTGGCCGCCGCAGGTGCCGACCTCGTGCTACCAGACTTTTCCAACACGGAAGCCGCCCTCGCCCAACTCGAAAACCTCCTGTAAGGGCGACCGGCCGGTCGCCCCTCCGAAAGGACCCCATGCGAAACATCCTGCTTTTCTTCGCCCTTCTCACAGCCGTCTCGCGCGGCGAACCCGCAATCCACCTTTACCCGCAGACCCCAGCCTTCAAACAGAGCCTCGCAACGGCCCAGGCCCGTGGCCTCACGTTCACTGACTATCATATCCACATCCGCGGCGGCATGACACCCGAGAAGGCCGCCCTCCGCCAAGAGCAGAGCGGCATCCGCAGCGCCGTGCTCGAGAACTTCGGCAGAGAGTGGCCGCTCCGCGACAGCGCCACGCTCGCGGCCTTCATCGATTCCGGCTCGCAGGCGGTTGCCAATGGCCAGCGCCTCCCTGTCGGCATCCAGGTCAACGACCGCGATTGGTTCACCCAAATCGATCCCGCGCTCCTTAAACGCCTCGATTTCGTCCTCGCCGACACCATGATCATGGGCGTCACTTCCGAGGGCAAGCCCCGACGTTTGTGGCTGCCGGGAGTGACCATCGACGACCCCGAGGCGTGGATGCGCGACTACCTCGCACACAACCTGCGCATTCTCGACGAGCCGGTCTCCATCCTCGCCAATCCCACCTATCTCCCCCCCTGCATTTCCAACCGCTACGACCAGCTCTGGACCGAACCGCGCATGAGGCAGGTTATCGCAAAGGCGGTGGAGAAAGGTGTCGCGCTCGAGATCCAGGCCGGGTCCGCCTATCCCAAACCCGCCTTCCTCAAGCTCGCGAAATCCATGGGCGCCAAATTTTCCTTCGGCTCCAACAATTTCGACGACAAAACCAAAGATCTCGCGCGCTGGTTTGAGGCCGTCGAGCTCCTTGACCTCCAACCCTCGGACCTCTGGTCGCCCAAAAAACCATAACCAGACTTCTCCCTTTCTTGAATCGCCGCGCCCCGATTCCGGCGGCCTCTTCCGATTTTCCAATTCCCAACTTCAGGAGCCCTCCCATGTCCATCCCCACCCTCACCCTTATCGGTGAAAGCATTAACGACTCCGTCCCCTCCACCCACGCGCTTTTCGAGGCCAACGACCTGGCGGGCATCACCGCGCTCGCGAAGGCCCAGGCCGATCTCGGCGCCGCCTACATTGACGTCAACGTCGGCTCCCACAGCCCCGCCTTCATGGCCGAAATGGTCCGTTCCGTGCAGACGGTCACCATCAAGCCGCTCTCCATCGACTCGCCGGACTTCGCCACCGCCAAAGCCGGCCTTGAAGCCTATGACCTCTCCCGCGGCACGCCAATCCTCAACTCCATCTCGCCCTTGCGCATGGAGATGTTCGATTTGCTCGCGATCAAGCCGTTCCGGCCCATTCTACTGGTCTCGGAAAACCTTGTGGAAGGCAAGGGCGCGGCCTGCGTCACGGCGGAGGAAACCGTAGCCGCCGCACGGCTCCTGCTGGAGACCGCGCACCGCCGCGGACTTAAGAACGACGACTGCATCATCGACCCCGGCATCGCGCCCATCGGCACGGATACCGAGAACAACATCCACCGCCTCATGGGGGCGCTCAGGCTGATCCATACCGACTCCGCCTTCGCGGGCGTTCACGTTTCGGTCGGCCTCAGCAACTTTACCGTGATGCTGCCGCCCCGGCGCGCCGACGGCACGCCGGTCAAAACCCCGCTGGCCAGCGCTTTTCTGACCCGCGCCATGCCTCTCGGGCTCGACATGGTCATCGGCTCGGTCAAGCTCCCCTACGCCCTCCTGCCTGAAGGCCATCCCGCACTCCAGTGCTTTGACGACTGCCTTAACGCCGAGGGTTTCGATGTCCTCATGCGCGTGCAGGAATTCTACTCCTGAACAGGGGTTAAGCGTTGTGTTTTTTGGGCACTTCTTAACAATCTGTGGGTGAGCAGAGTGCTCTTGACGGCATGGACCGGCTGGGCGCTCTGCCGGGAGACCTGTTCTCGTCCTCCGTGTGTCCGCCGCCTCCGCTCCGCGTTCGGTCGCGTTCCGCTACGGCATACGGGACGATGCGCACGAGCTTTTTTGCGGGAGTGCCCGCCGCCGGAATACCGGCTAAAAAATCTAAGTGCGCACTGCCCGTATGCGCTCCGCTTTAAAAGGGTGGGCTGACGCCGGGTGTGACTGGAACTTATCACCCACTGTTTTTATCGAATAGCCGACTTTTCTGTACGGGCGGACCCGCCTTCGGCATGATAGCGGCCAAACGTATCGAACGACCGAAAAAACGTGCAACTTTCCCGAGTAAAACCAACGAGGACGTGAAGACAGACACACGCCGTCCGCATCCCGAAGCGCCACTCACTGAGCCCAGAACACCGTCGTTTTCAAAGCCCGGTCCCACTCCGTCAGGAATCGCTGAACACGTTCGGCCTTCATCACGGGCACAAACCTCCGATCCTCTTTCCACTGCCGGTCGACCTCATCTTGACCGGACCAGTATCCGACCGCCAAACCGGCCAGATAAGCCGCTCCCAGCGCGCGTGTTTCGGGGGCTTTCGGACAACTCACCGGAACCCTCAGAATATCGGACTGGAACTGCATCAGCAGACGATTCGACGTGCCTTCGCCATCCACCCTCAACTCCGATATCGGAATACCCGAATCCGCCTCCATCGCCTTCAGCGCGTCGCGCGTCTGATAGGCGATCCCCTCAAGCGCGGCACGCGCGAGATGCCCGGCGTTGGTATCGCGCGTCAACCCCACCAAGGTCCCGCGCGCATTCGGATTCCAGTGCGGCGCACCCAAACCGTCGAAGGCCGGCACCAGAAAGACGCCCCCGCTGTCCGGCACCGTCGCAGCCAACGTCTCGGCCTCCGCGGATTTCCGGATTATGCCCAACCCGTCGCGCAGCCAATCGACCACGGCCCCGGCGACGTAAATGTTGCCTTCCAACGCGTATGTGACCTTATCCCCCAATCGCCAGGCGACGGTCGTCAGCAGATTGTTCTTCGACAGGATCAGCTTGGATCCCGTGTTCATCACCATGAAACACCCGGCCCCATACGTACACTTGACCATACCGGGAAGATTACAGCGCTGCCCAAACATGGCCGCCTGCTGGTCACCGACAAGCGCCGCGATAGGCACGCCCGCCGTAAAAAAGGGCGCCTGAGTCACACCGTACACTTCGCTGGACGAGCGGATCTGCGGCATCATGGTCTCCGGGACCTTAAAAAACACCATCAGCTCGCGATCCCACCCGCCCGTATGGATATTGTACAGCATCGTGTGCGAGGCGTTCGACGCGTCCGTGACGTGGACATCGCCTTGCGTGCTGTTCCAGACAAGCCACGTGCCGACCGTTCCGAAAAGCAACCGGCCCGCTTCGGCCAAACCGCGTGCGCCTTTCACATGGTCAAGTATCCACCGGATCTTTGTGGCGGAAAAATACGGATCCGGAAGAAGGCCGGTCTTGGACCTGATCCACTCGGCATAGCCCTCCTGTTTCAAGCGGTCACAGATATCGGAAGTGCGTCGGTCCTGCCACATGATCGCCGGACAGATTGGCCGGCCCGTTTCACGGTCCCAGACCAACGTGGTGGCACGCTGGTTCGCAATGCCAATCGCGGCGATTTGGGTGCCGGTGAGCCCCGCGGAGGCGATCGCCGCCGCCGCCACGCCGGCCTGGGTTTAACAAATCGAAAGGCCGTCGTTTTAAACCCAACCCCGCCCCCTCCAGGACAGGACGACCATTTTCTGAGCAAACGATACGGGCCTTCCTTTTTTATCGAAAACGATTGCGCTGGAGCGGTTCGTGCCCTGATCCAGCGCCAACACATATTGCCGCGCCACACCGCCACGCCGCAGCAGAAAACCGGAGATCCGCATCGGCGCTGCGGGCGAAGGCGCAACATCACGAGTTGCCGATGTCACTATCGTGACAGCCTCTTTGCGAGAATGAACGTTGATCTTTCTGTAAATGTTTCTGACATGCACGGCAATCGTGTTCGCGCTGACTCCGAGTTCTGCCGCGATTTCCTTATTGCTGTTGCCCGAAACGATCCTCTGCAAAATGTCACGCTCGCGTAAAGTCAGCAACCGAAGAGCCTGACGCGTCTCTTGCATCCGACCTTCGACAGAACACGCTTCGCGCTTTAACCGATTTTTTCTTTCGCAACCACCTGTCGTACTCATATGAGCCTTTTTTCCTGCCTCATCTCTTTGCGGCACTTCGTGAAAATCTGTGGGTGAACAGAGTGCGTCTGACGGCATGGACCGGCTGGGCGCGGACGGCGGCATGGACCGGCTGGGCGCTCTGCCGGGCACGCACCAACATTGTCCCCAAACCGCGCGACTCCGCGTCTGACGCGGGACTGGCAGATACCTATCTGGCCAGCCCCGCGCAGCCGCGAATCCGCATCGGTTTGG
>JAEAMG010001893.1_pt1 | contig 14366 bp, 4 predicted proteins | sample 8958741 | NCBI WGS metagenome assembly JAEAMG01 (sample SAMN16933256, study PRJNA681125) | bioreactor sludge metagenome | isolation source: anaerobic bioreactor treating anionic surfactant - SDBS | place: India: Bengaluru | collected 2019-02-28
CAACAAGCCTTCCCTACCTCTATCGTTCCTTGTCCTTATTGGCTTTACCCCAACAACACGGTTTCTTATATGCGGATTTGGGTCTGGTGATTAGAGTTGCTCCGGGCGCCCCAAAACGTTTATCGTATGGATATAAACCGTGTTTCATACTCAGGAGGATCACAGCATGAGTAACCCCCATCATTTTCTTGCTTTTGATTTGGGTGCGGAAAGCGGCCGAGCGGTACTCGGCGTCCTGGATGCGGGACACCTCTCCTTGGAAGTTGTGCATAGGTTCCGCACTGAAGGCCTCGTGATGTTGGGCGTCAGGCAATGGGATATTGCGCGCATTTATGAGGAACTGTGCGAGGGACTGGCCCAATGCGTACGCCTGCATGGGCCGGACCTTGACGGTATAGGCGTAGATACCTGGGGGGTGGATTTCGGCCTCCTTGCCGCCGACGGCACGGTGCTCTCTAATCCGCGCCATTACCGGGATAAGCGTAACGAGGGTATGCAGGACTATGCTTTCAGCATGGTTTCCCGGGAGGATATTTACGCCGCCACCGGTATTCAGTTCCTGCCTTTTAATTCCGTTTATCAGATATTAAGCATGAAGAAAGCCGGGTCGCCCTTGCTCGATGTGGCGGAATCGCTGCTGCTCATGGGCGACCTGTTCGGTTATCTGTTGTCGGGCCGCAAGGCTTGTGAGTATACGAATGCGTCCACCTCCCAGATGCTCAATCCGTATACGCGCACCTGGGATGACGGCCTGGTGCAAAAACTTGGACTGCCGCGGCGCCTGCTGCTGGATCCCGTACAGCCGGGCACGGTGCTCGGGCCGGTACGGGAGGAGATTTGCGCTCAGACCGGGCTGCGCCCGGGCGTGCCCGTCATCGCGCCGGGTACCCACGACACCGCCTCGGCGGTCGCCGCCGTGCCCGTGACCGGAAGTGCTCAGCCATGGGCTTATCTGTCCAGCGGCACCTGGTCCTTGCTCGGCGCGGAACTGGATAGTCCACACGTCAGCGCGCAAAGTCTGGCGCAGGATTTCACCAACGAGGGCGGTGTGGGCGGTAAAATTCGCTTCCTTAAAAACATCTTTGGCCTGTGGCTGGTACAGGAATGCCGACGTGCCTGGGAACGCGCGGACGGCGCCTCTTTGGATTACGGGACACTGACGGCGGAGGCGGCGCAGGCGCCCGCGTTCCAGGCGCTCATCAATCTTGATGACGGCCGCCTGCTCGCGCCGGACAACATGCCGGCCCTGATTCAGACCATGTGCCGTGAAGGAGGATACGCTGTTCCCCAGAGCCGGGGCGCCATTATTCGGTGCGCCTTGGAGAGTCTCGCCATAAAATACCGCGCCACCCTGAGGAACCTCGACGACCTGTTGGGTAGAAAAACGGAATGTCTGCATATCATCGGCGGCGGCGTGCAGAACAAACTGCTTTGCCAGATGACCGCGGACGCCTGCGGCGTTACCGTAGTAGCCGGGCCCATTGAAGCGACGGCATTAGGCAATATTGGCGTGCAGGCCATGGCTGTGGGCGCGTTGGAGGACCTTGCCGCCATGCGCGCCGCCATAAGCCGGTCGGTGAGCCTGGAGCGTTATGAGCCACAAAACACAGCCGCTTGGGACGCTTTCGGCAAGTAGCGGGATAAGTAATGAGGGAGACCCCGGTCATGAACAGCCGCGAACGCATCTTGAATCTGCTGAAAGGCGGAGAGGTGGACCGCCGCCCGCTCATGCCGATTGCCATGATGTTTGCCGGGGACTATATCGGCGAGCCCTATGGCCGGTATGCGACTGATTTCAATGTGCTGGTTGAAGGCCAACTTCGGGTGGCCGAAGATTTCGGTTTTGACCATGTATCCTGTATTTCCGACCCTGCGCGTGAAGCGGCCGATTGTGGCGCACCCGTCGCGTTTTACGACAACCAACCGCCCGCCCTGCGTGAAGATTGCGCGTTGCTGGCGGACAAAACAAAACTCGCCGGGCTGAAGGTTCCGTCCCCTCTGGGCGGCGGGCGCATGCATGATCGGGTACAAGCTGCTGCGCGGCTCAAGGAAAAAGCAGGCACTGACAAATTTATCGAAGGATGGGTGGAGGGGCCCTGCGCGGAGGGGGCCGACCTGCGCGGCATTAATACCCTTATGATGGATTTTATCGAGGACCCGGTGTTTGTGGAAGACCTGTTCGCCTTCGTGCTCGAGATGGAACTGCAGTTTGCCCGCGCGCAAATCGAAGCCGGTGTGGACATTATCGGACTGGGCGATGCGGCGGCCTCGTTGGTCGGGCCGATGATTTACGAGCAGTATGTCTGGCCCTGGGAGAAGCGGCTTGTCGAAGGCATCCAGGCCATGGGCGGCCGGGTGCGCCTGCACATTTGCGGCAATACCCGCGCCATTTTGGACGGGATGGGTCGGCTGGGCTGCGAGATTGTGGATCTGGACTGGATGGTTCCCATCCATGAGGCGCGTGCCGCCATGGGATCGGCTCAGGTACTGGCGGGCAATATGGACCCGGTTTCCGTCTTGCGCGACGGCAATGTAGATCGAGTCACCGCCGCGTTGAAACAATGTCATGAGGAGGCAGGGAAAAACTATATCCTGGCCGCGGGATGCGAAGTGCCCCGAGACACGCCCCACGAAAATATTCACGCGTTTCTGGCCTATGCGATGCAGGCAGGATGACTGTTTTTAGCGCTGCATTGCTTCTTCCTTACAGAGTTCAATCTTCAGAGTGCAGACCCTGCGTAACCGCCCGATGTGCGTTTCGTATCTGCGCTCATATCTCGTAATCGAGGGGATTCGCCAAATGCATGATCCTGCCGCGCTCGGTGAAAACATGAACCCGGCTGTTCGGGAATGGTAAAATGGAGGTGGAAAAATGATGGAGCATTTCCGTATCCACTGATGCGGATACAGGGCAAGGAGCCTGGTTACATGCCTTTATTTCTGTATACGTGCAAAGAGTGTAACGCCCAGACAGAGCTGTTGGTGCGAAGGGATGAGCACGTGGTCTGCCCGTCTTGCGGCTCGGGGCGCATGGAGCGTCATTTAAGCCGTTTTGCGCCTTTGAGCGGCACAGAGTCCGAACCACAATGCTCGGGTTGCGCCATAACACGGGGAGGATGTTGTCCCTCCCAAACGGGATGCATGCCCTGAACGGACCGCAAAACGCCGGATTATGACTTATGACAAAGAGCGAACCCCGCACAAACTATTCGCCTACGTTGTGGGAACATCTGAAAGCGGGATTTATCGCCGCCCATCGTCGGAGGCCCCTGAGTTTTTACCTGCTGCTGCTGATTCCCGTGGTGTTGCTGCTGGGCGCCCACATCTTTCACCCGCCCATATCACCCGTGCGCTTTACCCTCGTACTTACCTTGATCCTGATTTTTCTCTGGCTCATCAGCGCGTGGGCTGTCAATGATTTTTTCTTCCTGTGGCGCAAACATCGTGTTGAGAAACGGAAGGTGTATCTCGAAACTATTGGAAATCCAGAGTTTGCGGAACAACTTGGCCGGCGCGTAAAAAAGCGGCAGGACAGGGAAGAGGCATCGGTTTCCGCCGCATCAGATACGCAGTTTTAGCGACGACACGGCCCGAAAAAGTCCAACCGTAGTGACTTTTCTTGAGTCACTACCCCGTTCTCCCCGCCGATTTTCAACGAGCGCCATAGGTGCTCCCCCACAACGATCACCCGTCCGCCCCGTCTTTTGTGAAGAGGTGACGGGCTCCAAACAGGACCTCATAAAAAATTCTGTTGACAGAAAAGGCTACTATCATGTATAGTACTACTTTTGATACATATTGGTAGTCCTTAAGTTTGTAGGATAGTACCGTGTGTCTTGTCCAAAATCGAGAAGGACAACACAGTATGTGCTATACTATAGGTGGATTCTTTGTAAAGAGTTTATCCGCAGAAGTGAGTTAAGAATTGATTTGGTGCGTTACGGTGTGGGAAACATAGGATGTACTTAATTTGTAGGATATAGATGGAGGTTTGTCATGGCGCATAGACGTTTTGCTCAGGCGATGTCAGGCATGGCTTTTGCCCTTTTGATGTTGACCTTGTCAGGCTGTGAATATAAGCTCACCATAAATATAGTCCCGGGGCCTGAAGCCGGCGGGGTGGAGGTGACGCCGGATAAAGCGATGTATTCCAAGGGCGAGTCGGTGGCCTTGCATGCCCAGCCGGCAGCGGGCTGGCAGTTTGAAGGGTGGAGCGGAGATTTTGCGGGGACCGGTAATCCCATCGGTCTGACTATCGAGTCTGATATGGAGATCACGGCTTCCTTCAAATTGAGCGGCATGGAGGGTGAAGGCGAACCCGAAGGCGAATACGAGGAGGAAGGGGAAGGGGAAGGAGAAGTCTTTCTTGGGGCGGTTCGCGCCATCCTCGGGGCGACAGCGACCATTCAAGTGACCCCGCCGGCGAATGCGAGAATCTGGAGTGTGGAAGAAACCCTTCCGGCAGGATTGTCCGTCAGGAATATCACGGGCAGTAATGCCGTTTGGGACCGGGTGGACGGCAAACTCCGGTGGTGGAATACAACTACCGTACCGGAGACGCTCAGTTATACCCTGGTCGGTCCGAGAGGAGTGTATACCATCAGCGGCGAATTTGGCGCGGAAGGACAGGTGTATACGGTTTCCGGGGACACCACAGTCACGATTGAAGCCGAACCGATTGAAGGCGAGCGAGAAGGCGAGGGGGAGAGTCCCCGGGAGGGGGAAGGTGAATCGGAATTCCGGTGCCCGGCGAACATGTCAGTCTGCGCGGGTTCTCCCGCATTCACCCTTACGGGCGGTACGCCGCTAGGCGGTGTTTATAGCGGCCCTGGAGTATCGAAAGGCAAGTTTGATCCGTCTGGCGCCGGCGTGGGCACACATACGATCAAATATACCTATTGCCCGATGGGAGAGCCCAACTGTACAACCAGTTGTACCTTCAAGATCACCGTAATTGATCCCATCGCCACATGTCCGGCGGATATGACGGTATGTCTCGGCGACACGGCATTTGCGCTGAAGGGCGGTACGCCCGCCGGTGGCACCTACAGCGGCAAAGGGGTGAGCAAGGGCAATTTTAATCCTGCCGCAGCAGGCGTTGGAAGCCATGAGATTGCTTATTTGTGCGCGTATCCTGTTCAGGGCATGGGGACCTGTACCGGTTTGTGTACCTTCACCATCACGGTCGTAAATCCCATCGCGATGTGTCCGCCGGATAAGACGGTATGTGCTACGGATACGGCTTTCCCCCTCATCGGCGCGACACCGGCGGGCGGCGAATATAGTGGGAACGGGGTAGAGGACGACGAGTTTGATCCGGTTACCGCTGGCGTCGGCGAATATTTGATCACCTACACCTATACGGTTCCCTATTCAAAGTGCGGGGATATGTGTTCCTATAAGATAATCGTACAGAACTGCCCCGAAGGCGAGGAGGAGGAGGAAGGCGAGGGGGAAGGAGAAGGTGAGGGGGAAGGTGAGGGTGAAGGTGAAGGTGAAGGTGAAGGCGAAGGCGAAATCGAAGGGGAACTGGCAGCCTATGTTCAAAGACCCGACGGGTGTTTCGGCTACTTATGGCCCAAAACACAGACTTACTCCGCAAACGGGCTGACGGCGGATGTATATATCATCGAACGTCTGCGGTCGCAATGCTGGAACCCGGACGACAATGTGTATACGGAGGGCGACTATGGCAACTATGATGAATGGGTCCATCCTGTTGTCATCATCAATCCGAGAATCCGGGTAAGTGATCTAAATCCCGGACTGGACAAGACCGCCCTGTTGTTTATTGATGGCGGTAGTCGCAATTCGACCCCGGAAATCAATGAGGCACTGGCGCTGGTGGCACTGATGTCGGGCACCCCGGTCGTTCACCTCATGAATGTGCCCGCGCAGCCCCTGGTTTTTCGGGATGAGGTGATTCCTCAGGGCGAACAAGACAATGACTCGGGTGTGGATTTCGTGTTACGGGAACGTTCCGAGGATGACGCCATTGCGTATACTTATGACAAATATCTTAAAAACTATGAAGGCGAGGGGGAAGGTGAAGAGGAAGAAAAGGCGGTCAATAAAAATGCCGCGACCTATCCCTGGCCTTTGTTGTTCCCCATGGTCAAGGCAGCCGTGAAGACCATGGATGCGGCGCAAAAAGTGATGGAAAATGTCGGGGACGAGATAGACAGTTTTGTGGTCGCAGGCGCGTCCAAGCGCGGGTGGACCACGTGGCTTACCGCCGCCGCCGATACCCGAGTCAAGGCCATTGCGCCTATTGTTATCAATGTATTGAATATGGAAAAGAATCTGACCCATCACCGCAAAACTTATGGATACTGGTCGCCCGCAATCTATCCCTATGCGCAGATGGGGGTCTTTGATCAACTGATTCCGACCAGCGAGAACCCGGTTATCACGCCGGAAGCCCGGGCGCTACTCAAGCGGGTGGACCCTTATGAATATGCCGGGGCGGGTAGTTATGATGATATGCCTATTCTGATGATTAATGCCACGGGCGACCAGTTCTTTGTTCCGGACCAGGCCGCCAACGACGACACCTTGGCGGTTCTTGCTGCGCATACCGATGCGGCATACCAGTCGTTTATTCCAAATATAGGGCATGACATGGGCGGTTTGGATACTGCCCTGAATTTGGCAAATCCGTCCAGTCCCGGTTCTATTTTCCTGGGGTGGTACATGGCAATAACCCAAAACAAGCCTGGTCCAAAGTTTTCCTATTCCTTTGATGACGACGGTTCTGTCTCGGTGTTTGTAGACGCCGCGCATGTATTTGATGATAATGAAACTGACGAGGATCTTGCGCCGCCTCTGAATGTTGTTGATTGGGTTCGGGGAGGTCCTTACACGTTGGGCGATGGGAAAATTTATGTGCTGGAATTTTTCGCCACTTGGTGTCCTGCCTGTGCGCAGGCTGTAGCCGGCCTGTCAATGGTACAGTCAAACTATGGCGCCTCGGGTGTTCAAATCATTGGCCTCAGCACGGAAGATGCCGCCACAGTGCGCTCCTATTCCGAAGAGCGGGATTCTGCTATCACCTACAGTCTTGCGGTGGACAACAATTACGCGACTTTTGATGCCTATGATGCAGCGTATAGTATTGATGGTGTTCCTCACGCTTTCATTATTGACAGACAGGGAAAGGTCGTCTGGTTCGGAGACCCGCGTACGCAGGAATTTATACAAAACTTGAACGCGGTGCTTCAGGGCACGGAAGAGGGTGAAAGTGTTAAAGCCAAATCTGGTAAAAGTGAATCAAAAGTCAACAAGCTCCGGAGAGTATGGATGTGGTACGCCACCTCCAAGGGTAAACGCGATTTCCGGAATGAAGTAGTAGGCGCTTCGTGGATCCGGGTGCCGTTGGAGGCGTTGCCTCCCCGAACCGATGGTACAATTCCCTATAAAGGCAGACCGGCCGCCCCTGCCGAAGGTGATTACACCGCGTTCTTTATCCAATTGATTTTTGAAAGTACCGCCCAATCTCCTAACGGAGACTCTGGACCGAGGCTGGTCTTTACTTCTCCCGTGCGTGTATTACCCGTGAATGGCGCAGGCAAGCCGACCTATCCGGTATTTGAATCGGTGAATGCGACTGCGGATCGGCCGGATGCCGTATTCTTCGGAGAGGAAAAAATGCCCATGGCGGTAGTCTACGGGTCCCCTAAAAATATGGGAACCTATTATGGGGAGATGATGGCTGATCGCATAGCAACCTTCCTGGATAACTATCTGCTTGGAGAAGATGAAGCAGCGCTGGATGAGGAATGGGCCGATGCCTCAACGTGGCTCGATTCCCGCATACTGGAAGAAATCAACGGTATTGCCGATGGCGCCGAAGTGGATCCGGTGCGACTGCAGCGGGCCCATGCCAAGGCGCTGACACAACTCCATGACGGCTTCTCGAATACGGCGGTCGTGCCCTATCGCAGTTTTCTGGGTGCCCGCAACCTGATGCATGCCGCAACGCTGAATGCCCCCAAATCCACCGGCAAGGCCGGGGGCTTCGAGGGGTATGAATATGAAGATGCCTTGTGTATGGTCATGTATGTGCCTGAAATCGGAGTGCCTCATGTAGTATGTACCTATGCGGGACTAGCATTCGGATTCAGTGGCGGCAATCTGTCGGGAATCACCATAAGTTCCATTATGGAACCCAATTTGTTGCCAGGTCTTACGGTCGCTCCCTTGATGCGTAAAGTTCTTTATGACGGCTTAAGCCTCACTAACGTCATGAAAATGTTTGACGATGATGAACCCCAGGTTGACAATGATAAACCCCAGAACGTTACCTTGCTTATCGGCGATGGACGCAATGAAAAGCGCGCGGTCAAGATGCGTTTCGATGCCGTCGGCACGGTAAAGGAGAAGCGCTTCGACCTGGCGAAAACCAGTTTCAGACCGGATAAGGTGGGAGTCGTATATGATGCGAGCGCTACCGTCGAGGCTGGCGAAGGGGAGAGTCCCCGTGAAATGCTGACGAATGCGCTGAATGGTAGCCTTGCGGTGAATGCGTCCAAACCGCCGCTGAATCTGTCTAAAGTGCTTACCCTGGCTGCCACCGTGCCTGCCGCGATTCAGGGCCGTAATTTAATGAATGTCGTTTACGATTTCGCCGGAGCAAATTTCACCATGTATGTCGCCATCGCGGGACCTTATCCTTCTGAAAGTGAGGGTGAAGGTGAAGTCGCGACCCGGGAAGCGTTTCAAGATTACTTGGACCAGGTATTTGTGCAGGGGCTCTTGCCATGATCAGAACTCGCATACGGTTTGTAAGGTACGTGCCGATGCGGTAATTCAGAGTGGTTGACTATATTGTTAACAGTAAGAACGTTTCGAACAAACAGTTGAAATGTAGCGCACCAGATGAATTTCTATGGGTGTGCCTTCATGTGTGCAGACCTTGACGGTCGGATGCAACGGTGTCCAGTACGTCAATTGGTGCGAAGAAACATGAAGTTCAGTGTTTAATTTATAAGGATGGAACTCATGATGGGATTGTCTGAATCCGCAAAACTTGGCGTGTTGATTATGGCGGCCGGTCTTTTGTTTGCCGCGTCCATGGCGTCGGGGCAGTGCGGCCCGGGCGAAGACACGTCGCCACCGGTGATTACGCTGATGGGAGCGGATTATGTTTGGGTCCGCTATGGGCAGGGTTATTATGATCCGATGGCCCGTGCTTTGGATGTATGTGATGGTAACCTTACCACTAGCGTACAACGGGAGGTGCGCTATCCCGGACCGGGCGGAAGTATCGTGGCGAGTATTAGTCCTACGGTTCCAGGACTATATGCATGTACGTATTGGGTTACCGATGCCGCAGGTAATATCTCGAATATAGTAACCCGTACGGTTGAAGTCGGGCAAAAACTATCTGAATGGAATTATTCTGACTTCGATGACGATGGCATTGATGATAACGTTTTGAATCCAACGGTTGTCTATATGGTTGGCAACTGGGAATTTAAATACGAGGGTGGAGATCCTCTCCCATACGAATGTCATCAATCACCTGAAATTCCAAATGGCTATATATGGCGTCAAGAACTCAGTGGCGATGAACTTACGACCCACACTATTGCCATGTATATACATAATATAGAATTGCTATCGACATCAATCTCTGTGCCTGTGAATGTGTTTAAGAGTTGCCCGGAAGTAGGTACATATAGAATTACTTACAAAGTGCCAGATCCCGATGGTTTCCCATGGTCCCGTCAGTTTGAGGCTTATATCGATGTTGTTGTGGAACATAATGAACCACCTGTTATCCGGGAATGTGCCTTGGATATGACCCTTGAAGTGCCTCGTAACGGTGCAGGACAATATAATTTTGTTATGCCTGATTTTACCACCCATGTTTATGCCTGGGATGCATGCGAGGACTCTTGCCCGATTGATTACAATAATGTCATGACGAGTTTGGCAATTACCCAGTCCTGTCCTGAAGGCACTTCCATTACGCTGGATGCGGTGCCGGCGGAACACATCATCAAAATAACAGTTTCAGATTTTGACAACTTGTCGTCTACTTGTGAGTTGATTCTAACCATTGTGGATGCGGATGCTCCAGTGGTTACGCTAAGGGGCACGGAAGATGACGACCAGGATCCTCCCTACGGCTCCGGACAATATGACTACCCCTTTGATGATTTTGTTCAGCACCGTACCATTGGGTATCCCAATGTGTGCCCTGATCCGGCAATTTTGCCTCCGGATGTGGATGCCTGCTCTTTATGGAATTGCGGCCACCTTCAGCATCACATGAATTGGGAGTGCAGCATTCCATTCGATCCATGGTGCGGTACTGCCTATGACCCTGTGACGGATACGGATATCACCGATAGGATTACCATGAGATACAGGAAGCTTCCCTATAACGGAATCCCCTGCGAAAAGGGGCGATGGGAAGACGGGGCGGATGTGGAGTTCATAAATACCTCCGGGGAATTCCTGGGGCACACCTACATCATGAGATACGAGGTCACCAATGATTTCGGACGCACTACGATTGTTGACCGTTATATATGTATTGTTGACAAAACCCCACCGGTAATTTCATTGAGGTCCTTTTCAGGTGTTTCCGGTGAAGCAAGTACAGGATACAATAACAGCGGGAATGTGGACCTGTCCTGGGTTATAAAATTTGAGGACGGCAGCGCCGGCTATCCTGAATGGATTATGAGGCTTATTGCAGAAAATTTCAATCCCTTGATGCCGCCTGCGGGTTTCGATAGCGGAACGGCCATGCCCTGGGAGTGCTGGCACCTGGATTATGAGGACCCGGGACTGGATGCCCAAGACGCCTGTGAGGGCATTATCCCCTATGATTGTTTGCCTGGTGCATTGGGGTATCCCAATTGTATCAACGTAACGATACTGGATGATACACTGGTAGTCGTGGTCAAGGTATATGCGGTTGAAGGGGAGGTCTACGAGTATCGCGAGGAATTTGTCGTGGCCGAAATGCTTCGCTATCTCGCGGATGATTTGCCCAGGCTTGAACCCAGCCGCGGCGACTTTTTGGGGTATCGCTTTTACTATTTCACGCCGGATTCCCAGGGCAATCGTGCCCATGTAGCCCGCCATGTCGTAGCCGAATATTACAATTTCATTACGCTGGCCGAACCCACGACATTTGACATCCCCTGCGACGGTGATTTCAGTGAAATAGAATATGCCGAGAATCAGGATAGGGCCTGGGATACGTGTATGGGGGATGTAACGCACTTGATTATTGCCACGGGTAATGTGACGAGAAATAATGAAGGGTATTTCGTGCCAGGCACCTATTATCGGGAATACTTTATCGAGGGGGCGCCGGTGTTGTCGCCCGACGGACGTACGCCATACCGCAGAAAGATTGTTGTGCGGGACACTGATCCGGTGATTCATTTGTATGACAGTGCTGGTGAAGAACTTTCGACGCCTGTGCCTGTGGTGCGTGTGTCGTGGTGTGATTTTCTGGATCCCCGGTATGACGACCCGCTTGACCCGGGTAATGATGACCTGAATGCGCGGGCGCGCAGGTGGGCGGAAGGCTGGTGGCTCATCCATCCGGACAGCGACCCCGAAGACGGAGATATTACGGGCGGTTATAGCGCTACCCATGTCTGCGATGATGACCAGGTGCTCACTGACTGGATGCATGTGCATGGAGACGAGGTATTACTGGATGCCATGGCAAATTATGTGGAATCCCGAAATTTATATTCTTTAGATGCGTATCCATTAACATTCTCGTTAAATGATCCGCGGTATAATCTGGCACAGCGCAACGCGATTGTATTATTTACCGAGGATATCCAGTTTGATTTGGTTCATGATCCGGGTGGTGAAGTGGAATACGGGCCCGATGGCGATGTGATAGTTACGGTGGAGTGCGGCAGTTCATTTCTTCCGATTCCGCGAGTATCGCGCCAGTGGGATGCCTGTTCCGGCGATCCTGTTCAGCGCCAGGTGGTGATCACCGCTGAAAAGGTGGTGCCCGGTTCTGAAAACGAGCCTATCGAGGATTACCGAACAATCACCATTTCCGAACCCGGTGTGTACCTGCTGTACTACAATGCGGTGGTGGCACCGGATGCCCCGCTTGCCCGGGTGCGTACGGTGGAACTGCGTATCGAGGACAGGACACCACCTGTTTTAACCCTCAATGGCACCGAAGTTGTATACGTCAATTGCGGTGACGAATACACGGACCCGGGGGCGACATCTCTGGATGCCTGCGACGGTCCGATAACGGATATATTTGTCAGCGGTTACCTTGGCGCCTTTACGAATGTGGGGACGTATGTGCGCCAATACACGGTGCGTGATAGCGTGGGTCTTAGCAGCACCAAGACACGCACCATAATTGTGGCGCCGACACAGAACCCGACACTGACCCTGTTGGGTAACAATCCCTATTATCTACCCTGTGGCTTGACCATTGCCGCCTATGTGGAACCTGGTATGACCGCTATGGATGCTTGCGGCGCGGATTTAACAGCGGACATCGTGGTGACTGGTCCCATCCTTGCCGATATTGACGCTACTCTAGGTAATGGCCAGATGGCTTATACGATAAGGTATGACGTGAAAGATAGTGCAGACAACGAAGCGATGGCGGTACGCAGGATTATCACGACCGGACTGGCTCTTTCCTTAAATGGGGTTACCCGGACAGAGATCAGTGGAGCGACCAGAACTTACATTACCGATTGGCCATGCAATACGGCCTATGTGGACCCGGGTGTGGATGAGGTTTATGATCCATGCGTCCCGGCTGCCATACCCGTCAGTGAGGTACAGGTTTCCGGAGTGGCCTCCGCCGCGCCTGTAATCGGGGATGATTTTGAGGTCAGTTATACCGTGACTTCCGGCGGTCAAACCGTTACCGTGATGCGGCAGGTGCATATCCTGCCATCCATTTCGGTGGAGGGTATCGGCGAAGCCCCGGTGAGCGAGGGTTCCACGGAGCCGAATTGGTGGGCTGATGCACGGAGCTCCTATCAGACCAAGTACCCGTCCTCCGATTATCCGGCTCTGCCGGCGGAATGGAAGGTGAAGGAGGAGTGGAATACCACCCAGTCCCAGCCCTATGCGTGGAACTGTGATCTTCCCCAATATGAGGACCCGGGCGTACTTGCCGAGGCAGACTGTGCAGGGCCAATTGTCGAAGAGGACATTGTGCTTATCCTGACACAATATAATGCCAGTGAAAGTAGGGAGTATTTCCGTTATGTAGGTCGTTTCGGCGATTTCGCCACAGACCCGCCGGGCCATGTGGACAGTACAGTGGCCGAACGCAATTTGCGCGAGGATGAGACCCGTACGACGTGGTTGGGATATCGCGCCTATTATTTCGCCTGGGATTCGCAGGAAAGTGACGCCCAGCTGTTGCCGGTGCGGTCGCGGTTGATTGAACCTAAGTATGGTATATCGGTAAGCGTGACGCCCAAGGAACTGACGTTGGAATGTGGCGACACAACGTGGCCGTCCGTATCCGCATCTGTCTCCGCGACGGATTATTGTGATGACGCCGCCTTGACGACAAAGCGATGGATTTGGCGATATGATCCGTATACGGGTGTGGAGATGGATGGCAACACGCCACAGTCCTATACGGAGGCTCAAGTGCTTAATAATCCCGGCGAAGAGTTTGTTGCCGTGTATGGCGCCACTAACAGCGCGGGCAATTCGGAGCCGCCGTTGGATGTTCATGGTATCCCCGAGAATCCCGGGGCGCTGGTGATGGCCGACGGACCTTGTGTACAACGTGTGCGCCTCTGGGATTCGAGGCCGCCGACGCTCACGCTCAAGGGAAGTATGGATATCGAGTTGGCCTACGGTACGGACTTTACCGACCCGGGCTATACCGCCACAGACACGTGTGATGGAGACTTGACAAGTGCAGTCAAGGTGTCTGGCGCCATCAATTCTCGGAGTTTGGGCACCCAGACATTAACGTATAGCGTACAGGATGAGGCGGGCAACAGTGTGCAAGCGACCCGTACGGTACGTGTGGTGGATGCGTCCCAGCCGGCCATCTCCTTGAATGGACAAGCCGAAGTGCGGATCGAATGTGGTGCGGTGTATGTGGATGCCGGCGCTACAGCAGTGGATCGGAGCACCAACCAGAACATTAGCGGAAGCATCCAGGTATCAGGATTGGTCGCCGAACTGACCAGTTCCTCCGGTGTCAGGGTGGGACGTTATGTGATCACCTACACCGTCAGGGCGCTTGCCAGCGGCGCACAGGCCACCGCCACCCGCGTGGTTACGGTGGAGGATACCAGTGCCCCCGTGCTGACCCTGCGCGGCGATGCCTCTACAAGCGTGGATTGCGGGGCCGTCTATCGTGACGCGGGCAT
>JAEAMG010001895.1_pt1 | contig 14350 bp, 13 predicted proteins | sample 8958741 | NCBI WGS metagenome assembly JAEAMG01 (sample SAMN16933256, study PRJNA681125) | bioreactor sludge metagenome | isolation source: anaerobic bioreactor treating anionic surfactant - SDBS | place: India: Bengaluru | collected 2019-02-28
CCGCTTAAGGCCACTATCTGCCTGTGCACTTTGTTGTCTTCGCTGTCCACATAGAGAATACCTTCTTTCCCCGCCATGCTAAGACTGCTGCCATGCAGACGCACTGTGCGGTTAAGGAAAAATTCTCTGCCGTCTTCGATGACCCGGTACATATTTATCACGCCCGAAGCATTTCCGGCGAGTACCCGCGTGTTTATTTTCTTGATTCTGATTTCCATTTTGTTCCTTAACAGATTAAATAAAACACAGAAAAAATCCAAGCAGTTTCTTCAAGTCGGTACTTTTTTTGTTGCTTTCTTTCCATGTTCCCTCCTTCTTTGTAGCTTGAGCTACAAAAAATGTAGGTTAGGATTACCCATAAATCTCCTTTTTTGTTTTATATCTAGCAATAACAAGGCATTACGGTATGTATTACTGTGGCACGTGAATTGCCAATAGAATTAATTACGTTCCACTCAAGGGAGATGGACATGAGTAAATGATGATTTATATCACACAGTTCAAATACAGGGATGTTGAAGATGAATACTGATAATAATTCGCATACGGATAAAAACGTTTCTGATTCTCATTCGCATTTAGGTCTGATTCCGGCCATTTTACAGATGGTGCGGGAAAGGTTCCGGTCTTCAAGCCTCAGTTTCAAGATTGCCTTTCTCGTCGTTACCCTGCTGGCCTGTACTTCCTTCACTCTCAGTATTACGACAGTAAATATCATGAATAAGTATGTGCTGAACGAGATCATTAAACGAGGAGAATCGGTAAGCAGAGACGTGGCCGCCTCTGCCGCTTACAGTCTTTTATACAACGACCAGGCAGGTCTTGATCAGCTCGTTTTGCAGATAAAAAAGACAAACAATGATATGGACTATGTAGCTATCCTCACTCCTGACAACAAAATAATTGCTCACAGCGAAAAGAAATACGGCGAGAAAGCCGTGGTGGCTGATCAGGGAAAGGTGATCACGACAAACCATAACGGGGTGGCCGTGAAAGAACTGTCCAGGACTTCATACACACTCATGGAAATATCGTATCCCATCATTTTTATGAACAAGCCTCTGGGCAAAGTAGTCCTTGCCGTTAATAAATCCGTTCTCATGGCGGCACAAGGTGAGGTGCAGTCAAAAATATTCCTGATTTCCAACATCATTCTTCTTCTTGGCGCTATCACAAGCATCCTCATGGCGTCTTTTTTCTTAAGGCCCATCAAAGAACTCTCGATCGGGGTAGAAAAATTGAAAAAAGGCGTCGCGGAAATTCCTCTCAAAATATATTCTGATGATGAGCTCGGCAGACTGACCATCAATTTCAATGAAATGTCGTCTACAATCACCGGGCAACAGGGCAAGCTGAACAGGTACGCCCGGGAACTCGAAGAATCGTATATCGCAATTGTCCGGGTGGTGGCGGCAGCCATAGATGCGAGAGATTCATATACCCATGGACATTCCGCACGGGTGTCACAACTATCTTTGAAACTCGGCAAAGAAATAGGTCTCAATACTCAGGAGCGGAAAGACCTCGAAGTAGCATGCCTCTTCCATGATGTGGGGAAAATAAAAACACCCGATTCTATCCTGCTGAAAAAATCCGGTCTTATTGATTACGAATACGAGGAGATGATCCACCACGTGGAATACGGGGCTTCCATCCTTGAAAAAGCGCCGTCGCTGCGTAAATATATCCCGGCGGTACGGCATCACCACGAACGGCAGGACGGGAGAGGCTATCCTGACGGGCTATCCGGCGAAGGCATACCGCTCTTCGCGGCCATTATCGCTGTTGCCGACACATTCGACGCCATGACTTCAGACAGGCCTTACAGAAAGGCTTTTTCTAAAGAAGACGCCTTGCAGGAACTGATCCGCGTGGCAGGAACACAGTTAAGGGCTGATCTCGTTGATGTATTTGTCGATATTATCAATAATGAAAGTTCTGAGGATTCACCCTCTTATTTATCGAGGGCAATCTGACGGCAATTTCCGCTTTTTTTTAAATGTATCGAAGATATTTCTGATCCGGTATTAAATGCCAAAAAAAATCCTTATAAACCCTTGCCTTTGTCAATCATGCAGAAGGTGTGGGGAACAAATATCGTCCGTATGGTATTGCCGCTTTATCCTGTGGTAGTTTAGCAGGATTTGCTGAATAGAAATGCTTCACCAAATTCAATAACGCTGATTGTTATTTTCCCGGGGAGGGAAATATATCCCCCCTCCCCGCCCCTCCTCTTTCGTTTCTACTTCTCGCCCGCCATTCTTATAATGCCCTGGTAGCCCTCAATATCGCCTTCAGGCCCCTTGATCGGTGTTCCGTTAAGTAAACAGTCCATAACCATTCCGTCTTTCTTTTTTAATCTGGTTTTGAAGTTTTCGACAAAACCTTTTTCTTCGATCGCTTTCATGTAAGTTATACAATCGTCCCGGTTAACGTATGTGTCAATAGCTCGGAGATTTTGCGTTTCTTCCTTCGTGTAACCAAAAAGCTTCGACCATGCGCTGTTCACATCGGTATGGATCCCTTTGCTGTTAGTAATGAAAATAGCATCTCGCGAATCTTCAAAAAGTGTTCTGTACTTCTTCTCGCTTTCTTTAAGGGCCTGTTGCGATCTCGTCAGTTTTGTAACATCAAACAAAACACCGAGCACACCCACGATACGCCCTTCTTCACGAATAGGCGTAGTGCTGATATGTACCCACGCCACCTCGTTTTCCGCTCTCAGGTAGGCGAATTCATAGGGAAGGACCTGTTCTCCCCGTACAGTCGCTTTGAAATGTTCTTCAACTTTTGCCCTTTCCTGCGGCCGGACAACATCAAAGAGCGTCTTTCCCGCGTACCACTTCCTGGGATACCCCGATCTCTTGACAACCACATCATTGACGAAAGTAAAACGCCCTTCGGTGTCAAAAGTAAACACTCCGTAATGCATATTCCTCAGGATTGTTTTGAAACCTGTCTCGATCTTTTCCAGGGAGTCTGCTTCATTTTTCAGCTCTGTTATATCCTGATAGGCTATCACCGCATGGGTAATTTCGCCTTCAGGATTTGCGTAAGGTGAATAAGAGACACGGTAGTATCTGGGCTCCTGGCCGGGAAACTCCAACCAGTTCTCGTAACGCACCACATTGCCGGCAAAACAGCGGTCCAGATTTTTCTTGATGTACTTTTTGAAGTTTGCCTCCCCCCAGATAAATGACACCGGTTTGCCGATGATTTCTTTTCTGGTTGTTCCATGATCCCGGCAATATGCTTCGCTGGCAAATTCATAGACGTAGGACCTGTTGATGAGGGTCGTGTTGTCGATTACCGGATGTACGGAATTACCTTTGCCTTCATTTTTTTCCTGTGTCATTCCCACGGGTTGGGTTTTTGTGTCTTTCATGCCGGTCTCCTTTTGACGTGCGATACAACTAATTACCTACAAAATATACATTAAAATGAATGTTTGTATCAAGTATCCTTTCATTCTGTGAATAAAAATATTTCGTCTTTACAATGAGCTGCAGACCGGTTTCATCCCATGATCAAAAGGGCAATATAGGGAACAAGACTGAAGGTTATGAAGAACATTTTAAAAAGCCCCATGAATGAATAAATGACCACGTTGAAGGCGTCTCTTGATATGGGATACCACCTGCTCTGAATTCGATAGACCCGGTCGCCGGCAAAGGTGAGGGTCAAACCCGTGAGGACTAACAGGACAGCGTTTATGACTGTGCACCACATGAAGAATGTTTGGATCGTTCGAATATCCATATATCCCTCCTTATTTTACTTCTTAACGATTTCTATCTCGTTTGATAACGTCGTGGCCGGCATCTGCTCGAACGGTCTGATGCAAAAATTGAGTCGAATCCTGTACCGGCCCGGCTCTAACTCAGCGGGCAGTGTCGCGTATGTTGATCGCGACGCGTCTCTGTCTTTGATCATGAGACAATTCTCTTCTTCACGGCCTTGAATCTGTAATTCTATCCCGTCATTCCTGGCGTCAACACTTTTTAATAAAGCGCCTGCTCTGCTGATCCCGAATTGAAAATCGCTCAGTGACGTAAGAAAGAAACGGACTTTTTCTCCCTGTTGGTAACGATCGTATTCGGTTGTCAGATAGACCTTGCGGTTGAATTCACTTTCTGTCGTGCCTGTCTTTGACGTTGCCGCTTCCCAGAAGCGGGGCCTTCCGGAATCAAGGTGGACATTAACACCTCCGTAATGGCCGATTCCGCAGCAATTCTCTTTTCGAATGACCTCCCAGATGGTCTTGCCCTTCACCCCATCCAGATAAAAATCCAGTGCCATGCCGTCCATATGGGTGCTCGTACCGGCTATGTTACCACCGGATTTTTTCAGCTTCTCATTATAATCAGGACTTCTGTACCCTGAGGTGAGATGGATCATTTTACCGGGGGCAATCCTGTCAGAAAAATGGTCTAAGAAAAAGAGAAGCCTGAGAGAGATATGCTCTCCTTTCTGATTTTTGGGAAAACCGAATACCGCGTCGATTTCGCCAAGAGCCTTTTCATCAAGCTTGCCATCGGAATTAAAGAGGTTCACACGAGCTTCACGTTTATTGTGTTCGTTTCGTATGTGTATTCTGCCGTCACCTGATCGAAAGAAACGCACGGAATCAGGGGCTGAGAATCCCGGAGAGGGCAAAAAAAGCATCAGTGAAATGACGATGAGCAGAAATCGGAATACGCGTAAGCGCGCACGTGGTGTCCTGAAAGAATTCATGAAGTATTATAATAAGTGTCTGAAATATATTCAATCCAAAATATGTTAGACTGTGTTATTGGGTCGTTGAGTCGTTGGGTCATTGGGTCGTAGGGTCAATGATGACAGCGAATAGTCATTATTGAAAAGTGAATAGTAAAAAACGAGCAATGCGAAAGGTGAAAGGAAGAAAATAAAAAGTGAATCGCGAATCTTGAAACTGATTGATAAGGAGGGTACATTCTGAAAGGGACTATTGTTAACGCGGCGGCCATAATAGCAGGGAGCCTTATCGGCCTTTTGGCCGGGGTCAAGCTCCCGGAACGCGTGAAGACTATTTTGATGCAGGCACTCGGGCTGTCAACATTGCTTATCGGCATGCAAATGGCCCTTTCCGTTTCCAATGTGATACCGACAATCGGCTGTCTCCTCCTGGGGGCACTGACCGGTGAATTCCTGAAAATCGAGACCGGTCTTGAGCGCTTCGGTCTCTGGTTGAGATATCGAGCCCGTTCCAAGTCCTCAACGTTCGTAGAAGGTTTTATAACCAGTTCTCTGCTTTATTGCACAGGCGCTATGGTTATCGTCGGCTCCATTCAGGACGGAACAACAGGGAACGCGACCACGTTGTACGTGAAGTCTATGCTGGACGGCGTGGCAGCCGCCGCATTTGCTTCTACGCTTGGTATCGGCGTCATCTTTTCCACCGCGAGTGTCTTTATTGTTCAGGGAACCATAACACTCCTTGCCGCGAAACTCGCCTTCCTGCAGGAACCGGCCGTCCTGAGCGCTGTTACGGCAACAGGCGGCCTTCTGATCGTCGCTATCGGCATCAACCTCCTCGGCGCCGCTAAAATCCGCATCGGCAACCTGCTGCCAGCCCTGTTCTATGCCATTGTCTGGGCGCTGATCTGATCATGAAACGATATGTGAAACATTACGTTTTAAGCGCTAAATAAAAATAAAATACGGCAGTCAGGAAAATAACACTCGTGACGAAGCACTAATACCAAGGAACGATAATATGGGATGAGTACACATGGCGCGAAGAGCAAATCTCAAACTAATTTTATATTTAGATGCAATATCCACGAACTCAGCAAGACAGACAAGAGCCGTGGGTGGAACCGACATGAAGGTAATGTGAAATGCAAAATCAAAAACGCTCTTAAAAGATTTCAAAGACGGGGTCGCTTCATACCGATATCTTTTTCAATCTTCTCCCAGTTCCTGCCTAACAGACTGGTAAAAACATCTCGTAATGCTTCAAAGAGACGTTTCCAGCCGGATTCGAAGTCATATTTCAGGGCATTCTCAAGAAATGGAACAATCTCACCCAATTTTTGTTTTGGCAGATACGCAAGCGCTCCCATATCATAAGATTTCATAAGGTTCTCTTCACTCAACCCATGGGCGGTGAGCATAACAGCCCTGAGATTTTTTTTCACCGCGATTTCCAGGAGATCAAATCCCCGGACCCCCATGATGTCAAGAATAACAAGATCATAATTATTCGATTCAAGACGCTGTGCGGCATCCTCGTAATTTGTGGAAATATCAACAACACAACCGGAACAACTTGATTCTATCTCTTCTTTGAGAATTTCAAGTATGTCAGGTTCGTCATCGACTGCCAGTATTTTCTTATTATCAAGAATGGATTTGCTCATAACAAGACCTCCCCTTCTCATTCGTTTTGAGGCATTCTTATGGTATCAGAGGATGCGATGAAACGCAAGGGAATAAGAGGTCAGGCAAATCGCGTAAAGCAGGCAACATGATGCGAACATCCGGCAACAAGAGACAACAGAACAGGAATCGGTTAAACCTGGTTCGCCCGGGGAGCCCTGTTTTTCCTTTTTTCTTTATCCTGCCAGGTAACGACCATATGGCGCTGCTGCGGGGTTTGAGGCAGAGGATAATAGGCATCGGGGTCATTGGGCTTAAGCTTCTGAATAAGGTCAAAAACATTCTCGCCATGCGCGTATCCCTGATGGGCAAGATAACACCCGACAACGGTCCCCGTGCGGCCTTTTCCACCCCAGCAATGAACATAAACGGGTCTATCCTGAGCGATCGAGTTATCGATCTCATTAAGAATATCCCGCATATACCCGCGGGTTGGAGCGGTGAGATTCTTGATGGGCATACGGACGCAGGTTACCTGTATCGATGTTCGTTTTGCATAACGCGCTATAGCATTCTCATATGACGGAAAAGGGTCGCCATATCTCTTCCGTTCATCCTCTTCCATGAGGTTGATGATGTGCCTGATTCCAACCCAAAGGAGCCTTTTCAGTTTGTCTTCCATCTTTACGGTATCGAGATCACCGGGATAGTATCCGGCAAGTAATTTCGCCGGCGAAACCCAGTAAGAATTAGGGAAAGGGATAGGCGGGATTATTACGGTCATTTGCTTCTCCTCATAACTTTTTCAAACAGTAACAATGGTATCAAAACGACTGACGCTGCAATCCATAATTTATCAAATACCCGTATTACAATAATTTGTCAAGAGTTAAAACCCTCAGCATAAATGACACTGAAGGGGGAAAAGCAACATATTTTGGAGTGTCAGGAAATGTTGCCGCTCATGACACATTATCCAACATATTGTTATTTAAGGTTTTTCAATATCGTATCATCATGGCATATTTTTTGAAGGAATCATTACATCTGGCATACGATTCGGGAATACTCTGTAAGCCGGATTTCAGATGTCAGAGACATGGAGGAAAGGTTGATATTAGGACATGAAATTTTCACCGGGTATGCGAAAAGAAACAGATGGCTTGCTTTTGATTACGGTTTCGTCCGGTAACGTATAAACCGGAAGGAGGAACAAAAAATGAAAGAGATTGGGATCAAAGAAATGGCAAGGCTGGTAGGAGAATTCGCCGACACACACTTGATGGACCAGAAATGCTGCGCTGCCGTTATCGATAACGATATCGTTCTGTGCGTAAAAGATGAACCTGCCTACTTCGTGACGGGCGTTAAATTCGACATTGATACACCGAGGATGCTTATAACCACCGGGACAAATATTATCAACAGAATGGCTTTTAACCTGGGCCCGGAAGAAACATCGGCGATCATCGCGTCCACTATGCCTAAAGCAATGATTTATAGAAAGAGAAAATTAGAACTGGCATATTCCGCTTGATACAGCTTTAATGTATCTCGTGAAGTGTGGTTCGTGAAGCGTAAAACCGCTTACCTTTTATCTTTAACCTTTTATCTCAGGCCTTAAACAAACCGCCTGTAAAACAGAAAATATTCAGCTTTTAAGCTTCTTCAGCAGCCAGGCCATATTCTTACCCAGGGTGCGCATGATCTGTATTCCTTCTTCATCCTTCTCCACTTCACCTTTTTCCCTGCCGATACCGATATTCCAGTATTGAGAACCCGATATGATCATCTGACTGATTAAGAAAAAATGGTTCAGCGTGTCGAAACCGTGGATCGCGCCGGCACGACGAACAGCGATCACCGCGGCGCCCACTTTTCTGCGAAACAAATCATCATTCGCTTTTGCCACATATCCCGCCCTGTCCATAAGGGCCTTTATCTGCGGGGTAACATCTGCGAAATAAATCGGCGAGGCAAGAATAATACCATCGGCTTCTACCATCTTTGAAATGCAGTCGTTGACGATATCATCCTTCCGGATACACTGCCGGTCCTTATTTTCAAAACACTTCCTGCATGCCATACAGCCATTGATCTTCTTCCCAGCGAACTGTACCAGTTCTGTCTCTATTCCCTCTTTTTTCATTTCATCGAAGATATAATTGACAAGTATCGCCGTATTCCCGTCCTTCCGGGCGCTGCCGTTAAATGCCACAACTTTCATATCCTTCCCTCCTTCTGTTCCGGGATTATATCCGGTCTCTCTATTCAGTTTACTTACTATTCACCAACAGCTATTTACTGTATCTAAGGTTCTTGCTATTCACGACTATAAACTGTATCTTACCTGCGGCTATTCGCCAGAGAATATTCTTTCAGTTTGTTCCTGAAAAAGGTTTCCGATTTCAGAGTAGCGCCGTCGGCAAGGCGTATCAGATAGGGCTCACCGGATATAGAAGACCTGGAAGCACAGTATTGAATAAAGTCCTCGGCGGTCTTTACCTTTTTACCGGCAGCTTTGAGTTTAAGTCGCAGATGGCTCACGGCAGCCAGGACATCATACTCACTGCCATTTCTGATAAATTTTGCCCCTTTCAATTCTCCAATAGAATCTATTAAATAGTCGATTTTTGCCATTTCTACGTTATCCTGAGCAAAAGCGGTACTCAATAACATCAAAAAGATTACGCCGGATAAAACATATATTTTGTATTGACGATGAGTGATTATATTTATAATCATCTATTCACTATTCACTAACGACTATTCACTGTCTTTGAGCTATTAACCACGTTTACGCTCTCGTCAAATGTCTGTATTTGATACGGTGGGGCTGGTCAGCGTCTGCCCCAAGACGGGCCTTTCTGTCCGTCTCGTACTCAGAGTAATTTCCATCAAACCAGACAACCCTGCTGTCACCCTCAAAGGCAAGGATGTGTGTTGCGATACGATCAAGGAACCATCTGTCATGGCTGATCACGACAACACAGCCGGCAAAATTTTCCAGTGCTTCTTCCAGCGCGCGCATGGTGTTGACATCAAGGTCATTTGTCGGTTCATCGAGGAGCAAGACATTTGCCTCTTCCTTGAGCATACGAGCCAGATGGACGCGATTTCTTTCCCCTCCGGAGATCATTGAAACTTTTTTCTGCTGGTCCGCACCTGAAAAATTAAAACGGGCCACATAACCTCGTGAATTTACCTGCCGCTTACCGAGTTGAATTGTGTCATCTCCACCGGAAATCACTTCCCAGATAGTCTTTTTGGGATCGAGAACATCACGGTTCTGATCAACATAGGCAAGCTTCACTGTTTCTCCAATTCTGAAGGAACCGGAATCAGGTTTCTCCTGACCGGTAATCATCCGGAAAAGCGTGGTCTTCCCTGCCCCGTTGGGCCCGATAACCCCTATAATTCCACCAGGAGGCAAAGAGAATGTCATTCCCTCGATAAGGATATTGTCGCCAAATGCATTGCTTACATTGTTGGCCTCAATGACGATATTACCGAGCCGCGGCCCCGGCGGTATGTATATTTCCAGTTCCTTTGAGGTCTTCTCCGCATCACGATTGAGAAGTTCCTCGTAGGAATTAATACGCGCTTTCGCTTTGGCGTGGCGTCCTTTCGGCGACATACGTATCCACTCAAGTTCGCGGGCCAGCGTCTTCTGTCTCTCGGTCTCGGACTTCTCTTCTTGTTGAAGGCGGTTTTTTTTCTGCTCAAGCCAGGATGAATAATTTCCTTTCCACGGGATCCCCTGTCCCCTGTCAAGTTCAAGTATCCACCCGGCTACATTGTCAAGGAAATACCGGTCGTGTGTAACGGCAATAACAGTACCCTCATAATTCTGCAGGTGGTGTTCCAGCCAGGCAACAGTTTCCGCGTCAAGGTGGTTGGTCGGCTCATCGAGGAGAAGGATATCAGGCTTCTTTAAAAGGAGCCTGCATAGGGCTACACGGCGTCTCTCCCCTCCGGACAGGATGTTGACCGGAGTTTCTCCCGGAGGACAGCGCAGGGCCTCCATTGCCATCTCAAGGCGTGAATCAAGGTCCCATGCGTCCCACGCGTCGAGTTTTTCCTGTACTGCACCCTGTCTTTCAAGAAGTTTATTCATCTCGTCATCAGACATGGGCTCAGAGAATTTTTCGTTGATGAGATTATATTCTTTCAAGGTATCCGTTATTTCACGGACACCCTCTTCCACGATATCCCGTACTGTCTTTTTGTTATCCAGTTCAGGTTCCTGCTCCAGAAGACCCACGGTATAACCGGGAGAAATGACTGTCTCGCCGTTGAACTGTTTGTCCGCGCCCGCGAGAATCCTCAGCAGAGAGCTTTTCCCGGCCCCGTTGAGGCCAAGGACACCGATTTTTGCTCCGTAAAAATAGGAAAGATAAATATCCTTCAGAATCGGCTTTTTGTCATAGTATTTACTCACTCCTACCATGGAGTAAATAACTTTGTTCGGTTCATTTGCCATTATTATCCCAATCCTTCGTCTATTTTTTTTGGTTTTGAAGTATACCATAATCATGTATGTTGATACAGTTATTGAGTCACAGGGCTGCGCTATTTGAATGCATTATTGTTGGTTTGACAACAGTAGGGTGCAGATTTATGATATGAGTTCCATGACAATAAACTAAACTGACAGAAGGGAGGCCGGCATGATTGAAATCCTCAGGACCAGACGCAGCATAAGGAAATACGAAAAAAAGGCAATTGACAAGGAGATATTGGAGATTCTCAAAGAGTCCTTGCTCCGCTCTCCTTCATCACGGGGCATAAATCCCTGGACATTCATATTTGTCGATGACCGCGAACTCCTTCATCGCCTGTCACGGTCAAAAGAGCATGGATCAGCTTTTCTTAAAGACGCGGCACTGGGTATCGTGGTCTGCGGAGACGAAACAAAAACAGACGTATGGGTAGAGGATTGCTCTATTGCTTCAATTATCGCGCAACTGGTAGCCCACTCATTAGGCCTTGGAACATGCTGGATCCAGATAAGAAACCGATTTTATTCAAATGAATTGACATCAGAAAAATATATTCAGGAGACACTCAATATTCCGGAATACCTGCGTGTAGAGTGCGTAATCAGCGTGGGACATCCCGGAGAAACCAAGAAACCCATTTCCTTCGAAAATCTGGAATTTGGCAAGATAATGAATAACGGTTACCGATAACCTCATATATGGAAAGATATAGATACCGTGATAGAACTTTGTAAATGATTCATTTTCTCACTATCGGAATAGCGCTGGGGTTGTCCGCGGGCTTTTCTCCGGGGCCCCTTCTGACACTGCTTTTTTCCGAAACTCTTCAGCACGGCACTAAAGCGGGTATAAAAGTTGCCCTTGCCCCCATTATCTGTGATCTGCCGATAATTCTTTTGACGTATTTCATTCTGGCGAGGTTATCAAATTTTCACAACATTTTAGGGATTATTTCACTGATAGGGGTGCCCTGATCTGCTATATGGGGTATGAAAGTATACACTCGAAACAAGTAGCCCCGAGTATTGAAAACAAAGAACCAAAATCACTGACAAAGGGCATGCTGGTAAATATTCTTAACCCTCACCCTTACCTGTTCTGGTTCACTGTCGGCGCTCCGACTCTGATAAAAGCGATGAATATAAGTAGTGTCTCTCCGATACTTTTCATCGGCGGTTTTTATACTATGCTGGTAGGATCAAAGGTTTTGTTAGCCATACTGATCGGCAGATCAAAAACATTCTTGAAAGATAATATCTATAGATACATCCTCATTTTTCTCGGGCTTGTATTGTTCGTTCTGGCCTTTGTTCTTTTTCGTGACGGCCTGAAATTGCTTGGAATCATATAAGGAATTAAAGATCATGGCTGATAGCTCATAGAAAAAACAACAATTGATAACTGTGTCTGAAGTTTTTGTCGCTCACTATTCGCTAACGACCATTCGTTGCAGTGGCTTACGCATACCTCAATCATGTGGTATCATTATCCTTAAGGGGAAAAACTGCGAGTGGGTACCAAACACACAAAAAGGATTGTCTTCTTTTCTTCCCTTACCATCCTTGCTTTCGAAATGGTCCTTATCAGGACATTCTCCGTCAGATTTTCATATCACTACGCCTCACTGATTATCAGCATTGCCATGACCGGACTCGTACTCGGAGGTATTGCGGTGTTTCTGAAAAAAGACATGCTTTTACGGACAGGTATTGAAAAATGCGCTGCCTTTCTCTGTCTTTCATGCCCACTGATATTCATTTTTTCCTATTTCATTCCCATGGACTATTACAGGATGCTCTGGGAGAATACCCAGGTTCTTTATCTTTGTATTTTCATGTTGAGTTGCGCTCTTCCCTTTTTTCTCTATGCCATTATCCTGTCGCTTGCCTTGGCGTTTGATCCTTCCACCTCAAACAGAATCTACGCCGCTGATCTGATTGGGGCCTCTGCCGGCGTGGCGCTCGCAGTTCTCCTCATGGATTATGTGGCGCCGGATCATATTATAGTCGTCCCTTCCCTGCTCCTCGCGCTTATGCTTCTTTTTGAGTTTAAGGGCCGCCCGTTGTTAAGGACAGTTTTTCTTTTTATCACACTGTTTTTATCGGCCATGATTATTTCAGGCCAATTCACAGCAGGACTTTCTCCCTATAAAGGGCTCATGCAGGCGCTCAAAGAAGATGGCTCAAAACATATACAAACAATATATTCCTCCCATTCACGGCTCGACGTTTTTGAAAGCCAGAGAATGAAATCCGCCCCCGGTCTGTCGCTTTCTTATACAAAGCCAGTCCCCCAGGGGCTTGGCATCGCTCTTGACGGAGAGATAACGGGCGTAATGCTTGATGATAAAAATATCGCTGAAGATGAGTTTCTTTTGCATATGCCTTCAGCCCTGCCATATCTTTTAAAAAAACCTGAAAATGTTCTGGTTATAGGATTCAAAAACAGTATTGATGCGCTTACACCTTTTTACTTCAACGCCAAAACCATCACTATTACGGAGAAAGACTATTCTATGATTAAATTTCTTTCTTCACAATATCCGGCAGAGAGCATTTACAACAAATCACTCCATGAATCTTCCGGCAGACTTTTTCTGAAAAAAAGTAAAGAATATTTCGATGTCATATCAATATCAAGAACAGGTTTTTTTCCCTCAGGCACGTTCGGCCTTCAGGAAGATTATGAACTCACTATAGAGGCCCTGCAGACATACCTTGACCATCTGAAAAATGACGGAATGCTCTTCATCCAGATGTTTCTTTTGCCTCCGGCACGTTATGAATTGAGAATGATGAACAATATCATTGGCGCGCTGGTAAAAGAAAACGCGAAGATTTCAGAAAAACACCTTCTCATATTCAGAAGCTGGGACACAATCAATTTTCTCATAAAAAAGGACGGTTTCTCTGCCGGAGAACGAGAGATAATCAAGACATTTCTCACCAACAGGAGTTTCGATACCGTCTATGGAGTTAGTTTCTCGGGGACAAAATACATAACCGGCGTTGATTATAGCAGTATGTTCGGTCAGCTCACCCATAATCGCCAAAAAGATCTCTTCATTAACAATTACATATTCGACATTTCCGCCACATCAGACAACAGGCCTTTTTTTCATTACTTCTTTAAAGCTGACAAGCTGCGGGAAATCTACGCTCTGTCCGGGAAAAAGTGGTTCTATTTCATCCACGAGGGGATGGCTCTTCCTTTTATAATACTCTTTCAGTTTTTGATATTTTTTCTTCTCCTTATGTTTTTCTTCATAGTATCAAAATTCAGTAAGAATAAAACGGGCCTTCGTTTATCCGACAGTTTTATAACAGCCTTCAGCCGGCTTTACTTCATTTTTATTGGTTTCGCCTTCATGTTCGCCGAGATGTTTTTCATCCACAGGCTGATCCTGATATACGGATCACCTGTTCGTGCCTTCTCGATTACGCTTGTTGCATTGCTTTTGAGTTCAGGGGTAGGAAGTCTTGTATGCGGTTATCTAAGTGACAAGA
>JAEAMG010001896.1_pt1 | contig 14343 bp, 9 predicted proteins | sample 8958741 | NCBI WGS metagenome assembly JAEAMG01 (sample SAMN16933256, study PRJNA681125) | bioreactor sludge metagenome | isolation source: anaerobic bioreactor treating anionic surfactant - SDBS | place: India: Bengaluru | collected 2019-02-28
TAAAATGATTATCCGTTGTATTACCTAAATTGATTTTTATATGTAACCGAGGCTATCATAAGCCTGTCGAATAAATTTTCTCCAAAATATCTTCTGTTGAATTTGTAACAAAATTCATTCAGGTAGTTTTGAAGATATTCAGGTTTAATATCGTGATAAATATCCAGTAACATTCGTTTGGCGTTACTGATTGCTATATGAACCCAAGGCAATACTTTTCCGAGTTCATCTTTAGGTATTACTTGTGGTCGGTGCTCTTTGACAATATCTTTTAGTTTGACGTAAGAAGTTGAATCGTCAGAATCAATGGTAGACTCTTTGGTTATATTGTTTTCAGCCAACGAAGTGATTGTTTCTGATTTCAAGTCATTTATAACAATCATTTTGATATGTCCCACTTGCCTGGGTTTACCACTTTTGGTTGTCTGTCCTTCAACTGGTTGACTTTCTGCCATGACAAGAACTTTGCTCTTTTTCTGGCTTCCACGACCTCTTTTCAATGGTTTCTTCTTTTCGTCATCAGGAGTTTCAGTTGAGAAGAATCCTTCATCCAATTCAATGACACCTGATAATGAATACATCTCGTCTCTTTTACCCATAATCTCACGTAGTTTATGGAGTAATGTCCAAATTGGTTCATAGCGTTTATGACCCAACTGTCGTTGGAGTTCAGCCGCTGAAAAGCTTTTCTTGGTACTTGTCAACAAGTGAATAGCGATAAACCAATAACGAAATGGCAATTGAGAACCATGCATAACTGTATTGGCACGTAAACTTTGACGTTTACCGCATTTCTTGCATTCATAACACTCTTTGTCTTGTTTCCAATAATGACTTGTACCACCGCAATGTGGACAAACAACACCTTGCTGGTCTCGATACTCTTTAAATTTGACTCTACAACTTGCTTCGTCTGGGTATTGCGCAACAAAATTTAATAAATTCATGCCGTTTCTGATTAGTTAGTTCAAAGATAATCATTTTAGGCGAAATATCGGATAATCATTATAAATTTAAACTGGTTTCCTTGCCGGATTACTCAAAGATTGATATCAACAATGAATTTCATCGAAAATATATCATCGAACAATTTATATTTCCCGGTGACATAATTTATCCGTTTGATATTGAATTAAAACAAAAAATGTACGAGTTGAAAGAAGAGTACTCCATGGGATTTCTTACAAATAATGAGATATATAACCAAATATTGGTTTTGTTAAAGCAATCGTTGGATGATTATAGCGTTGAAAAAAATATTGACAGAATAGTTGATTTGAATAAGAATTGAAAAGCTAAGTTTCTAAAATAAAAATAATTTTACAATGGCAACAATAGATATAGCATGGCAGGGAAGTTTGTTTGAAGCAGATAAGCAGGCGGAACTGATAGAACGAATCAGGAAAGTCGCAAATCTGTATAACGATATTTATTTCGGCGATGAAAAAGATGAAACAACAATTGTTTTTTTTGACCACACAACTTTAATCGATAAAATATCTATATCCTCGTCGCTGTTAAACATTCCCGAAAATGCAACTGACGGAGCAATATTGCCATTGAAAAAGCATCCTGTATCCCGGTTTGAATACCTCTGCGATGAAGTGAAATTGTTTGGTGTACAATTTTTGATTAAAAGCGATCCGATTTATACCCGCGAAACTAAAGATTCGTTGGATGCAGTATCGTATATTTTTTGGGGGTTTAATTCGTCCACCGATAATAATCCATTGATTAAATACAATTTAGCGCGATTTTCGAATAGATATTCGAGAGATGAAAATTGTTTGGAGCTAACCTCGCCGTTTGTAAGTGCCAGACATTTGGAATTATGGTTTGTGATATACTTATACGAATTTGTCGGTCATTATTATATAAAGAATCTCACTGTTGAAAACACCATGTTTTGGGAAGATAATCATCCATCGAAGTACAAAGTGTATTTGATGGAAAATGACCCCGATGGTACCAATCCTGAATTTATGGAAAAAGCCTTCGGAATGGTTTTGAAAGAAGTTGAACGCCAGGCTAAAGGAGCAAGAGACCTCGATGAAATAGAAATTAAATACGCAAAAAGTTCATCGAAAATGTACGAAGAAGATGATTTGATAGATTAGTTGAAACAGACAGTAATGGACCCACAAGGAAAGTATAACATAGAATATTTGTCGACAATTACGCGAACTTCTGCCGAATGGAAAGAGTTTGTATTATGGCAGCAAGAGCGAATAATGGAAAGGCTCGAACGTTACAATCGTGTTTCGACAGCAAAAGAACAATTGAAAGAAACCGGAGATTTAACGCCATATCAACACTACAAAACAGGTACTGTTTCGCCATTTTTGCTTGAAGCGCTTGAACGGATAAAAAACGGTACGTACGGCATTTGCAAATATTGTGGAAAGGAAATTCCCGTAGGCAGATTACTGTTGGTAGCACCGGCATTGCAATGTATGGATTGTGAAAATAAAGAAAAAGTAAAATGACAGATATTGAACTCGTGAATGATTATTTGCAACAGGGGAAACGCAAGGAACGGTTACAGTTGCCCGATGCCGATTTGTCGAATGCAGCACTTGCTGGTGCTGATTTAAATCATGTTGATTTGAGAGGAGCTAATTTCAGTTATGCTGATCTTAGAAATGCTGATTTCACTTATGCCGATTTGCAAGGTGCAAATTTTGAAGGTGCAAATCTTACCGGAGCAGTTTTTCATTCAGCAACTTTATCATCTTCCAACTTTAAAAATACGGTACTTACACATGTGGACTTCTCTTATGCAAAAATGTCCGGTATAAATTTGTCCGGGTTGGAAATTCTTGGTTGTAATTTTACTTCTTCACAGTTAATATATTCATATTTGAGAAATGCTGATATTCAGTATTGTGATTTTTCAAAAGCTGATTTAAGTTATGCCGATTTGTCAAACTCAAAATTAATGGAGATTAGTTTCAAAAACGCACAACTTAAGGATGCGAAATTGATGAGTATGTTGGCAGTTCAGCAGATAATATTTGTTGAAGCTGTTATGTGTAATGCAAACCTGAGAGATGCGAAAATTTGTGCAGACTTTACCTTGGCAAATCTAACGCGCGCAAATCTGGAAAATGCTATTTTAACGTGAGTTCGATATAAGAAAGAAGAAAAATGGTTAGCATAATTCCGAGATAATTATTATCTTTATAGTGTTGAAATACAAATAAATAACTAAAATTCATCACTATGCTAACCACTAACGAAATTACTGAATTTTTTTATTTATGCGATGATTTTTCAAAAGAATTTGACAAATCATACAAAAAACATATTTTGGTTGCCGAAAGCGGCAAAAAGACCAGAAATAAGCCAAACATACTGTCACACAGTGAAGTAATGACGATTTTGATCTCTTTTCATTTAGGAGGATTCAGAAATCTCAAACATTACTATGTGTTTTATGTCAAGCAACATCTCAATCAGGAATTTCCACGTTTGGTTTCCTATAACAGATTTGTTGAGTTACAACAGCAGGTTGTTTTTCCTCTGGTTATTTTTCTTAAACTGTGTAGAATGGGTCAATGTACCGGAATCAGTTTTATTGACTCAACCACTATAAAAGCTTGTCATATCAAGAGAGAGAAAATTCACAAGGTTTTCTCTGGAATTGCCACAAAGGGCAAGGGAACTCTTGGTTGGTTCTTTGGATTTAAACTACATCTGATTATTAACGACAAAGGGGAAATTCTTAGCTTTGTTATCACTCAGGGAAATATCGATGACAGAGAACCACTTCAATATGAATCGTTTATCGAGAAAGTGTCTGGAAAGTTATATGCCGACAGGGGATATATTTCTCAAGCACTTTGGGATATCTTATTTGTTGATGGAATTCATTTTGTTACCAAAATGAGAAATAATATGAAAGGAGGCGAAATACCTTTGCAAGACAGAATATATCTGCGTAAAAGAGCCATTATTGAAACCGTCAATGATGAACTTAAAAACATATGCCAGATTGAACATACAAGGCATCGGTCTTTCACTAATTTCATTTCAAATCTTGTGGCAGGACTACTCGCTTACAGTTTTTTACCCAAGAAACCATCAATAAATGTTGATTATGTTGATCAGAATCAACTCGTTTTATTTTAATTTTATATCGAACTCACGTTATTTTAAATAATTCCATTTTGAATAAAGCTAATTTTCTTCATGCTCATCTTTACAATGTTAGTTTGATAAATACCAAACTGAATGAAGTAGATTTTAGTGGTGCTGAATTGGGTGAAGCCCGAATGTTTGGTGCAGAATTGAATGATACGAAGATTGATGGATATTGGGATGTTGAGATACTAAAAAACAGATTTTGAGGTAGTAATTTAAAAATAAAACAGATGAAAACAATTGCATGTGTATTGGTTTTTATTTCAATGTCAATAGCAGTCATGGGTCAAACGGCAACAACTATTGATTCGACTGTAGTGGATGTTGATGGTAACGTTTATCATACAGTTGAAATTGGTTCTCAGATTTGGATGGTGGAAAATTTGAGAACTTCGCATTACAGAAACGGAGATGCAATTCAATGCGTTGCTGTTGATTCACTTTGGGAACCATTATATATCGGTGCTTATTGTATTTATAATAATGAGCCTGCTAATGAATTGGTATATGGTAAATTATATAATTATTATGCTTTAGACGATAAACGAAATATCGCTCCGAAGGGTTGGCGGGTTGCCACTTGCGCCGATTGGGATGTTTTATTGGAGTATTTGCCAACTGTGTTTTATCTAAGTGGAGATAGCACATTTAATAATGCCAAATATATTGCTTCGCCAAAATACTGGAAGAAATCGGATGTAGATGGGTCAGTTGGTTTTAAGGCAAATAAAAATAATGTTTTAAAATTTTTCGGATTGCCTGCAGGCTACCGCCATAATAGCGGAGTTTATAAAGGACTGACCACGTCAGCCTACTGGTGGTGTTATTCCCCTTCGGGAACAAGCGAAATGTTGGCTTTAAGTAAAAGTATTTGGTTCGATAGTAATGAAATACAAACGAATCTGGGTTTTAAAATGAGAGGATTATCAGTTCGTTGTGTGAAAGATCTGTAATTGAAAGATAGTATTAGTTTATTTCTGATATTACAAGCCCTGATCACAGATTTCTGACATCAGGGCTTGATATATGTTTTTTGTTTATCTTACTATCAGTTTTTCCGTCAGTATATTATTTTCCTGAATAAGCTGTACGATATAAATTCCTTTATCGAAACCCGAAATATCGATGGTTTCGGAAGTTGACCCGTTCGTTTTTTTACTGTACAATACTTTGCCACTAACCGACAGGATGTTGATTTCTCTGTTTCCCGACATGGTGCGCAGAAATACAGTTCCTGAAGCCGGATTTGGATACAACTCGGCCATAGGACTAATTTCCGGATTTTCAATAGCCGTATTGATAAAACTCCGCACCACGTTGCTGATCCGTACTTCGTCGATATAACCCGTTAAACCTGTACCAATAAGTAAATCCTTTGTGCTTAATAGCGTTGTTTCGGGTGTGTACGATGCAGTTGTGGATGAAACCTGAGCCCTGTTTTTATCGTGTACAATAACCTGTATCTGTTTCCTTTTAGTATCTCTGATAAATGACACATGATACCATTCGTTCAGTAGCGGTGTGTTTCCGGTAATTCCAATCCTGTTGTTCAGTTCCGAAAAGTAATAACCGTAAAATACATTTCCCCACCATGGATTTATTTCCAGCGAATAATTGGATTGATAAGTATCTGTATTTCCCGGTTTCCAAAAAATATACATATTACTGTTGGCATTGTAGGCGGTTAGTTTTACCCAGGCTTCGATGGTCCAGTCGCCGGTAAGATTCAGATTGGCATGATGTGGAACCGAAAGTGCCGAGTTGTTTTTATAGCTTAAACCTAAGTTGCTAATAGTGGATGCTTCGTTTGTGAGATTCAATACGTCGCCTGAAGCGCTAGGTGTAGCATTACTTCGGTTGAGTAAATCATTGTCCAAATGCAACAAAAGCAAAGTGTTTTTATCGTACAAATACGGACCACCAACTTCATTGGGTAATACAATATTAAATGTTTCACTTATCGAATAATTCGATATATTTGAAACATCGGATAAGCGAATCTTGCAACTACCAGATATATCCGATGGAATTATCCATTTATATGCATTTGATGTAGCCGAAGTGCTGTTGGTAATTGCAGTCCAATCAGTTTCATTGTTTTGGGAATACTCCATTTTTATGTTTTGAATGGATGTTGATGCCCATTTGATAGTTGCTGTGTCGCCACTAATCAGGTAATTGTTGATGGCGGGTGATGTTATTGCCAGTTTCGCTAAATTACTTTTTGTAAATGGTCCATATGTGCTGGAAAGATTCATATTTTCAGGTGCAACCACTTTTATATAAAATGGCGTTGAAATTTCACCAGCATTCCAAATACAAGAAGTTGCTGTCGTTTTAGTTGCTATCTCGGTCCACGTTTTAGCATTGTCGGTTGATATTGAAATATTAAGTTTAACTCCTGTTTTCAGGGGCGTCCAGTTAATATTTACAGTTGAACTGGTTACATTGGTTCCAGCAACAGGATTGATCAGTGTAACAATTGGCTTTTGAGCAATCCGCACATCGAAATCGAAATAAAAATCTTCGAGGAATGCTTGTGACGAAGCATATCCGAGTGATTGATATGCAGCATAATCGTTTACCTGAATAGCTTTTACGAGCGGATAACCACCTCTGCGGTACTGATAATCAATAAAAAACTGACCTAAAGTATAATAGCCATAATCAGGAGATGGGTAAATACGTGTTTCTTCGTAAGAAGGACGATGTCCGAAGTACTTTATACTGTTTGCCATGCAATCAATACCACTCTGTCTCATATCATTCAGCGTGTTTTCAGTCATCGCGCCTGAAGCACAAAACTGAGGAAATCCTTCGTTAAGCCATGCAGTTGCAACTCCCTGAGGTAAAATTCCCTGAAATCCATGGGCCAGTTCATGGCGGTTCATGTGGTAAAACATTGGTAACTGATCAGCAGAAGCAGCACAAGTGGAATGCATACCCGACGACCAGGCAGTTCCTCCCGTAATTCGTACAGGAGGTTGTCCGTTACAGCCTGAACCTTCGAGGTCTCCATCTACGCAAGCTGGTAAAGTAAAATAGCTCATTTTTTCGCCATGTTTCACATTGAAATTTGTACTGTATTCTACATAGGCAGTTTCAGTTACTTCAGAAAAATATGGAAAATTCAGGGCTCCATCCACAGCACGTGTGTAGAATTTAAAATGATTGGTTTCAAGAAATAGTTTCACCCGTAAACTTTCGTCAGGTTGCAGAAATCGGCTGTAAGTATAACGATTGAAATCGGCGAGTAGCCCTGCCAGATTATCCACATTCCACCAGCCGTTCATTACGTCGAAGCCCGAAGCATTGATGGTGGTAATATTGGGATAACCCCAGTTTTTGAAAATGCTCATAAACTCGGCAAAAGCTCCGGCAACAGCCAATCCATTATTGCTGATAAAAGTTGTTCTGTTATTCAATACATCGAACGACGAGAAGCTGCCACCATAAGCATTAACAGCCGTTTTGATAGTGGCATCCGTTGGTAAAATTCCGGCTTCGTACACAGGAAAGCCCACTTTAAACAACAATGGCAGGTTGCGTGTCTGATAAAAATAATACATATACGACTGACACAGATAATAAACCGCCACCTGTGTGGTATTTGCAAAAACGGCTTTTTGTTCTGTGGTAGTTGGCTCGCTTATATTGATGGTTCCATCGGTAGCTACAAATCCGGCATCGAAAGCAAAAGCATCGGTTGGTTTCTGACTTTGATATTCGGTTGCAGATAATAATTTGAATGAGTATTTGAATGCACTGAATGCGGGATTATTCCAGATTTTCCCATGATATCTCAAAGCTTCAATTTTGTTGTAAACTTTCTCCATATCCACTCCCGGAATGGCTGCCATTGCCGATGAGTTGAAAGTAACAGCACTCAGCGTTACTGCACTGTTGGTGATATCCAGTAAACGGTTACCCGATACCGTTTCTTCAGTATTGAGTTCCAATCCATTGTTAGGTGCAGTTGCCGAATTGGTGTAGAATTTATACTCGTTAAATGAATAAGTATTTATCGGAATGGTGATGCTATAAACTGAACCCGATTCAAGCGTCATTTGCTGTCCGTTCCAGTCATTAAAATCTCCTTTTACAAACACTTTATCGGTTGATGGGGTAAAATATTTTGAACCAATCATATCAGCCAAGTTGACTGATAATTTCACGTTTACCGTTGTTTGAGTGTTCAGATAGGTATCCAGAAAAGCATGCCAGTCGGTTTGCAGAGCAGCCAGATTAGCGTAACCGATATCGGCGTAATTCATGTTTTCGATAAATTTTGCCATAGCCGATGTGCCTTTGGTTTTGATAATGTAATAGGCCACAATCGATGAATATGCATAACCCATGTCGGTATCGAAAACGGTGGCAATATCGGGTTTGCCTTTTACGTCCATTACCGATTTAATCCAATCTTTGGTAGAGAAGTTTCTGCCGAAATAGCAAGCCACACCTTCGTTGAGCCATGCCGGAAGTGTGACTTTCGTTTTGGTGGCGTTCAGGCAATGCGTATATTCATGAGCACAAAGTCCGAGCGCATCATTCATTCCCATTTTAGCAGGAGAAAGCATAATCAGCAGATTTTTTCCGTACGCTGAACCTGTCGACCAATCGGAATTTTCGGGATAGCCCTGTGCCAGATGCAAATGTGCTAGATCTTTATACAGATAAATGGTGGTCCTTTCGGTAGGAGTAACCTGAAGAGCTTCCGATACGATTTTATGTAGTATTTCCATGCGTTGCAGAAAATTGTCAATCGCATTTTGATCCTGTACATTATAAATGACAGTAAAATGATCGGATGTTTTGCTCAGATTCATGTCTACATCGTTGTAGTATACAGTTGCGAGTGTCAGGTGATTGGTGCCAAAGCTAATGTGCCGGTTACCATTATAACTTGCCGGAAAGTTATTTTCCCAACCATTATTATCTGCATTGGTTGCCGTGCTGAAATACTTGTAGTCGATGTAGATGTTCGAAGCCAGTGGAATTGTCAGCGAATAAATATTGTTGTTACCAGCTTTTAGCTGATGGGTTAATTCGTAGTTATTGAACGATCCCCGAATGTAGAGTTTGTCAGTTGCCGGATTGAATTTATTATCCGAAATCAGCACACTTGCATCAACCGAAAAGGTTATGTTGGTTATTGCCGGTGCTATGGTAAAAACGCCGCTTACCGAACTTGTTGAATTGTCCGACGCATCGGAAATGCGTATTAAAGCAGTGGTGGTTGTGTAAGAGGGTGCTGTCCAGTTATACGTCAGTTGACTTGCCGGAACCGAAGCTGCTATCAGATTCCAGTTGGTGCCATTGTTCACCGAGTATTCAATTTTGATATTTTGTACCGAAGATGAAGTCCAGGAAACCGGCACAGTTGTGTTGTATAAAATTCCTTTGCCGTTTAATTGATCGGTATTCAGAATCAGAGATTTATTAATAATATTCTTCGGAATAATGAATTTTACCGGAATACTGAATCGGTTTGACCAGCAGGTTTCGTTGTGGTCGTCGCCGGTAAATACCTGCGTTTTCCAGTTTGTTGCAGTGTAACCTTTAAACCGCACGATAGTATCAGCCAAAGCCTGATTATGTGGATAATTGGCATCTAACCCAATCGTTCCGTGATCGAAATAAATTGCATGTGTAGTTGGTGACGGCAGTTTACTGAGCAGGTATTTTCGGAACGAATCCGGAATAGAAGCATCATCGGTGTCCAAAACTCCCCAGTGAGTCGACATACAAATAGCAGCACCAAAAACTGAAGGATATTCACACATGGCGTACCACGAAATTAAGCCACCCATACTTGAGCCGGCAACAAATGTGTTCGATACATCAGTATTTACTGAATAGGTTTTATCGATAAATGGTTTTACATCGTTTGCTATAAAGCTCAGATATTCATCGGCTTTCGGGTCGTTATTCATTTCGGTGGATTTTGCCGTTTTGATATTTGCAGGCAGATAGTCCATCGATTTTTCAGGATAATACTCGGCGTAACGGTTGCTGCTGTTCCAGATTCCCACCACAATAACATCTTTGATGTCGCCTGAAGTCATCAATTGCGACAGGGTTTCGTCCACTTTCCATTCCTGACTGTTCCAGGTAGATGTGGCGTCGAACAGCATTTGACCATCGTGCATGTAGAGCACGGCATATTTTTTCGATACTGAATATCCATCAGGCAGCCAAACATCTACTGTTCTTGCGCCAATAAAAGTGCTGTTAAACGAATATCGAACAACGGTTCCGGAAGAGACTTTCAGTGAATTGGCTATCTGAGTAACTGCTGCGTTGGGATCGTAAATGGCAGTCCAACGAAGTACTACATCGGAAGAACTGTAAGTTCTGTCTGCAATTTTACTTCCATCGGTGTTTAATTCTTCGTAACTCCAATCGGGTCCGGAGCAGTATTTGTATTTTTGGGTAGACGTGGCAGTAGCAATATTCAAACTGAAATGTGTGTCATCCACTTTATTCATAGTCTGTAATGTCCAGTTATTCATTTCACCGGCAATATAGCATGTTTTAGTGCCTGCCGGAACAGTCACATTGTAAGTAACGCCGGTCGGATTTGGATTGTACACAGCCCGCCATTTTACCACCACATCTGAAGCATTGTAACTGCGGTTGGTGATGGATTGTCCGGCGGCATCTACTTCTTCGTATGCCCAGTCGGGTCCGGAGCAGTATTTGTAATCGTTTGGTGTGGCCGTGTTAATGGTGATTTTATAATGCGTATCGTCCACCTTTTGCATGGCCTGATGCGACCAGTTGGTAGCGCCGCCCGCAAAATAACAGGTATAAGTGCCCGCAGGAACAGTGACATTGTACGTCACATCGGTTGGTACAACGGCAGGGTCATAAATGGCAGCCCAGGAGCTAACTACGTCTGCAGCAGTGTAGGTGCGGTTGTTGCCACTATCTGTGTTTTCCACATACGCCCAACCCGGACCGGAGCAATACTTGTATGGCTGTGTGGTGGTGGCGTTTGCAAAGGTAATGGTGTAATGAGTGGCATCGGTTTTTTGCATTTCCTGATGCGTCCAGCTGTTTATTTCACCGGCAAAGTAGCATACTTTTGTGCCTGCAGGAACGGTGACATTGTACGTCAGACTATATACGTTGAAAACAAAAAATGTGAATAAAAATAACGCAGAAAGCCTTTCTGTGAAGTAGCGAACTCCTAATGCATGTGACTTTTTCATATAAATAAATTATGAGGGTTGATGATGTAATATTCTCAATACACTACAGTTGTGAAACTGAAATTATTCAGGGATTGGCGGTGGATCAACAGATATAATATTCGGATCTGAATAATTTGACCTTCAAATTTAGTAAATATTTTGATATTTATTTCGAAATATGAATAAATTTTTTGTTTCAGTGAATAAATATTTTTTGAATTCTCTTTTGAGGGCAGGATAGGACTTATTCATCAGTTTTTTAACGGTCAGAGTTGATATGCCGGTTTGCGAAAAAATAAGAGACCCCGGTATCGACAAGGCAGATACCGGGGTTCAGTAAGACAGGAATTCCTAGCCTGCTATTTAATTTTTACCATTATTTTGCCTTTTATATTGGCCGAAGATGCTGCAGTTTGAAGAAAATATTCGCCCGGTTCCAACATCCAGCTTTGTGCTTTATCGTTGTAAAAAGCTAAATCCTGTGCCTTTATTTCCAGATCAACTGTGGCGGTTTCGCCGGCATTTAGCTGTACTTTCTTAAATGCTTTTAATTCTTTTACAGGACGGAGCACTGATGCTTTTGGTTGTGATGCATATACCTGAACAATTTCTGCACCTGCTGTTTTACCGGTGTTTGTCAGTTGCAAAGTCAGTTTAATTATATCGTTTGCCTGATATTCGGATTTGTCGGTCGTTGGCTTGCCGTACGCAAAGGTGGTATAGCTTAGTCCATAACCAAACGGAAAATGCGGTGCGATTTTTTTAGTATCAAACCAACGGTATCCAACCAAAATATCTTCCATGTATTCCTGCTTTTTATCCACTCCCGGGTATGATTTGCTGCCAAACGAAAAGGCAGCATTGTCAGTCAGTTTTTTGGGAAATGAAAAAGGTAATTTACCCGAAGGATTTACATCGCCCGAAATGATATTGGCCATCGCATTTCCGGCTTCAGAACCTAAATACCATGCCTGAACCAATGCCGGAATCTGTTGAAGCCATGGCATTTCCACCGCATTTCCGCTGCAAAGAATCACAGTCAGGTTTTTGTTTTTGACCTGTATGGCACTTATTAACTGATCCTGCTGATAGGGAAGTACCATCGATTGTCTGTCGTCGCCTTCGCTGTCCTGAAACCAGTGTTTATTCAATCCGCCAATAAAAATCACCGCATCCGCAGTTCTTGCAGTTTCAACAGCAGCATTCATTAACGAATCTGCTTTTGGTTTGTCCTCAGGTTTTGAATAATCCAGATCAGCACAATATCCTTTTGAATAAACGATGGTTTTAGCACCATATTTTGCCATTAATCCTTCCAGAGGAGAAACTTCGTAGGCCACTTTCAATGACGAGGAGCCACCTCCAACAACCAGGCTGCGGGTTGCATTGTCGCCAATAACGGCTATGCGTTTGTATTTCCCAACCGGAATCGGAAGTGTTTGTTTATCGTTTTTCAGGAGAACAATTCCCTGTTCGGCAATTTTACGGGCTGCTTCGGAATGTTCCGGACTGACAAATTTTCCCAGCGGTCTGTCGGCTGACATGGTAGTGCGGAAAATCATGCGTAACAACCGGCGAACTTTATCATCCAGTTCTTTTGTGCTGTATTTACCTGATTTTATTCCTCTCAGATAAGGATTGGCAAGGTAATATTCTGAATATGGCGCAGTACCATCGGTAGATAAACCATCAGTCGATGTTCCCATTTCCAGATCGAGTCCGTTTTTTACAGCCTGATCGGTGTTATGTGTTCCGCCCCAGTCGCTTATAACCACGCCTTCAAAGTTCCAGTCTCCTTTCAGAATTTTATTCAATAACAAATCGTTGTGGCAACAATACTGACCTCTGAATTGGTTGTAAGATCCCATTATCGACCATGCTTTGCCTTCGGTTACTGCTGCTTTAAATGCAGGCAGGTAAATTTCGTTCAAAGCTCTGTCGCTTACCTGAACATCAACCGCAAACCGGTCTTTTTCCTGATTATTCAACGCAAAGTGTTTTACGCAGGCTGCCACTCCGTTTGATTGTACGCCCTGAACATAAGGAACAACTATTTGCGACGAAAGAAACGGATCTTCGCCCATGTATTCAAAATTTCGTCCGTTGAGTGGCGTGCGATAAATATTAACACCCGGCCCAAGTAACACTGTTTTGCCGCGATAGCGTGCTTCTTCGCCAATGGATTTACCATACAAAAACGAAATTTCAGGATTGAAAGATGCAGCCAAACATGTTAGGGCGGGAAAGGCAGTACATGAATCATTGGTCCATTTTGCACCAGACCATTCGTCCCAATATACTTCTTCACGTATTCCATGTGGTCCATCGGTCATCCAAATTTCCGGAATACCCAAGCGGGGAACGCCTCTGGAACTGAACTTTGACTGTGCATGACACATGGCTACTTTCTCTTCGGTCGTCATTAACGATAAAGCACTTTCAACCCGTTTTTCAATTGGCTGATTGACATCCAAATAAACAGGTTTCTGAGCCGACAAAGTGTTGAGCGACAATGTAAAACACAGTACAGCGATACTTACTAATTTAAATTTCATGATTTGAAATATGTTTTTTTCTTATACCTTTTACTTTTTGACAAATAATCGGGACATGTTGAGTTTGACATGTCCCGAATTTGTTTTTATCTGATCATTACTTTGGAGTTTTTACCATCAATCTGTACAATGTACAAGCCCGGTAAAAGAGTGGCTGATGTATAACTTCCTGAAGTATTCACATTGGTTATACAACGTCCGGAAATGTCGAACAGGCTGATATTGTTTTTAATCTGCTCAACACTTATGTTGCGACCATTTACCATAATCAATGAATTGTTCGAATTGATATCAGGAGTAGCAGTTGATAATAAAGTCAAATCTTTTAGTGTGAATTCGTCCCATGCAATCTGGAATCCAACACCATCCCAAGTTCCCATTTTGGCAACAAAATAATAATCGCCGGTAGTTGTTGCAGTATATGTGGTATATGTACTTGCATTTAA
>JAEAMG010001900.1_pt1 | contig 14321 bp, 10 predicted proteins | sample 8958741 | NCBI WGS metagenome assembly JAEAMG01 (sample SAMN16933256, study PRJNA681125) | bioreactor sludge metagenome | isolation source: anaerobic bioreactor treating anionic surfactant - SDBS | place: India: Bengaluru | collected 2019-02-28
AGCGTCACCAGCCAGGCCACGCCCACGCCCGCCACCGGGCCGGCCGGGGCCGGCGGGGGAGATTCGTTCGGTTCGGGAGAATCCCCAGCCGGATGATCTGTTGCGCGATCTTCGGAGTCTCGGGGAGGTTCCGCCATGTCACCGCTCCACTTGGATTTCATGGTGCCGCCATTTTAGCACAGCAATCGGGGCTCGGGGCTGGGGTTTGGGGGTTGGGGGCTCGGGGTTCGGGGCTCGGTTACTGCTGAACCCGTCCGTAAACGGACGGGCTACGGGGGCACCAGCTCCGCTGTGCGGGGTGGAGAAGGAGTGTACCCCTAACGCACGGTCTCGGGCCCATTCACCGCCAACTCACCGCTTGGCTCCGGCTCCGCCGGCTTGGGACGACGATTACGCGCACGAGCGAATCGAGAACAAGCTTCAAGCATCGAGCCTCGAGGCCCGATTTCGAGGTCCGAAGTTCGATTTCCGATCACAATTCCGGGCACGAACGGATCGAATCAGCGATTCATCGGTTGAAAATGAACCCAGCCGCCTGCTGTCGTTCCGAACATTCTGCCCTCGTGTGATATGATCCTGACGAGAATTCCCGGCGGGCCATGCCACCGGGATACCCCGAATCATCGGTTGGAGCAGTCGTGGATAGCATCATCGCATGGATCAACGACCAGGCGGCGGCCGCCCGCGCCCAGTACGCCGTGAATCCGTGGATCTTCCTCGGGCTGATGGTCGCCTGCGCCCCCTTCTTCTACTACTCCATCTACCGCCTCGTCCGGGCGGTGGCCCAGAAGGACACGAGCCGGATCACGCTCTGGAGCTCGGTGTTCCTGGCCGCCACCGCCACGCCGTACCTCTACGTCCTGCTCTTCGGCCGCAACCTGCCGTGGTACGTCTACCTGATTCTGGCCGCCCTTCTCGCCCAGGGCGTCTACTCGCTGGTGAAAAAGATCCGCGGCCCGCGGGGATGAAACCGGCACTCCGGATCAAGCGGCCACTCGCCAAGTCGCCACGACGCCAAGCAGCGACGCCGCGATCACGATCCCCCGAACGTATCGAACCGGAACCAACGCTGATTGGAAATCCCCCCTGCGCTTTGCGCCCTCTGTGTCCTCTGTGCCCTCCGTGGTGAATCCGTCGCCGAGTCGCCGAGTCGCCGAGTCGCCGGGTCGCCGGCTCGCTGGTTCGCCGGCTCGCCGATTCGGCCGGCCGTGCGGGACGAACCCGCGGCCGCGAGGTGCGCGGCACGCGGCTGACCGCTCAGTCCTGGCTACCAGGCGGGAATTTTGTTTGCAGCGGCAGGCTTTTCACGACGCCCGTGCCGGCGACGCTCACCACGAGCTCCCCCAGGGTTTCCGGGTGGTAGCCCGTAAAGCCCTTGTCGAAGATGATCGTCTTCGATTCCCCCGGCCCGAGCTTGACCATCTGATACTGCTTGACAACCTGCGGTTCGTCCTTGAAATAGACGCCCGCGTGGGTCAGGCCCAGGTAGAGGCAGGTCACCGCCGCTTCGGTCGGTTGGGCCTGGGTGTTGCGAACCTGCACCCGCACCGTGAAATCGCCGAATGCCGGTGCCTCCGGACTGAAGACCGGCTGGATCTTCACGATCTCGTATCCGCCCGTGGCCAGAGCCATCGCCGAGCACGCGGCGACAAGAAGCAGCACAGCGGTTCGTCTCATCACTCCCCTCCACAAAGCCAAAAACTCATAATTGAGTCGGAAACATGAACTCTAAGCGTCCTCGGGCGCTCTGTGTCCTCTGCGTCCCCCGTGGTGAATCCGTCGCCGGTTCGCCGACTCGCCGATTCGGTTGGACGTGCCGGACGAACCCGCGGCCGGAGGCCGCGAGGTACCTCTACTTGATCCCGCCGTCGACGCCGCGGTCCACTACCACGTCGACACTGGCCGCCTGGAGGGGCTTGCCGTTGTAGAACGGGCGGCCGCCCTGCGACGCCAGCGACACCTTCTGGAAGTCGGTGATCTCGATCCGCGGCGTGCCGTCGAACTCGATGCCGGCGACCCGCACCGGCGTGCCCGGCGCCGCGTCCACGGTGAGCACGCCCAGGGCGTCGGTCGACGAGGCCGCCAGCAGCATGCCGTTGCTCTCCTGGCCACGGAGCTGCGCCGGCTTCAGGTTGGCCACCACCACGAGGTTCTTGCCCGTGAGTTCCTCGTCGGTGTAGAACCCCCGGATGCCGGCGCAGATCTGGCGCCGCTCGGTGCCGAGGTCGATCTGGAGCACCACCAGCTTGTCCGCCTTCGGGTGGGAGGCGCACGAAATCACCCGGGCCACGCGCAGGTCGATGGAGGCCAGGGGGTCCTTCTGCACGATGTCCACCTGGTCCACTTTTTGGATCAGGATGGCCGGCTCGCCGATCCGGTGCCCCTTCAGGTCGAAGGCCAGGTGCTCGAACGTCTGGTGCGGCAGCGCCAGCTGGCGCTCCAGGTCGTTGGCCAGGCGGGGCACGATGGGCTTGAACAGCGTCCCCAGGATCCGCACCAGATTCACGGTGAAGCTGGTCACGGCGTGGGCCCGGGCGCGGTCGGTCTTGAGCAGCGCCCACGGCGCCTGTTCCTGGAAGTAGCGGTTGCCGATGTCGCCGATCTCCAGGATCTCGCGCACCGCGGCGCGCAGCTCCACGTCCCGGTAGTGCCCGATCACCTTCGCCGCCTTCTCCAGGATCCTGGCCTCGAGCTCCGGCTCGGCGAAGTCGCCCGTGACCCCGTCGAAGTTCTTGGCCAGGAAGGTCAGCGACCGGTTGGCGAAGTTGGCGAAGTTGCCGATGAGCTCCGCGTTGACGCGGCGCTTGAAGTCCTCGAGGTCCAGGTCCACGTCGGCCATCTTCGCCGACAGGTTGGCCGCGTAGTAGTAGCGCAGGTAGGCCGGATTCAGCTTGTCGAGGTACTCGCGGGCGGTGATGAAGGTGCCGCGGCTCTTGCTCATCTTCTCGCCGTTGACGGTGAGGAAGCCGTGCACCAGGATGCTCTCGGGGAGGTTGAAGCCGGCGGCCATGAGCATGGCCGGCCAGAACAGGAAGTGGAAATAGATGATGTCCTTGCCGATGATGTGGCGGACGCGCCCCTCGGGCCGGCGCCAGAACGCCTCCCAGTCGCGCCCGGTGCGGGTGCAGTAGTTGCGGGTGGAGGCGATGTAGCCGATGGGGGCGTCGAGCCAGACGTAGTAGTACTTGTCGGTCTCGCCCAGGATGGGGAAGCCGAAGTAGGGCGCGTCGCGGGAAAGGTCCCAGTCGCGGAGCCCCTCGTCGATCCAGGTGAGGATGTAGTTGCGGATCTCGTCCTGGATTTTGGCGTTGCCCGTCAGCCACGCCCGCAGGCGCTCGGCGTAGTTGGCCAGCTTGAAGAAGTAGTGGCCGGACGTCTTCTGCCCCGGCGGCGTGCCGCACACCACGCAGAACGGGTCGGCGAGCTCCGTGGGGGCGTAGGTGGCGTTGCAGCGCTCGCAGTTGTCGCCGTACTGGTCCGGCGCGCCGCAGCGCGGGCAGCGCCCCTTGACGTAGCGGTCGGGGAGGAAGCGGCCGCATCTGTCGCAGTAGGTGAGCTCCACGTCCTTCGTGTAGATGTCGCCGTTGGCGCGGGCGGCGGAAAAGATGAGGTCGCTGAACTCCTTGTTCTCGGGCGAGTTGGTCGTGTAGAAATTGTCGAAGCGGATTTCGAAGTCGGCGAAGTCGCGGCGGTGCTCGTCGTAGTACCGGGCGATGAGCGCCTCGGGGGTGATGCCCTGGCGGGCGGCGTTCACCTCGATGGGCGTGCCGTGGGTGTCGTCGGCGCAGCAGTAGATGGCGTCCTCGCCCATGAGCTTGAGGGCACGGACGTAGATGTCCGTCTGGATGTACTCCACCAGGTGGCCCAGGTGGATGGGCCCGTTGGCGTACGGCAGGGCGCTGGTGACGACGATCGGGTGCTTCGGCTCCATGAGATGCTCCGGGTGACAGAATGACGGGCGATTCTACTGGAATCGGCGCGGGGTGTCAACGCGGGGAAGCGAACAGTGAACAGTAAACAATGAGGGGATAGGAGATAGGAGTCTCGGGCCCGTCGTATTCGTAATCGTGATTCGTAATCGTAATTCGTAATCGTAATTCGTAATCGTAATTCGTAATCGTGATCGTAATCGGGGCTCGGGGCTCGAGGCTCGAGGCTCGAGGCTCGGGGATCGGGGATCGGGGCTCGAGGCTCGTTTCCGTAACGCGGACATCGGGAATCGGAAAATCGGATATCGGACCTGGGACCTGGGTTCTGGGACCTGGATTCTGGGACCAGGGTTCCGGGACCTGAGTTCCGGGACCTGGGTTCTGGGACCTGAGCCCTAGGTTATGGATCCCAGTTCCCAGCACCCAGCACTCAGCACCCCGGTCCCCACCCATTCACCCATTCACCTATTCACCCATTCACCCATTCTCCATGCCCCGATCCGTGGCCGAATCCGCGGCCGGGCCCGGCGGATTCAGCGCGGCAGCGGCTCCACGATGAGGCCGCGCTCGGGCTGGCGCCGGTCGTAACGGATGGCGATCCGCCGGTCGTCCTCACGATACACAGTGGCGACGAGGGCGAGCCGGCCGTCCCGGAGCACCGGCTGGAACGCGAAGTCATCCTCAGTCTCTGCCGGTGGCGGGCTCCCCGCCCCGGCGGATTCAGCCGGTTCCATCTCCTCCGCATCGATGTTCTCAAAGCACGACTCATAGCGCACCGACTTCACCTCCAGCGCCCGCCCCTCGGGGGAAAGGCACAGCCAGATCAGGTCGCCCTCGGTGCCCGCTCCGCACATGGTGCTCCCCGTCGGCCAGCGGGAGAAGCCGGCTACGCCCAACAGCAGGTAGATCCGGTCCCCGCGGGCCGACCGGTCCAGCAGCCGGTAGCGCCAGCCGCCCGCAGCGCCGATGTGCCCGACCAGGTCGGTCACGACGCCCTCGCCCGGCCCGGCCAGGAGACGGATTTCGTACAGCCACAGGCGCCAGTCCGGCTCGTCCACCAGCCGGGTGACGGCCGGCGGTACGTAGGGGGCCGGCAGGAGCATCCGCTCGATGCCATAGTTGCCGCTCTGGGGATCCTCTCCGCGGGTGACCCACTGGAGGGATCCTCCGGCCAGGCGCAGGTAGCCGGGGACCAGACGGGCCAAACGGACCGTCTCGTCGGTCATGGGCAGGCGGACGGAAGTGCCGAACGCCATCTCCCCAAAAGTGGCCGCGTCGGCCCACCGCCGGCTCGTGGAGGAGGAGACGAGCTTCTCCTGGACGGTGGCGGCCGGGTCGTCCACGTCCAGCGCGTCCACGAGATAGAGCAGGCCGCCGAGCTCCGGACCGCCGCGGCTGATGGCGCCGGCAAGCTCCACGCGGAGCCACACCGAGTAGCCCCCCGTCTCAGGGCGGAAGAGGTGGCGGACGGCGCCCGCCACAGGTTCCGGATCGGCGGCGCACGCACCGGGGTGGAGCCGGAGCTGGGTCAGGCCCAGGGGCCGCCTGAGGGCGCGCCGCGTGGCGCTCAGGCTGGCGGTGACTTTCCGGCTGAAGGAATCCTCGTCGCCGCCGGACTCCATGTCGGCATCCATGTCGTCCACCTCGGCGCGCAGGGCGTTGATTTCCTTCACCACGGCGGGATCCGCCAGCCAGACCTCCAGGTGGTCGGACACGAGCGCGGCGCCCTCGCCAAAGCACGGACGGTCGTCGCGCACCCGCGCCTGGAGGTAGAAGACGCCCTCGTGCACGGTCAGCCGGTAGCGGAGGGACAGATCGTCGGGACCGCGCCAGGGCGTGCGCTGCAGCCGGACGTGGGCGGCCGTGGTGTCCGTCCAAGCGGCCGCCCCCAGCGCCGACTCCACCTCGGCATCCAGGGCCGGCGCCTGGGCCATGGCGGCGGCGGTGGCGACGACGATCAACCCAATCGTTAGGATACGGACGACATAACGCATGGTCACCTCCGAAAAACATTCAGGCGGCCACGGGTACCGCCGGCGTCCATCATGGCGGCCGCAGTTGAAAATAATATGAAGTCGCGGCGAAATCAAAGTGGAATAAATTCGGTGACTGGGTGGAGAGGTGAATGGGTGAATGGGTGAATGGGATGGGTGGGACCTGGGTGGGACCTGGGTGCTGGGTGCTGGGATCTGGGATCCACAACCTAGGGCCCAGAACCCAGGTCCTAGGTCCCAGAACCCAGGTCCGGTTTCCGATGTCCGCGTTACGGGAACGAGCCTCGAGTCCCGAACCTCGAGCCTCGATTACGATCACGATTACGAGCACGAGGGATCGGGAACGAGCCTCTAGTCTCGAGCCTCGAGCCTCGATTACGATTACGATTACGACACTAGTGTCCTAAAAGATCTCGAATAGATTCTTCTGGTTAGCGGCACCCCTTGGTGGCATCAGGTCGGCCGATTCGGTCAACACCTGATACAGCGGGCGTTTTTCGGTCAAAGTGACTTCCAGAATGTGCAGGATCGTGTAGTGGCTGCGGTTCACCTGCAGCACATGCCGGGCGATGGCGACTAGCACATACGCGCAGATGGCGATCCACAACTGGGTCTGGACGGCATTGGCAGACGTGCCATAGAACGCCTTGATCCGCAGATGGGACTTGATCCATTTGAAGAAGAGTTCGACCCGCCAGCGGCCGCGGTAGAGTTCGGTGATGGTCAGCGCCGGCAACGTGGTGTGGTTGGTCAGGAAGACCAGCCCGTTGCCGGTGACGGGATCGCGGAAGGAGATGCGGCGGAGCGGTTCGAGATAGGTGTGGCGGGGATAATAGCTGACTAGCGAGACCGTCTGGTCGGCGCGCAGGCCGGTGGCTTTGTTCACCTTCACGGAGTCGTGGCGGTCGTAGCGCAGATCGCGCCGGGCCCGGATGATGAAGAAGGCCGCCGCGCGATGCATCCGGTACAGGCGGGCGAAGTCGAGGTAGCCACGGTCGAGGACGTAGATGGCCCCCGGCTGCCAGGGCAAGCGGTCGAGGAGCTGCACGTCGTGGATCCGGCGTGGGGTGATGCAGGCAAAGGTCGGCAGGTCGGTCCGCAGGTCCAGGAGGGTATGCAGCTTGACGCCAGCCGCCTGGCGGCCGAAGCGGGCCCAGGGAAAGAGCGCCCGGCACAGCTCGATGGTGGTGGAGTCGAACGCGTAGACCGCTTGCTGGAGACCGGGCAAGTACTCGCGTTCGCCATAGAGCCGGACGGCCTGTTGGATCAAGACCTGGGCGAAGTCGGCGTAGATGCGCCAATCCCGCTGCTCGTTGGCGTGGGCCAGGTTGCTGCGGGACATGGGGGAGCGGATCCCGCAGTGGTAGAGATGGGTCCGGACACTGTGCAGGCAGACTTCCAGCGAGCGGAGGCTTTCCCGCCCGGTCAGTTGGGCGTAGAGCATGCACAGGAACTGATCCCAGCACGTGAAGTGCTTGACCCCACGATTGCCGTGGTAGCGGTGGACGCATTTACGAAACTCGTAGGTCGGTATCAAATCGAGCAGCTGCGCGAAGACAGTCTGGCCGGTGTTCATGCGGGTGCTCCTGGGATGTCGAGATCCCACGAGTATGGGCGGAGAGCCGGCTGGAATTCAAATCGATAAATCGCCAGACAGGATTTATCTTGATGATATTGCTTGTGTTACAGTGATCCCTAAAAGATTATTTAGGACACTAGTGCGATTACGATTACGATTACGATCACGATTACGATTACGATTACGAATTACGAGCACGATATCAGATGTCCACCTACCGCACGCACGCATTGAACCAAAGGCGGAGTTGGTGCATCATGAGAAAGGGATAATCCGGTTTTCGGGAGGCCAACATGGCACGCTGCTTCGTTCGCAACGTCTGGCTGGTCTGGATCGTCGCGGCCATGGCCGCCTGGATCTGCGCCGCGCCGCAGGAGACCGCGGCGACCGCCGCCCCGGCCGCCGCGCCGGACACCGAGACCACGCTCCGCCTCACCTGCGCCGGGATGGGCTTTCAGAACGGCTACCTCGACGGCTTCGAGAACGGCGTCAACGACAAGCGCTACAACCGCTACAGCGACTTCAAGACCCACCCGCTCTATGAGAAGGCCACCCGCGGCTACAACGAGAAGTGGATGTACGAGGTGATCTACCAGATGGCCTTCCGCAACGGCTTCGGCCGGGGCTATGAGGACGGTTACAACGGCCGGACCAACATCGTGGTCGAGCGGTTCACCCAGCTCGAGGAGGCCCTCCAGCAGGCCGGCGCCACCGGTGCGGTCGGCGAGCGCCGGTCCGCGACGGGTCCCGTGGTGCTGCCCGCCGGAACATCGCTGCTGCTCCAGCTCAACGACTACCTGACCACGCGCATGAACCAGCGCGGCGACCCCTTCACGGCGGTGGTCGCCCGGGACATTTTCGTGGGCAACGCCCTGGCCATCCCCGAGGGCTCCATCATCGAGGGAACCGTGGGGGCGGTCAGCCGGCCCGGCCGAGTGTCCGGCCGCGGCGAGATGACCCTCAAGTTCGAGCGCCTGAAGCCGAAGTACGGTTCCGAGACGGTCATCTCGGCCACCCTGATCGGCGTGGGCTCAGACCAGGGCCAGGTCGTGGACCGCGAAGGCCGCTACGAAGGGAAGGACAGCGCCGGCCGTGACGCCGCGGTCATCGCCGGCGGCGCCGGCGCCGGCACCGTGGTGGGCGTCATCGCCGGCGGCGGCAAGGGCGCGGCCCTCGGCGCCACCATCGGCGGCCTCATCGGCCTGGCCGGCGTCCTCACCACCCGCGGCGAGGACGTGGAGCTCGTCAAGGGCACGTTGCTCGAAATCATGCTGGATCAGGATCTCCAGCTGGAACCCGCCACTCCGAAACAGCCCTAGCCGACCCTTTGGATCGGTCATCTGTCGGTGGCTGCCGGACCGGATGCGCGCGGCCGTTAAAAAACAGTACCGGTTTCACGCAATCGTGATACAATTTTTTCAGTATCACACGCCTTCCGACACGGCCGCGAATGAATCCCCTCGCCGACAGCACCTGTCGTCCGACGGGATGTCCGTGCCGGAACGTTGAACCGACAATCGTGCGGTAAGGAGGGAGATATGGCGGACAAAAAGTACAAACGGATCATCGACGGCAAGTTCGACGGCAAGACGACGTTCAAGGAAGTGGCGGGGATGACCGACGCGGAGTTTCAGGGGCTCCTGCAGCTCGGCCATCTGTACTACACCCAGGGCCGCACCGAATCGGCCCAGAAGGTGCTGGAGGGACTGGCGGTGCTCGATCCCGACCACAAGCTGGTCCAGTCGGCCCTCGGCGCCCTCTACACCCGGACCGGCGATAACGAGGCGGCGCTCCAGGCGCTGAATAAGGCCGCCAAGCTCAATCCCAAGGACATCACCATCTACGTCAACCGCGGCGAAGTCCATTTCCGCCTGGGCAAGGTCAAGGAAGCCGCCGATGACTTCAAGCAGGCCCTGGCCATGGACCCGGAACGCAAGAACCCGGCCGCCAACCGCGCCCGCCTCATCCTGGTGGGCCTGGCCGCCGTCGCCCAGAAGCTCAAAGACAAGAAGTGAACCCCCTGCCGGCGGCCTCTCCCCGGAGGCCGCCGGTCGCCCATTGATTCCCAATCCGTCTTGTGAAAACATGGCCGACTGAAATTATCCAGGAGGCGGCCATGACCCATCGCCAAGAGAACGACAGCCTGGGCGCCCGGCAGGTGCCGGCCGGGGCCTATTACGGCGTGCAGACCCTGCGCGCCGTCGAGAACTTCCCCATCACCGGCGTGGCCATCGGCCGGTTCCCCCTGCTCATCCGCGCCCTGGGCGCCATCAAGAAGGCGGCGGCCCAGGCCAACATCGACCTGAAGATCCTGCCGCCGGACCTCGGCGCGGCCATCGTCCAGGCCGCCAACGAGGTGATGGACGGCCGGTACAACGCCGATTTCGTCGTCGACGTCATCCAGGGCGGCGCCGGCACGTCCACGAACATGAACGCCAACGAGGTGATCGCCAACCGGGCACTGGAGCTGCTGGGCCGGCCGCGGGGCGACTACGCCGCCTGCCACCCCAACAACCACGTGAACCTGTCGCAGTCGACGAACGACGTGTACCCCACCGCGCTCAAGCTCGCGGCCATCTGGAAGATCCGCCGCCTGCTCGACGCCATGGGCCAGCTGCAGGACGCCTTCGCCCTCAAGGGGGAGGAGTTCAAGGATGTGCTCAAGCTGGGCCGCACCCAACTCCAGGATGCCGTGCCCATGACCCTGGGCCAGGAGTTCGCCGCCGTGGCCATCACCATCGGCGAGGATATGGAGCGGCTGCGCGAGGCGGCGCGGCTCATCCACGAAATGAACATGGGCGCCACCGCCATCGGCACCGGCGTCAACACCGTGCCCGGCTACACCGATCGCGTCCGGGCCCGCCTCATCGAGATCACCGGCCTGTCGCTCATCACGGCTCCCAACCTCATCGAGGCGACGTCCGACGCCGGCGCCTATGTGCAGTTGTCCGGCGTGCTCAAGCGGATCGCCGTCAAGCTCTCCAAGGTCTGCAACGACCTCCGGCTGCTGTCGTCGGGGCCGCGCGGCGGTATCGGCGAGATCCTCCTGCCGGCCATGCAGCCCGGCTCCACCATCATGCCCGGCAAGGTCAACCCGGTCATCCCCGAGGTGGTGAACCAGGTCTGCTTCGAGGTGATCGGCCTGGACGTGGCCATCAGCATGGCGGCACAGGCGGGCCAGCTGGAGCTCAACGCCTTCGAGCCGCTCATCGGCTTCAACATTTTTCTCTCCATGGACATGCTGGAGCGGGCGGCCACGGTCCTGCGGGAGCGCTGCGTCGCCGGTATCCGGGCCGACCGCGAGCGCTGCCGCGAGCTTCTGGAGCGCTCCACCGGCATCGTGACGGCGCTGGTGCCGGTCATCGGCTACGAGGCCGCCGCCCGGCTGGCCCACGAGTCGCTGCATACCGGCCGGCCGGTGCGGGAGCTGGCGCTGGAACAGGGCCTCCTGGACGAGGCCGCACTGGACGAGCTGTTGAATCCGGCGCTGATGACCCATCCGCGGGCCATCCCGGGGCGGTGACGCTGCCGGCGGAGTATTCCACCGGCGCCTCGATAGGCAGACGATGGGTCCGGCCGGATCAGGTCCGCCGACGGGACCAGCGGCGGCGGACGATGACGGGCGCCGCCGGCGCCCGCTGGGCCAGCAGCTCGCGGAAGCGCGCCTCCCTCCCCTCGCCGCCGAAGGCGCGGCGCGGCAGGATGTAGAGGAAATCATCGTTCTGGCGGAGGATGTAGATGTCGGGCGTCTCGTAGACGCGTCGCAGATCGGCCCAGGCGGCCGTCTTCTCCAGCGCGGCCGCCCGCAGGGTGACGCCGTCGTCGCCCAGGAGCACCGTCCGCTGGTCGGCCAACTGCGGGTTCGCCCGCCAGGACCGGGCGATGAGGCGGCTGGGCAGCCGCAGGAGCACGATCCCCGCCAGCAGTCCGGTCACCCCCAGGGCGTAACCCAGCAGTTGATGCGGCGCCAGCACGACAAACCATGCGGCCGTCGCGCCGGTCAGCACGACGGTGAGCCCGCCGGAAATCAGCATCCACAGGAACAGGCCGCGCTTGAGCACGCGCAGCGCCTCGGCAAATTCCTCAAAGCGGTAGTAAAAACGCAGGCGCATCACCGGTTGGGTCACGGCCGTCACTCTCCCGGGGGACGTGCCGCCATGAATACCAGAAATCGTCCGCCGGATCAACGCCGGCGTGATCCCGCCGGCCGGCCGAGTGATGCCGATCACATCCTGAAAATTCCGTGCGACAAACGTGCAACTCCCGGATTCAATTCTCGTATATTCACTTTCACGAATGCGAATCCGGACGGAGTACATGGTCATCGGCAGACAACCCAAAATGGCACAGTTCGCCCGACGTACGGCATGGTTGATCCTGTTCCTGGCGGCCGGGATCGCCTCCCCGGCTGCCCAACCGGACACGCCGCCACCGGTGGTTGAGATCCCCCGGCTCAGCGCCGAACCGCGGCTGGATGATTTTCTGAACATGCGCCCCGAAGGCGCCGCCGCCGGCGAGATGGTCCGGGTGGAAGGCTTCATCCAGTCCGAGCCTCGCGACGGCGAGCCGCTCTCCGAGCGAACCGAGGTGTATCTGGGCTACGACGCCGACAATTTGTACGTCGTGTTCCTGGCCTTCGACCGCGAGCCGGACAAGGTTCGCGCCCGGCTGACCCGCCGCGAGAATGTCTTCCTCGACGACAACGTCGAGATCATGCTGGACACCTTCAACGACCGGCGCCGCGCCTACATGTTCCTGACCAATCCCTTCGGCATCCAGTGGGACGCCATCTGGACCGAGGGAGAACATTTCGATGATTCCTTCGACACGCTCTGGTACTCCGACGGCCGCCTGACGGCCGAGGGCTACGCGGTCTGGTTCAAAATTCCCTTCCGCTCGCTGCGCTTCTCCAGCGCGCCCGAACAGGAGTGGGGCATCATCCTGAACCGGGCGATCCCGCGCACCACCGAGAACGCGTTCTGGCCCCGCATCTCCAGCCGGTTCGCCGGTCGGCTCAATCAGCAGGCGCGGGCCACCGGCCTGCGGGGCATTTCCCCCGGCCGGAACCTGCAGTTCATCCCCTACGGCGTCCTGCGCTCCTGGCGGAGCATCGACGAGGATGCCGTGAACGGCCCGGCCTGGACCAGCGACTGGGCCGATGTCGACGGCGGCCTGGACGCCAAGGTGGTCCTCAAGGACAGCCTCGTGTTTGACGTGGCCGTCAACCCTGACTTCAGCCAGGTGGAATCGGACAGCCCCCAGGTCACCGTCAACAGCCGCTTCGAGGTGTATTTCCCGGAGAAGCGTCCGTTCTTCCTCGAAAACGCCGATTACTTCAACACGCCCGTCGACCTGGTGTTCACCCGCCGGATCATCGATCCCCAGTTCGGCATCCGTTTCACCGGCAAGGCGGGCCCCTGGGCGGTGGGCGCCCTGTGGGCCGACGACGAGGCGCCCGGCGAGATGGCGGATCCGGATGATCCGGAGTTCGGCAAGCGGGCGCAGTTCGGCATCATCCGGGTGCGGCGGGACATCTTCCACCAGTCATCGGTGGGTTTCATCTTCACCCAGCGCACATTCAACGGCGGATTCAACCGGGTGGGCGGACTCGACGCCCATTTCAAACTCAACGACAACTGGGCGCTGGACCTGCAGGGCGTGGCCAGCGCCACCGAGCGTCCCGACGGCTCCACCAAAGCCGGCCCCGCGTACCAGGTGGAGCTCGAACGGGAGGGCCGGTCGTTCGACTACGTACTCCGGTACGAGGACCGCAGCGCCGGTTATGACACCCAGGTGGGCTACAATCCCCGCAGCGATATCCGCGAGATCGGCCAGAGTGTCGAGTACAGCTTCCGGCCCGAAGGGCCGGTGCTCATCGCCTGGGGCCCGGATGTCTGGGCTTCCTGCACCTGGTCCCACGACGGCACCCGCCTGGACTGGGAGATCATCCCCGAACTGGAGTGGGAGCTTGCGGGCAACACCCGGATCGGCCTCGGACACATGTTCCTCCGCTCCTGCCTGCGTCCCGACGAATTTGACAGCCTGGAAACCGACCGGGACTACGGATACGGCCGGACCTATGTATCCTTCGGCACCAACCTGTGGTCCTGGCTTGGCGTCGAAACCGATCTGAACTGGGGCACCGGCATCAATTACGTCCCGGCCGAAGGCGCCGAGCCCGAGGTGGCGAACCGGATCGGCAGCGAATTGAACGTCACCCTTCAGCCCAACACGTGGCTGCGGGTGGACAACACCTACCTCTTCTCCCGCCTCACCGACCGCGCCTCGCCGGCCGCCATCTACAACAACCACATCTTCCGCTCCAAGTGGAACCTGCAGTTCACGCCGGAGATGTCCCTGCGGCTCATCGGCCAGTACGACACCACCCTGCCCTCCACGACGCTCTCGTCGCTGGAAAAGACCAAGCGGTTCAACATCGATTTCCTCTTCACCTACATGTGGCACCCGAACACGGCGCTCTATGTGAGCTACAACTCCGACCACGCCAACCTGAACCTGGTCGAATCGCACGGCAGCCGGGAGCTGATCCGCACCAGCGACGAGTTCATCAACGACTCCCGGATCTTCTTCGTGAAATTTTCCTATATGTTCAGGCTGTAGTTCGTAATCGTAATCGTAATCGTCATCGTAATCGGAATCGTAATCGAGGCTCGAGGCTCGTTCCCAACCGACGGACATCGGACATCGGATATCGGACCTGGGACCTGGGTTCTGGGACCTGGGCCCTAGGTTATGGATCCCAGTTCCCAACACCAAGGTCCTGCCCTTCCCATTCACCTATTCACCCATTCACCGATG
>JAEAMG010001902.1_pt1 | contig 14305 bp, 11 predicted proteins | sample 8958741 | NCBI WGS metagenome assembly JAEAMG01 (sample SAMN16933256, study PRJNA681125) | bioreactor sludge metagenome | isolation source: anaerobic bioreactor treating anionic surfactant - SDBS | place: India: Bengaluru | collected 2019-02-28
TGATCGTCAACAGCGCCCTGTCCCGCCGCGAAAGCCGCGGCCTGCACTTCAGCCGAGACTATCCGGAAACGTTGCCGAAGGCGATAGCGAGCGTGCTGACGCCGCCGCACCGGTAAGCCAACAGGCCCTTCCATCATGGAACCCATTCAAGGTCTGGGTCGTACCCTGAAGGTACGACCCCAGTCTGTGTCTTGGGGGAACACCATTTGCCAGAGGTGCCCCCCGCTGCAGGCATCGCGCAATCACCGAAACTAATGCACATGTTGAGTAAGAAACTTTTTGATGCCATTGCCTCTGCGGTGGACCTGGATGATCCTGCAGAACAATCTTTAGCTCAGCGATTCATGATTGAGGCTATTGGAAGAGTGACTTCACAATTGCCTGAGGTTGCCAAGTCAGCAGCAGCTGTGGCGAATCGATACATCACCGGTGCGGCGACGGCTGAGGAAGTCATCAGTGAGCGAGTACGTCTCTGGCGAGCAATTGAAGGCCGAGACCAATCGGACGAGCCAGACGTTTTGAAAATAAGTACGGCCATATGCGTCTTGCATCCTATGGATATTGGCAATTCTGCCGAAACATTAGAGTATTTTTTTGCATTTTGGCAGCAAGGAGGCTTGGCGCAGGCTGAGCTTGAGGCCGCTGTTCAGAACAAGTATGGAATTTGAGGTGGCTTCAACTGGCCAACAGCAGACATTAAAAACGTTAACGTCTTGTGCGGTTCAGGGCACCTAGAGGAAAATCATGGCAGGGAAATTTTTGAGTCGAGGCGCTGGTCCACCTTATCAAGAGTCAGGAACGAACTAATGTTATTCAGAAGCGCGATGGATTAACCGAGCACCCGGTGCGAACAACGGTGCATCCTGTGCCTAGATTCGCCATCCACATCGCCCTACAGCTGCGGTTGCTGTCGCACTTGCGATGTAAAGGATGAAGCTGGTGCTGCTCTAGCCACCCATCCATGAAATTCTTGGACCCTATAAATGCCAACGGCCAGCTATCCCACTGTGGCACTGGCCTTGCCGATGAGCGAGCATCCGCATGCCGTCTTGCAGCCATGTATGGCCACCGGAATTCCCCCTGCGGTGAGGGTTTCATGAGCAGTAATGATTTTATTGACGCCATGCGGCGCGCCACCGGGATAGCGCTGCGGGCACATGACTTCGTCGCCTAGCCGCGCAATCGCCCTGCCACCGATATCGTGTGTGGGTGAGCCGCTGATGACTTTCCCTCCATGGTCGGTAGAATCACCGACTGTGATGATTTTCAAGGGCATGGAATTTCTCCTGTTTGTTCCAGGTTGTCTTAGTAAGTGGGACGGCCGTTGGATTCCGGCTCAACAGCGCTATCCACACCGGACCATTTCGGTAGTGGGGCTGGAGGCAACGGAAGTACTTGGTCGAGCCTGCTCAGCTTCAGGTCGGGATTGATTTGTAATGTGTCGTAAATAGCGTCGTAGCGCCTCTCTCGCTCAGCGTCTATCTTGCTACGCCATACCTTGCGAGCCTCGATATAGAGCTGGTATGCTGCCGGGTCGCGGGACGACGGCATGTGGTCTTTCCAGCGGGCGCATGCGGGTAGCGGGTCAGACATACTGAACTTCTTGAATCCATATGGCAGGGTACGCAAAGCTCTCTCCTGCAAGTAGCTTGGGAGGGAAAAAGTCGCAGCGACGAGCGACGCCAGCAGAACAAGGCAATATAGCCATCGTCGACGAGAGCCGTTTGCAACCGCATGAGATGTGGCGGACATTCAGGTTAGCTCAGTACGTGGGTTTGTCGTAGGACTCGGGTGTGACCGCGTCCTCAACCTTAGACCAGGGTGGTAATTGCGCCGGAGGTAGCGGAAGTATTAGGTCGAGCCTGCTCAGCTTTAGGTCGGGATTGATTTCTAATGCGTCGTAGATGGCGCTGTAGCGCCTTTTACGCTCCGGGTCGACTCCAATACCCAAAGTCCTTAAAAGGTCTTTTTCCTCGTCAGAGTCTTTTCCCCAATAGCCATGGCGGAACATAACCTCGAGGTCTCGCGCACACTCTATGCTCCCAAATTTCACGCCTTCCTGATACATACGTATCGACTCTTGATATCGCTTATTTACTCCGGCATCTAGAGCCAGCGAATAGGCAGCCGGACCGTGTCCCTGTTGATATGCACATTGCAACATAGTTGCCTCATCCTTAGGACGCCCCGCCTCACTATATGCCTTAGCCAACGCCATCTGCGCTTCTGGGCTGCCGAGCTGAGCCGCCCGCAGGTAGTATGCCCAAGCCAAATCGACATCGTAGTGCGCGCCGCCATAGCCATGCTCGTGAGCGACACCGAGGTCATACAGCCCCCACGGTTGCATTTCCTTGGCAGCCATGCGGACGATTTCGACACTCTTAACGGGGTCTGCATCAAGCACGTGGTTGGTTTCGAGAACGCCGAGTCCGTGCAGATAAAAATGTGCCATCAGTGCACGCGCTCCCCAGTCACCTAACTCGGCGGCCTTTTTCACATCGGTGAGTATGCGCGTGGCCTCCTCTCGCGTGAATTGCCACGCTATCTTGCTACGCCAGACCTTGCGAGCCTCTATGTAGAGGCGATATGCTGCCGGGTCGCGGCTTGCCGGCATGTGGTCCTTCCAGCGGGCGCATGTGGGCAGCGGGGCGGATAAGCTAAATTTGTTAAATCCATACGGCAAGGTATGCAAGGCTCTCTCCTGTAAATAATTTTTGACGAAAAATGCCCCCACCGCTATTGCCACCAGCAGAGCCGATGCATAAATCCACCGTTTTAGTAAATTACCCATGGCTAAACAACAGGCGAGCCGGGTTTCCGGTCAACGTAGAAAGGTAATAGCTGACTTGTTAGTGGAATTCCTGCTTCTTTGTTTTTTGCGTTTTTGGATGCGAATGTGTTCCAATCCCTAAACGTTTCCTGCATATCCTTAAACTGAGCCGGTCCCGCCAACCCAGAGCACTGGCTGAACAAATCACAGCGCAATTGAAACGCTACCTCCTTCGCCTCGCTCAACACGTTAAGCTCGCTGTCTAGTGCCATGCTGCGTAGATTCAGGTTGGCCGAACCTATCGTGAACGCGGCGTCATCCACAATCGCCACCTTGGCGTGGATATAGATTTCTTCATAGTCCGTCGCTTGCAGCCTGTCTTTGTCCCTGGCGCAAGTCCAAAGCGACCCCATAAAAACCTTGATGCCACGCTCGGCCAGTTCTTCTGCGGTAATCGGCGGTTTGGTCTTTTTCTCCCGCGCCAGCTTCAAGGCTTCTTCGTGCTCCACCTTCATTGCCTCACTCCTGCCCACTTTGCTGGCTACATCGTAGGTCGGCACGTCCATGCCATCATTTTCCGGGGTGGAGGTCAGGATGAACACATATATCGACTTCAGGTAGCCGGCCGAACGCAGGCGGCCGACGCATTCGATGAGGTGCTCCACCCAAGGCTCATACTGGATATATTGGTTCTGTATGAAGATGTAGCGAAGAGTTTGCCGACTCAGATTGGCGTAGCATTCCTTAATGGTCTTCTCTGTACGCTGCGGCTCGGTGCGCAGCAGTTGTACATTGTGTAAGCCGTTTTGTAGTTTGAACGCGCTCAATGGTATCTTCGCACGCCGCGCGATGAACTCCGGGTCCATCTCATCATGAAGCCAGTCCCCAGCTTTCTTAACGATACGCTTGATTGGCGGATTAAAAAACCAAGCCGTGTCCATGAAGAGAGAGGTAGGCCTGGTTGACTTTTCCCACGCTTGGCAGAAATTATGATTGAGGTCGTAGAGAATCGGACCATACAAGCGACAGGACACATCCTGATACGGTTTCACCACATGGCTATTCTTGTCGATGTATGATTGGACAAGCCGCTCCTTGGCCGCCTGCTGCTGCGAGCTCAATTGGTATCCCGGACCAGCACTGTCATAACACTCGCCTTCCTTCCAAGCCGCCTTCTGTAGCTTCACATGCTCCATGTGGTAGATGCGCTCGCGCCTGATGTCGCGGAAGTGGTGCTCTGACGTGTCCCAGAAGTCGGTGACAGAATTATGTCCCATCACATAACCTATCGCATTGACCGGATTTTCATAGTCAATCAACAGCATTTTCTGGTGGTGCGTGGCAAACGCTTGGGTTACCTGTGCCATAAAACCAGTGGGTGCCAGCTCTCCCGACAATGACTTTTCTAACAAAGCGATAGGAACTTTGCGCACATGAAAATGAATATTTGGTATCGCGTCGTCGCAAACCTGCGCATACCATTCTGCGTTATAGGCTTGGTGCGATTCGCTAAAATAACCGCCCATGGCGCATCCGATATATGGAAATCGTCTGCCGTAGTAGCCTGGATTGTTTTTCATTAACTTTTGCGTCACGGCGCTGTCGTGCCATACGAGCAAACGAACTTTGACCGGATTGGGCTTGCGCGAGGCAATCTTCTTCAGCAAATCTCCATAACGTATGCCATCCTCGGCGCTCTTCCCGCGCACCAGCACCATGCCAGGGTCGAATCCCCATGTGATGATGTCGACACTATGCGTGGCGCTCTCCAGGTCCTTCGCTATTTTCCTAAAGGCCGTTTCTCCGCAAATCAATGGTTCAATAAAACAGCGATAACGCGGCGGATGGACTGGATATGGAACATGAACAAACCAAGGCTGTGCGAGGCATTGGTAGGGCGCGTCGTTGTCGCGATAGGATAGAGTTTGCTTGTAGAGGTCTACGTTGCTGTTCATACCACTCATGGTGCAGTCCTTAAAAAAGTCAGCGATGGCGTCATGCTTCGGATAAATCTTCGCCGTCGTCCAATGCGGGATTTGACAGCACACGACTCTGTTCCAGCGTCGCGTAGCCCTCGTTGGCAGCCCCGCCCGAATTGGTGTACCCGTGGTAGCCGATGCCAGCGCTCATTTCCTGTTTCTCGTCATGTGGGTTCGGCGCTACGGCATAGCGGTTGCCGTTGGGAAGCTCCAACTCGTAGGTGGACTGCTTTTCCAGCTCGTGCTGGAATGTCATGTTGCCATCGTCGTCAAATACCCCTTGCTCCGTCAGCGCGCCATCCTTATAGAGTTTGTAGGGCAAGCCGGCATTGAGGGCGCCGCCCGCCGCCGGATGACTGTTCAAATGAAACGTGCCCGCGCCCTTCAGCTGGGCCTGTGGCGGTTGCACCTGGGCTATCTGCAGGTTCTTCGGGCCGAGCAAACTGTGGCTCACTGCATGCGCGACAAAGGTGCCGTTGCTGCCTTGTTCGATGCCGCCGGCGCTGAACCTGGCGTAGCTGCCACCGCCGTTGATGACCACTTCTTCCTTGGCGCTGATAGTGATACGGTTGGCCGTGTGCGTGATGTTGAGCTTGGCAAGGAGGTTTATGCTGTCCTTCAACGCCCGCACATCGATATCGCCGGCTGCCGCCACCAGCCGCATGCCGGCCTGCTGCACGAACAGGCGGAATGCTTGCCGCACGCTGGCAAACAGGCTGGCGCCGCTGGCGATGGAAAGGTCTTGTCCGGTAGTAATCGCCGTATGCTGGTCGCTGGCCAGATGGGTGCTGCCGCGGGTCGTGGTCTCGATGCCGGCAGGGCTGGCCAGCACCAGGTGCGGCGCGGCCAGTTGGGGAAAGCTGCCCTTGGCGCCCGCACCGCCATGGATACAGTCGTTCTGCGCCTTAATGGCAGCCACTGCTTTGGCCTGGTCCTCGCCGTCCTGCGCGCCCGATTGCTCGGCCAACTTGGCCAGCGCCTCCTGCCGGGCATGGGCGGCCTTCAGGCGCAGCAGTGTCTCGCCCATGTCCTTGATGTGCGAGGCGCCATTGGGTCGCGCCTCGGTGGTGAGAAGCATGCCCCGGTTCGCGCGCGCCACGCCCCAGGCATTGGTCGCCAGCTCCCAGCCATCGCCGCGCGCGTCCATGCGGCCGTCGGACGTTTCAATGCGGGTGATGCTGCCCAGCGACAGCTGGCTGTGCTCGTGGTCGCTTTTGAGCTGCGCCTGCAGAGCACCCTTGGTATCGTCCAGCACCAGATGGTTGCTGCCTCCATCGCCGCCGCTGTTCAATTCGCGGCTGCGCAATCCGGCCAGCGAGCGCTGCGCCGGCAAATGCCAGGGCGGCATGTTATCGCGGTTGTAGACGACGCCGACGACGATGGGGTGGTCCATATTTCCATCGAGGAACTGCACCAGCACTTCCTGGCCGACGCGCGGCAAGCACATCTGGCCGAAGTACTGGCCGGCCATGGGCAGCATGACGCGTATCCACGGTGAGCTGGCCTGGTCGAATGTGCCCAGCCGATCCCAGTGAAATTGCAGTTTGACCCGGGCCAGCGCGTCGGTATAAATGTCCTCGCCGGGCGGGCCGACGACGATGGCCGTCTGCACGCCGGGATGGCGGCACGGCACGCTGTTGTGGTGGCGCCCCGGGCGCCACTGTATGTCGCGGCGCAGGCAGACGAAGGTGTTGCTGTATTCCGATTTGCCGTCCGGGCCGGCGGGATAATTGTTGCTCGCGACATGTTCAACCGAGACGATGAGATAGTCGCGCGCAGCGATGCCCGGTTTCCTGTCTTCGCCGGGCGCCGGCGCCTTTACTTGTGCGCTGAAGTGGCCGCTCAGCTTGAACGTACGGCCCGGCTGCGCGGCGCGGTCGTTGCCGCCCGCCTCGAAATACTGGGTGCGCTGGTCATGTTCTTCCATGCGGCGCTGCGCCAGGGTCTCGCCGTCACGCAAATTCGGATAGCCGTAGGCGCCAGTGTTTTCGTAGAGTTCATAGCCGTCCACGTCGCCCTGCGCGTTCAGGGAGCTGCCCTGGACCCGTTGCGGATGCGGGCTTTTATAGTTAAAACTGGCTAATGTCAGTTTGCCGGAGCCGAGTTCCCGTACCGCTTGCCAGTCGTCAATCCCGTCCGCCTCCTCGGACCCGGCCTGGGCGCGAAACTGCATCTGGTCTGCAGCATCGGTAACATGCGCGTCGTCGATGGGCTCGGCGAGGGTGGAGTTGTCGCTGAGAATGAGCGTGTGGCCATCGGCCCGGTGCTCGTAGTGGTAATACAGTCCCGCGTCTTCCCAACGGCGGTGCAGATGGTTATAGTCCGTCTCGTTATGCTGGTTGGCGCAGGTCAGTTTTTTATCGTCGTAACCGGGCCTCAGTCTGGCCTTCCAGTCGCGCTGGCGGTAGTGAGCGAAGGTGGTCTCGGTCAGCTCGACGGTGCTGCGGTGGTGAAAGGAGACGTTGTCCTGGCGCAGCCTGGCGAAGGCCAGCCAGGGTGACAGCAGCATCTGGTAGTAGGCGAAGCCGCCGTCGGTATGGACAAAACGGAAACTGCCGACATAGCCGTTCATGTAGCGCAGGCTGCCGTTCTCACGCACCAGCGAAATGGTGACCATCCGGCCCATCATGCTTTTGAGGGGGATGCCGGCGTCATCCGACAGCACCTCGGCCTCGATGCGGAAGTCGCGCGACAACTCCTCGCGCATGCGCACCTTGTTGACCAGCATGACGGCATTCGCGGGACCGTCCGCCTGCGGGAAGTCCATGCGCATCAGCCGATTGGCTTGCGATTGGGCGCCGAATATGGATAGCGCCGCCATGCCAGCGTCCACGATGTTGCGTATCATGCAGCCTCCGATGTGCTTCCCGCCGACGGCGGATGAGATGGGTCGTTATTTATCCTGTATCCGCCACTGTAGGTGTGTGTCAGGGGAGCCGTATTGAGGGGACTCAAGTGAGCTCATCAATAGTGAGCCGGTCCGCGCGCACTATGGTGGGGGCAATGAACATCACCTTGCGCAGCGACAGCCGCGGTCCGTGCGCCTGCATGCGGAAGTGGCCGCGCCGCCAGTGCGGCGACATCTCTCCGGACGCGCCGCGCAGATGGGCCGGCAGCGTGTCCGGTCCCAATACCACGCGGTCATAGAGGCGTTCGGTCTGTCCGCGCAGCTTGGCGGCCCCATGCCCTGCAAGCGCCGCAACGCGTCGCCATGCGGCGTCAGGCTTACATGCCGTGCCTGTTCGATGGCCCAGTACAGAAAAACCTTAGTGCAAAGCTGTGCCAGGGCCGTTTGCTGCGCCAGCAAGGAATCGGACTGTACCGTCCCCCCGCACCGTCGCCGGATGACGCTGAGCCGGGATTCCTGCTCGTCCTCGATGACAAAATCGAGGCTGCTGATGCCCAGGGGCTCGTCACGGCCCGCCGCATAAATCGCCACAATGGAAATGGCCCGTTTACCCTTGTATGTTGAGGCGAACACATAGGCACCTTGGATGCTATGAACGCCGGTCTCTGCGGGCAGCACGACTGCTTGCCGCATCGCCTCGCCCAATCGGATGTAGCAGGCCGCCATGCGCGGTCGCAACTGGGCGGCGGGAATGTCTTCGCCCAAGTCGGAACTCGTCAGCAGCCGCTCCAATGCCGGTGTCAACTCAATCACCACGTTGGGCCGCTGCCAGAACATCAGGGCCGCCGTGGTGAACATGGCGTCGCACTCGATGGCGTCCCTGGAAAAATTGCGGGGCGAGTGGCGCAGTAAAATATTGCGCACCAGGTCGTCGTTCTCGGCGAAGCGCAGATGCAGCCTGGCCAGCCCGTCTGCGGCGCTCAACTGGGCGGCCCCGTCCTCGCGCCGCGCGACGCATCGTTGCCATGTGTGATAAAAACCGATATTTCGCACATGCACAGGATGCACATCGTCGCCGCGCGCGCGGCAGGCTGCTATCGCCATGAAGCAAGCCGACATGGCTGGGCTGCTTGCGTATAGAAGGGGGCTCACCGCGTTACTCCTGCTCAAAGGCCACTTGGCCGGATTGATGCATCTGTATCCCAGCCGCCTCCGGACTGTGGCCGCGTGAGCCTGCATCGATGGGCCGCAATAGATAGCCGGCTGTGTCTCTGGAAGCTTTGCCATCTTGTCGCAACAGAAAGGCGTCCCAATTCAGACGCCGCCCCGCGCCGGGTTTGCTCGTCAGGGTGAGGCGTTGCAGGCACGACGGCTTGAATAAAATCCGCACCTCGAATTGCAGATTGGGCAGTCCGAACATCGCCGACCTTTGCGCCAGCCCCACGGCGGCGCTGCCGCGTGGGAGAAAACGCTCGGCATCGGCCTTGTCGAGGGGGCCGATGTTCAAGCGGACGCGCAGGTCCTTGCGCCGCAAGCGCCCGCCCAGCGCCGCGCCGAAACCCAGCCTGGCGACCATTCCGCCAAGCTTGCTGCGTTTGTTTTTCGGGATGACGTCCCAGACTTCGACGAAAGGTTCGAGCTCGACCTGTACCCCGAAGTGATGTGTCAACACGCGCGAGACCGAGCTTGCCGCCACCGGCCGGGTGCGCAACAATGCGGCATAGAATCCCGCCATATCGCAGGCGGCATCGTCTGCGCCGCCGGGCAGCGCGTCACGGCGAATACCCGCCAATGCCGTCAACAGCGGCAACTGGCCATCCTCGCCACCCATGTCGAGCCGGTGCTCCAGGCGATACTTGCCCCAGGCTTGAAAAAACATGGCCACCATGCGCTGGGAGAATAGGTCGATAAACGCGCGGGAGCTGTCGTCCCCGTCCCAGCGCTGCGCTGCGCTAATCCGCTCCGTGCGATGTAAAGGCAGGCCAGCGTTTACGCCAAGGAGCCCCAGGAACGCGGGCGTCAGGAATATCTTTGTGCCCAGTGCTTCCCGCATGGCCCGCAGCAATTCGATATCGGTCTCGCACGTCGCCGGCTGCGGCCCCAGCGCCTCGATTTGGCTGGCAGGAAAGCTCAGCGACAGGCTGTTCTGAAAGCGCAGTACCTGGGACAGCGCTTGCTTGTCATCGTAAGACAGGCCGGCCTGGCGCAGCCAGCGTACCAGGATGCGCACAGCCTGGACAAAATGGAACCGCTGGGGTTCATCCATTAAACTCTGGATTACGCTAACGTCAGGTAGCCGCTTCTTGGCTTGCATCGCATGAGTTCCTTGTCGGATTGCTTGGATAGGACAACCAATTCGATGAAGCTGTTCACCTGTACATACAGGCCCAAGAACTGGTCGATGACTTCCACAAACAGCAGCAAGCCGCTGCCCACAAAAGCTTCTTCGTCGAGTGTCATGCGCATCTCGGTTCCGTGCACCAGCGCGGCGCCATGCTTGTGCCGCATCCAAGTCACCGTCGCCGCTTGTTGCAAGTCAGTGATGCCTTCTATCTGACGCCGCGAAATCGGCGAATGTGGCAAGTCGTACAGGGCCAGCATTTCGCGGAAAGCCGGCAATCCGCCTTGCGACAGTGCGTGCTGGTTCACCGTCAGATGGGAAATCAATCGCCATTGCTGGCTCCCTTTGGCAAAACGGTAGGTGCGGGTCGGCCGACGTAGAAGGCGAACCGAGTAGCTGTCGGCGTCGCGCAGCGGCGTCAAGTCGCCACCGGCCTGACCGTACTTCAGCGCGTTGGGCAAGTCCCTGTTGGTGCAGCTAAGGGCAATCGACAGGCTCGTCTTTTCGACCTCCATGGGGTTGAAGTCGCCGTCAATTAGGGTGATGCGCTTTTCGTGGCCGGGGCTAAGTGCAGCCAATTCGTCATCGCTGCGCAGCATCCAGTAATGCCCGTTCTTTGTGGACGCGTCCTCGCCGTGGCGCAGCGAATAAAACGGCCGGAATTCGGTCACTGCCGCCTTCTGTCCGCGCCGGCGCACCATCTTGACCGAGTCTATCGAATACACCTCGAAGGATTTTGCGTGCGCGGCATCCGCCACCACCGCATAGTCGGCGGTCAACTGCGTCACGGATATCGGCTGGCCCGGCCGCTGGAACAGGTTGACCACCGGGCTGCAACCGAGCAGCAAATTCGTCTCGGACAGGCTCGCCAGCATGCGGGCACTGGAGGAGTCCGGGCGCAGGCCGGCCAAGGCCACATGGAACGTAAAGCAACGACATCCCTGTGGCAGCAGCGCCCGCAACGCCACCAGGTCGATGTCGAAGAAATTGAACTTTTCGGGAAAGACAAAATACTCGCTGAGCACCCGGTATGCCACGTGCGAGCGGGCGTCAAACGGGATGAGCGCCTCGTCCTCGGCGAAACCGACCGGCGTCAGTGGCAAGGCCGGCAACGCCGTCCAGCGCCCCGGCTCGGTTTCCACATAGGCGCACACGGCGCGCATGAAAGGCGCGTCGCGCAGGGCCGCGCAAAACGAGGGCTCGCCATCGATGAACACGCGCAGGGCGGGAAGGTCCGTCGGCGCGGCGCCGTCGATGACGATGCTCAGAACGGCGCTGGCAGACGCCGGCAAGGTGACGCAGGAGGGGGCGCGTACTACTGGGTCGAAGCGGGCGGCGGCCAGCGTCATCGGCGAGAGCACGATGTCGTAGGCGGTCTTGAAACTGCAGCGCACGCCGTCGACGGCGCTTGAATCCATCTCGGTGCCACGCGGGATGGCCATCACCGGCGCCTCGCCCGCCGACTTGATGGAAGGATACGTGGCGCGCACTATCGAACAGGAGGGGAAGGGTCTCAGGTAGTGCGGAAACAGCGTCTCCAGCAGCGCTTCGGTCAATTCAGGATAGCTGTCGTCGAGCCGCTTCGCCACGCGCGCGGAAAGCAGCGCGACGGACTGTATCAATTGTTCGACATGCGGGTCCGGGCAAGTGTCGTCGCCCAGCTGCAGGGCGCCGCCCACTCTGGGATAGCGCTCGTAAAATTCGCGTCCGAGGCGACGCAGATACACCAGTTCACGCTCGAAATACGGCAACAAGTCTTCCATCAAGCTCTCCTTGCCCCTCACGGACGAAAGCCGTGCGCAGATGTTCAAGTATCAATCAAGCGATGGCGAATATGTTGCGGTTGCGCAATACTGGTGACAGTGGCGGGTTTTGCTCGTCCTCATCGTGGCTACGGCCGGGCTTGGGACCTTTCTTGCGAAAACTCAATGAGTTTCCTAAATGCAGCGTCAAACTCTATCGAAGAGCAATGCATTCCAATGGAGAGAACATGAGCATCTCATTAAAAGTCTTGTGGGCCGAAGGTCTCACGCTCGATGCGCAGCATTTCCAGCAGTTGGACCTGTATCACGAGGCCCGCTTGCGGCATATCGCCTCGGCCATCAATCCCTACACCTGGGGCGTCCAGCTTGCACGCTGGAGCATTGAAGGCGTGACCAGCAACACGCTGTATGCGCAGGCGCTGACCCTGATTTTCAAAGATGGCGAAATCTACCAGGCGCCGCTGTCCGATGCATTGCCCCTGGCGATAGACTTGGGCAAGCTGCCTGCAGATGAGCAAAGCTTTGTCTTTTACGCGGCCCTGCCTGTCGTCAAGGCACATGGCGGCAATCTGGCCAGCGGCGAGGCCCCGTACGATGACACCCGCTACGCGCCATTCGATGCGCAAGCTCTGGACCTCTACACCGATGCGCTCAGCACCAACGTTTCCTACATGAGAAAAAAACTGCGGCTGCTGTCGCATCTCGATATGCGTGACGCCTACGACTGCATCCCGCTCGTCAAGGTGCGCCGCAAGGAGGACAGCACCTTTGAAATCGACCCGACGTTCATGGCACCGAGCCTGTCGGTCGACGTTGACCCGGCCATGCGGGAAATGCTGCCCGGCTTGCTCGGCAAGTTGAACGCGAAAGCCGAGGCACTCTACCGTCTGCAACGCCAGCCGCGGGGAAACGCCATCGAGGCGCACAGTGGCGACGTGTCCTCATTCTGGATGCTCAGCACGGTCAGCGCCGCGAGCGCGTCCCTGGCCCATTGCGCCAAGTCGGACATTGCCATCCGGAGCGGCTGTTCGACAAGCTGATGGTGCTCGCGGGCGGCCTGATGGCGTTTTCCCGGAAGTATTCGGTGTCAGATTTGCCCGCCTACGACCATGAGAATCCGGCTCCCGGTTTCGACGCGCTGAACGCCATCATTTGCGAACTGCTCGATACGGTAGTGTCGTCCAGATACGTCGTCATTCCTCTTACCTTCGACAAGGAACAAGGCCCTTATCATCAGGGAAAAGTCGACGCCACGCTACTGGACCGGAAAGCTGGGCTGTACCTTGCCGTCACCGCCAATATGCCGGCGCTCAATCTGGTCGCGGAGGTGCCGCGTCAGTTAAAAATCGCATCGCCCCACGACATCGAGGCGTTGATTCGTAGTGCCTTGCCCGGACTACAATTGGTGCACATGGCCCAGGTGCCGATGGAAGTGCCGGTCCGCCCGAACGCTTATTATTTCTCGATTGATAACCGTGGTGAGCTTTACGAGGCGATGATGAAGGCCCAGGCGATAGCCATTTATGCGCCCAGCACCTTCACAGAACTGCGGATGGAGTTGTTCGCCATCACCGATTAGAGTGTCATTCCCACCTGTGATACATCTCATTACAAATGATGATTGGCGAAATATGGCGCAGTGCAGCATAATCCATCTGTCTCCTCCAACTCCTCCAAGAATTGGATTCAACCCGCCCTCAGCTGGCGGGTTTTTTTTGTCAAATTGAATTCTGAGCGCGTCCATTGGACCTTGGCGTCGCACCGCCACTTGGCATATTTCACCACTGAGCATGGGATAGCCCCCCCAGTTGCCGAATATCGGCGGGAGGGACGCGAGGGCAATCGTCCCAAGTACGGTGTCTTCTACTTTTTAGTTTTCGTAATAATTGGCGGCGTCAACGACGGAAGCGTACAGCTTTTCTGTAGGTGTTAAGTTGCACTGAAAATTGCACCACTTTCCCCACGAATTTGCAACGGAATCTGACCCACGTCGGTAGCACAATTCCACCTGTCTTATCGGCAGGAGATCGGAGTGATCAACATGGCTCTACTCGGGATCATTCGGCGCTGGCACCTTCGTGACCAGATCCCAATACGAGAAATCGCCAGGCGACTGGATATCTCTCGCAATACCGTCCGACGCTATCTGCGATCGGGAACCACTGAGCCCTCCTATGCGGAGCGGCGATCAGTTAGCGGATTAGACAAATACTCGGTGCAGCTATCCGGGTGGCTCAAGGCCGAGACGACTAAGCCGCGTAAGCAGCGGCGCAATTTGAAGCAGATCCATGAAGACCTGAAAGAGCTGGGCTATGCAGGGTCATACGACCGCGTGGCAGCGTTTGCCAGGCAGTGGACGGCGGGTCAAACAGAGTGGGTCAATTCTGCGAGCAAACGAACAGACGGTGTTTGACGCCACCGGCACAATACTGCGACCGGACGAACGCTGGACGCCATCCAGTGTCACTCCGGTACCGGTACATGCCTCGCAAAAAAACTAGCCACGCATCAGTGATCGAACGGCAATGACTTTCCCTGTTCACGGTTCTGGCATCTCAAACTCAATCCCATCCTCCGTGTACGACATCCTGGCAGACGCCCCGT
>JAEAMG010001903.1_pt1 | contig 14304 bp, 12 predicted proteins | sample 8958741 | NCBI WGS metagenome assembly JAEAMG01 (sample SAMN16933256, study PRJNA681125) | bioreactor sludge metagenome | isolation source: anaerobic bioreactor treating anionic surfactant - SDBS | place: India: Bengaluru | collected 2019-02-28
CCCAGCTCTTGCCGTGATCCTTGATCGACCACATCTTCGACCACAACTCGCGGTCATTGGTGGTGACCATCCCACCCTCACCGCCGGTAGTCATGATCTTGTCCTGGCAGAACGACCAGGCCCCGACATGGCCGATGGAGCCAACCGGACGTCCCTTGTATCGCGCGCCATGGGCCTGGGCACAGTCTTCGATGACTTTAAGGCCATGCTCAGCGGCCAGATCCATGATGGGATCCATGTCGCAGGGCCAACCGGCCAGGTGCACGCAGACCACCGCGCGGGTGCGCGGGGTCAGTACCGTTCGGATAGCTTCGGCAGTAATGTTCTGCGAATCGCGGTCCACCTCGGCGAACACGGGAATCGCACCGCGATTGACTATGCTCGACACCGAAGCCAGGAATGTGCGCGGTGTGACAACCACCTCATCACCTGCCCCAATGCCCAACGCCTGCAGCGCCACATCCAGCGCTACCGTCCCATTGGCCAGCGCGATGGCATGCTCGGTGCCAGCCCATGCCGCAAACTCCTTCTCAAACTCACGACACTCCTGCCCCGTCCAATAATTGACCTTGTTGGATAGAACTACATCGCGAACGGCATCGGCCTCTTCTTCACTGAAACTTGGCCAAGGCGAAAACGGGGTGTTGAGCATAATACCTCTGGTTACCTCATCCTTTTGGCCGGCACACCAGCCACAGTCACATCATTCGGAATATCGCTGACGACCGCCGAACCGGCGCCCACCATCACCCGCGGGCCAATACGAATCAATTGCCGCACGCTGGCACCGATACCGATCCAACTCAAGTCACCCACCTGCACACCGCCCGCTAGTCGTGCACCAGGGCTGATATGTACGGCATCGCCCAACACGCAATCGTGATCGATGCTGCAGCCGGTATTGAGAATGCCGCCCAGGTTTATACGTGCGTCGGCATTGACTACCGCACCGGCAAAAACAACCGTCCCCTCGCCAATAGCGGCATAGCGACTGACGGTGGCTGCGGGATGAATCAGTCTCACCAGGCGAGCTCCCGCTGCCTGGAGTTCAAGTAGCTTGGCGTGGCGGATGCGGTTATTGCCGATAGCGACCAGCACGCCATCGAAGTCTGCTAATCGCCCCATCAGAGCTGCCGTAGCGCCCACGACCGACCACACACCATTCTCTTGCAGACCTGGCCAAGCATCATCGAAGAACTCGACGACCTGCCAACCACAGCACTCGGCGGTATCCGCGACCACCTTGCCGTGACCGCTTGCCCCCAGGATGGCTAACCTTTTCACAACTTACGACCAGTGAATTTGGGCATAGTCACCTCCCCTTCCGCACTGATGCCATCACGCACAACCACCTTTTTGATGGTTAGGAAGATGATCTTCAGATCCAGCCATAGCGAGCGGTTGTCCACGTACCAGACATCCAGCTTGAATTTTTCTTCCCAGCTCAGTGCGTTGCGGCCATTGATTTGCGCCCAGCCGGTAACCCCCGGGCGCACCCCGTGGCGGCGATACTGTTCCGGGCTGTAGAGCGGCAGGTACTCCATCAACAGCGGCCGTGGGCCAACCAGGCTCATATCTCCCTTGAGCACGTTCCACAGCTCGGGCAGCTCATCCAGGCTAGTGGAGCGCAGGAAGCAGCCGAACGGGGTCATGCGCTCGGAGTCCGGCAGCGGATTGCCGTTGGCATCCACAGCATCGCGCATGGTGCGAAACTTGATCATCTCGAAAGGTTTGCCGTGCAGCCCAGGCCGGATTTGACGGAATAGGACTGGGCTACCCAGCTTCCGACGAATCATGATCCCAATCAGGATCATGAAAGGCATAAGCAAAACAATTGCAACAGCCGCGAGAGAAAAGTCAAACAAGCGCTTGATCATGACGTTTTAATATCATCCACTGCATATTGGGGCTCTAAAAAAGCGCTCTTTACCACCGAAGGATACTCGCCCGCCGCTATTGCCCCAGCGCCATCTCCTTTGTATTTACTGGCCTGTATCAGGGTCTGCTCAAGCTGCAGAGCCAGTACGTCCCGATCAAACAGTTTACGCGCCAGCACCTGAGCCGCCTGGCCAGCCAACTCGAGCCATGCCCGGTCAGTTATGTGACCCGCTACCTGGCGGGCAACCTCATCGAGCGGTCGATTCCAGGCCACCAAGCCACAGCCGGAAGCTTCGACCAACTCTGCCTGCCAGCCGCCATAGTTCAGCAGGATCGGCTTTGCCGCCGCCAAACCATCAAAAAACTTGTTGGCCGAATTGGCACGCATTTCAGGCAAATCGATGAACAGGCTGCTGGCCATGTCTGCAGCGGCGAGCAATGCGGGGATCTCGCGCTTCGGAATCTGTCGTTCCATATGAAGATTGTCGCCCAACACTCCGGCGTCAGCCGCTTTTGCGCGAACCTCCTCAGCTTCCTGCCCATCACCAACCAACAGAATACGGACTTCAGGCGCGATGGTCTTGAGGCGTACGGCCAGATCGACCATATAGCCCACACCGTTGATACGGCCAAATGTACCCGTATAGACCAGCAAGGGACGATCACCCAGCCACGGACGTTGTTCCCGAAAACGGCGAGCGGCTTCGGGGCTGGCCGACTGGAAAAAGTCGATGTCGCAACTATTGGGAATCACTGCCACCCGTGCTGGTGAATACCCCGCCGCGACAACACCGTCACGCATGCCTGGTGAGAGCGCCACCACCGACTCCGCATGTTCATACGCCCACAGTTCGAGTCGGCGAGCCACCCATCGCAAGATTGGATTGCGCAGCGCCCCCATCGCGATGGGCAATTCAGGCCAAAGGTCGCGCACCTCAAACACCATCGGCACCTTCTTGCGCCACGCAGCATATACAGCCGGCAGCGCAATCGTCAGCGGCGTGCTGGTGGCAAATACGATATCGCCACCTAGCGAAGCTGCCTTCCGGGCGGCCCCCTGCGCAAAGCGCACGAATGCGCGAATGCGTTGGCCGTAACTCAAATGATTGGAATAAGCTACCGGCAGCCAGTGGACGAAAATGCCGTCCTCCTCGGTCTGGAACCACTCCGTGCGCCCATCCTCTTCGCGCCAGGACGTGACCATGTGGACTTCATGCCCTTTGGCAACCAGTCGACGAGCCATTTCATAAGAGCGCGTACCGCCTGGCATGCTGGGAGTGTTGAAGTACTGATGAAGGTATATGATTTTCAAGCCGTGGCCCCTTTGCCACCCTGCTCCGCAGTGCCAGTCCCATGACGGGCAATGACTGCCTCGTACACAGCCAGCATTTGGCGCACAGAATCGTCCCAAGTGTAGTGTTCAATCACATGCGACCTGCCAGCAGCGCCCATCCTCGCACGCATGGCCGGATCCTCAATTAACCGGACCAGTGCTTCTGCTGCAGCACCAGGGTCGTTCCGAGCCACGATCAGGCCGGTTTTGCCATCAACGGTAACCTCCACCGGGCCGTCGGCATCGGAGACCAGAACCGGTTTTGCACAGGCACTCGCCTCCAGAATCGCCACCCCGAAACTCTCATCTCGACTCAAGGCAACATAGATGTCCAAGCGGTTGAGCATCTCTGGTACCCGCTCGTGCGGAATTCGCCCGTAAAACCGCACCCGATCCGAGACCCCCAGTCGCAACGCCAGTGCCTCCAGTTCGGAGCGCTGCGGCCCATCGCCGCTGATTTCCAGTACCAACTCGTTGGGTCGCCCCAGGCGCACCCAAGCCATAGCAAAGGCCTCGATTAGAGTGTCCACGCCATATTTCGGAGCCAACGTCTTGACCGTACCGATCACCAACTCATCCTTGGGACGACCCGGCACCTCGAAGGGATAGAACAGACGTTCATCCACACCGAACGGGGTAATGTGAACCTGCCCATGAGTCTGCACAGCCATTGTCTCCCGCGCCATGCAATGACTTGTGGAGCCAATAGCATCAGCCGCGCGGATATTGGCTGCCACTAGCCGACGATGAGATGAGGACTTCCGTGGAAAGTCATAGACATCGCTCCCCCACACCGATAGCAGCAATGGTCGAAAGCCACAGAGGCGAGCCAATGTGCCATAGCCGGAGGCATAGTGGGCATTCACTAGGTCCGGCTGTATGGAAGCCAGCATACGGCGCACTGCGGGCACATTGAGTAGATATCCCCACGGCGCGCGGAATGGCAGTTCATGCATGTGCACACGCTCGTCCAGATGGTGTCGCAGTGGGTGCGCGGACAGCAGATGTACATCCGCGCCTGCTGCTGCGAGGCCATTCGCCCAGCGAGTGGTGTGGATAGCGTTTGCCCCGGACATCAAAGCAACTCTCATATGAAATCTCTCCTTGCCGCCGGCGCGCGTAGTTTTCGTAGAAGTAGCCAGATCACAATCGGCGTCAGCCAGAGGTAAGGCTGTTCGAAAGGACTTGCATAAATTGACAGCATGCCCAGCACTAGCACGAATAGATAAATCGCCCCCCAAAAACCCTGCCGCCCCTGCAAGGCTCCGAGCAGAGCGCCATAAAAAATCCCTCCCAAAGCAATACCGAGCAAACCAAAATCCCGATAAAAACTGAACAGCGCCGTCACAAAGGCATTCGAGTAACGGCCGTCCTTCATCGCTACTACAGCCTCTGCACTAGCAGAAAGATTAGCCGCGTAAGCTGATTCAAAACCGAGCCCAAAGCAATATTCTGCAATTTTTGAAAAATATAATTCCACAGGTCCGGCAATGGATCTCCCCAAGGTAAACATTTCACCTGAAACCCGCTCAACCCCAACCTGATACAAATAAAAACCCAGCGTATGATAATTAACGAAGTAATACGTCACCACCCCTCCAACATCAGCAACACCATACCGATTCACGGCAGCAGAAAAAATCACTCCAAAAACCAGAAGCAGAGTCACCACCAGCTTTAACAAGCACCCCTTACAAGGATCACCCATCAATTTCCTGACATGTACAGAGAAAAGCACTGCAAAAAAAATAAAGATAAATGGATAATTAACCTGATAAAGATATGAAAACAAAAAAATCAGCAGCGTAGTCATCAAAAGAGACCACTTTTGAAGCTTACCTCCCACAAACAAAATACACACAAGAAACAAGGCCATCAATGAAGGGTACACAAACAACTTAAGCCCATAGTCTAAAAAGCTATAGCCAGTTACATATGTACCAACCGCATCCCCTCCTCCCCCTCGCACACGACCAAAGTACTCGCGAAACCCCAAATCAAACATCCCAGACATCTTTCCCGAAACGAGTATTGCCACCGCACAAACAAACAAGACGAAAAACAGCATGAACGGGCGAACGCACATCCTGAACGCCCCCACTCCCCCTTCAACTGAGCAAACATAAGAGCGTGGCAAAATCACTGGACGGACGTACAGAGAAGCCAAATAGCCAACCAGCATCCCAAGAAGCATCACCACAAAATTCAACTGATAATAACCGTCCGCAATAATTACACCTGAAAACTGACTATTGTGCATAGCCAGCCAGAAGGCCCACCAAAGAAAAACAATGACAAAGCCAGCATGACGGGCCAACTGAAACATCACAAACCTCATTTCACCTGAAAAGCACGATACACAAAGCGCTTCATTCGCAGCATAAGCATGGCGGCCACGGGAACCCGCCTAAGGTGATAAAAAAGTTTTTGCCCCGACGAAACACGAGGACAAATAAGAAAGCTACGCTCGACACCTTCTCTAAAAAGATCAAATCGACCAGACAATAGATTACCCAAGGCAATCGAAAGTTCAGCACCCGCGAGTTTCACACTGAAATCCATCCCTTCAAAATCCCCAAGGGAGTTCATCGCGGAATGCATCTTCAACAAACCAACTCCAGTCTTGACCATTCGCTCTCCTCCTTGAGCGCGCAGGCTATCTGACCACGAACCTACCGAAAAAACACGATAAGCACTCATTACTCTGGGGATATAGAGCCCCCTTCCCAAGCGTAAAGAGAACATCTCAACCAGGAAATCCGCAATTGGAGCATCGACAAACCAGCCTGGCAAAATATCCACAACTTCCCGGCGAAACATATAGGAGGCCGTCGGCGCGAACTGCCCAACCACATTCAGAACATCCTGCCCGCCAAATGTGAAACTCTCCTCCCCCTTCCAAAACCCGATACGACCTTTATCAGATATTGTCTTATGCAAAAAACAGGGATGAATTGAAAATGCGCAGCGCGAGTCCGCCTGCATTGCCTCAACTTGCAACTGCAACTTGCGCTCATCAACCCAGTAATCATCGCCCTCGCACAAGGCAATATAACGCCCTCTACACAAGCGCAGCGCCTCAAGGAGGTTTCTGGCCATCCCCTCATTATGCTCGACACGCACCAACCGAAATCTACTCAGCCCGTTTTCCCGAATAAATTTCTCAGCAATATCAGCCGTACCATCTGGACTAGCATCATCACGCACGACCACTTCAAATTCAAAGTCGCACAACTGCCTCGAAATACTTTTCAAGCACTCCAAAATATATTCCGCGTGACAGTATGAAATCACGCACACTGACACCAACGGCGATGTATTCATCTGACTCACAGAATCAGCCACGGCTTACTCCACTTCTTCTCAAGACCTTGGCTCTAAGCCACGAGGAACCCAATGCACCAGCGAGCAACACCAGCGCACTGATTAACCCTATCTGCACAGCCAGCAACAGATGCGAATTTATCGCCAAATCAATTCCCGCAAAAAAAACACCTACAATCACCATCGGCACAAGCACCGGCAGTATATCTTTTAACATCCACCGCGCGTGCATTCCCGGCCAACAGTAGCGGTGAACCACAGGAACCCAGAAAAGAAAATATAGACTATTGAACCCAAGCCAAGCGTATCCAGCGCCAACAACACCGAACTCAATGGCTGCCAGAACCATTGCCGGAACAAGCATTGTCAACATCAACAAATGACCTATTAGATGCATGCGCAAGTTTCCTTGAGCATATTGCAAATAATAAGGAAAGGCTGAAATGGCAAGAAGACCATTCCCTGCTGCGTAAAGCTCCAGGATCGGCGCAGCCTTTTGCGCGACTTCGGCTGAGCCAGTCCAAGCAAGCAACAGGGGCTCCGCTAAAAACACCAAGACCAATGCAACTGCACCGGTCACAGCGGTAACCAATTGGCTTGCAACCCGATAAAGTCTGTCAATTTCCTGTCCCCGCCCTTCGGCGTACAGAAGCGCCAGTCGCGGTGTCAAAGCGGCACTCACTGGCGCAGAAATCAGCATGATGGCGCTAGCCGCGAGTACGGCGAATGTGAAGTAGCCATATTCCGATAGCGGCAGAATGCCAGAGAGCACCAATTTGTCAGTCTGCATAACCAGCACCCAGACCGATGAGGTAAAAGCGATGGTTAGCGCGAATCTCAGAAAAGGCTTTATCGGACGGAACGACCAACCAATAGACTGATCTAAACTGCTGCCTGCAGGCAAAATACGCCGACTCACCAAGAAAAGACCAAGCACCTCTAACAGCGCGACGACCAATTGATGAATAAAGAATACCGAAGGCGTAAATCCGAACAGCCACATATTAGCAAAGACGCCAACGAAACGCAGGGTGGCAATCAAAGCATTGAAGCCACTGAGCCACACCAAACGTTCAGAGCCGGTGATCACCCCACGAAATAAACCGCCCATCCAGCGCAGCGCCACACTGATAGACATAATTTGTACAGCAAAGACCACTTCATCAAGCCCCAGTTCGGCGACCTGAAGCCAGCGGGTTGCTACCAATTCGGACAGCAGCCATAAACTGCCACCCCCTACAAAAGCGACGCCAGCAAAAATAAGGCTTAGGGAGCGAAATAGCTGCCGATACGCCAATGCAGACATAGCCCCGCCATGATAACGGGCCGTTTCCCGACTGATAGTTGGTGTCAGACCAAGATCAAGCAAGGCGAACCAAGACTGGAGCATGGTGAAGAACCCAACCAAGCCATACGCCTCTGCCCCCATATACTTGATATACAAGGGTAGTATCAGGATACCTACAGCAGCCACATAGATCTGACTGGCGTAGTTTGCAAAAACATTAATTTTTAAAGACAATGATTTTTCTCAGGAAGGCTATTTCAAAGAGCGCCTATTCTCTAGCAGCTCACACTCCAATTTTAAAAGATCCCTTTTTCGCTCCTTGATCCGTTTTGCAGGAACCCCCGAATAGACTCCAAAAGCTTCGCAACGCTTACTAACCAGACTCAAAGCACCAACAGCAACCCCCTCTTCCAGGACGACACCAGGAAGAACAACACTACCAGCACCGATGATTACATGGCGACCAATTGTTACATCGGCATGAGTGACATTGGTGAAAGCTTCAGGCACCATTGGGTTCGTCATGCTTGCACCGCTATAATCATCATTGCTGCTATAAATGGCGACTCTCGAAGAAATATTGCTAAAATCCTGAAGCGAAATCTTGCCAGCCCCGATCATCGAACTGTAAACCGCGACATGTATATAGTTACCTATTTCAATGCCTCCATTCCCAGCAGAAAGCACACAAAAATCATCAATCCGAACATTATTTCCGATAACGATATTTGCGCAATTATAGTATGATGCCTTGTCGGAGAGCCGCACATCATCCCCGACATGTGCAAATCCCATACTCTCGACTTGCTTCCTGGTTAGCACTCCCAAGCTAGATACTCCTTATAACCTCAATCACGCGCATTAAGTCAGCATTATCAAGAGATGGATAAATAGGAAGGCATAATATTTTATTGGAGATTTTATTCGCCACAGGAAGATTGTCCCGCTGCGCCGAGGCCATGCCTCTGTACATCGGAAAGTCACTAATCAAAGGATAAAAATAGCGCCGAGCAAAAATATTCTCATCCTTCAACCGTTGATACAATTCATCCCGCTCCAATAAATAATCCGCTTCCACTAATATAGGAAAATATGAGTTATTGGCTACGGCTTGACCGGAGCCTTCAACCAACTGAATTCCCTTGACCCCCTTCAAATGCTCACGATAGAAAGAGCTGATTTGATGTCGACGCATCATCGCCTTGTCAATGTGCTGCAATTGAAGCAGACCAAAGGCTGCATTTACCTCGCTCATTTTTCCATTAATTCCAGGAGCAACAACAGTCACCTCATCAACGAAGCCGAAATTCTTAAGGTGATTAATTCTCTGTTTAGTCTTAGCATCCGGGCAAATGATGGCGCCACCCTCAAACGTATTGAATACTTTGGTTGCATGAAAGCTTAGGACGCTAAGATCACCATGACGAAGGATACTACCACCTGAATCTTCTACGCCAAATGCATGAGCGGCATCGTAGATCACTCGCAAATTGTAATTATCAGCAATCTTCTGAATACCTTCGATATCGCAAGGGTTGCCGTAGCAATGTACAGGCATGATCGCTGTAGTCTGCGGGGTGATGGCAGCTTCGATTTTTGCCGGATCGATGTTAAGCGTATCCGGGGCGATATCCACAAATACCGGCTTAATACCATTCCAAAGTAAAGAGTGCGCCGTAGCCACGAAGGAATAAGGAGTTGTAATAACCTCCCCTGTCACCCGCAATGTTTGCAGCGCCGTCAGCAGAGCAATGGTGCCATTATTGAACAAAGCTATATGTTCGACACCTAAGTAGTCGCATAGGGCAGCCTCCAGCTGCTGATGCATGGGACCACCGTTGGTCAATATCTTGTTGCCCCAGATCTTTTCCAGATAGGGAACGAACTCCTCGAGCGGAGGCAGGTAAGGCTGGGTAACGTAAATCGGTTTCTCGCTCATGCAGACTCCTTGGCTAGGGACAGTAGATACTGGCCATAGCTGTTCTTGCTCAGCGACTGGCCGATGCATTGCAGATCATCGGTAGTCAGCCAGCCGTTGTATAGGGCAATCTCTTCCAGACAGGCGACTTTGTAGCCCTGCCGCTTCTCGATCGTTTCGACGAAGTGTGCGGCTTCCAACAGACTTTCATGGGTTCCGGTGTCCAGCCAAGCGAAACCGCGCCCGAGCAGTTCGACGTTGAGGTCGCCGCGCTCCAGATAGGCCTGGTTGATGCTGGTGATTTCCAGCTCACCGCGTTCCGAAGGCTTAACCTGTTTTGCCATCTCCACCACGTCGTTGTCATAGAAGTACAGGCCGGTGACCGCGAAGTGGGACTTAGGCTTGGCAGGTTTCTCTTCGACGGATATGACGCGTTTGTTCGCATCGAACTCGACCACGCCAAAACGCTCCGGGTCTTTGACTTGGTAGCCGAACACGGTTGCGCCCTCTTCGCGCTGGACCACCTTGCGCAGCATGTGACTGAAGCCTTGGCCATAAAAGATGTTATCGCCCAGTACCAGGCAGACCGAATCATTGCCGATAAACTCCTCGCCGATTATGAAAGCCTGCGCCAGGCCGTCAGGGCTGGGCTGCACCGCATAGCTCAGACGGATACCGAAGCTACTGCCGTCGCCGAGCAGCCGCTGGAAAGCACCGATATCGTCAGGAGTGCTAACCAGTAGGATGTCGCGGATGCCAGCGAGCATCAGTACCGAAAGCGGGTAATAGACCATCGGCTTGTCGTAGATGGGTAGTAGTTGTTTGGATATGCCCCGCGTGATGGGGTAAAGACGAGTGCCGGAGCCGCCGGCAAGGATAATGCCTTTCATGTACTTGCGATTCCTTATTAGGTGGTGCCGAGTCGTTCGCGCTGATAGCTGCCATCCTGGACGCGGCGACACCATGCCTGGTTGCCCAGATACCACTCGACAGTCTTGCGGATGCCGGATTCGAAGCTTTCATCCGGCGTCCACCCCAGTTCGCGCTGGATCTTGCTGGCATCTATGGCATAACGCAGATCGTGGCCTGGGCGGTCCTGGACGTGAGTGATCAGGCTTCGGTAGGAGATATCGTCTGCTCGCGGAAGCAACTCGTCGAGTAGTTCGCAGAGGGTGTGCACGACTTCGAGGTTCTGCTTCTCGTTGTGTCCACCGATATTGTAGGTCTCACCCACCTTGCCTTCGGTGACGACCTTGTGAAGGGCACGTGCGTGATCTTCGACATAGAGCCAGTCGCGCACTTGGGTGCCCTTGCCATAGACCGGCAACGGCTTGCCTTCCAGCGCATTGAGGATCATCAGTGGGATCAGCTTCTCGGGGAAGTGATATGGCCCGTAGTTGTTGGAACAATTGGTGATGATCGTTGGCAGACCAAAGGTACGGCGCCAGGCTCGAACTAGATGGTCGGAACTGGCCTTGCTCGCAGAATACGGCGAACTGGGCGCGTAGCGAGTGTCCTCGGTGAATAGTTCGTCAGGGGCTTCAAGGTCACCATACACCTCGTCGGTAGAGATGTGGTGGAAGCGGAAGACTCCCTTGCGAGCATCATCCAGCCCTTGCCAGTACTGGCGGGTCGCTTCCAGCAGGGTGTAGGTGCCAACGATGTTGGTTTCGATAAAGGCAGCCGGGCCATCGATGGACCTGTCGACATGGGATTCGGCAGCCAAATGCATCACCGCATCGGGCTGATGCACGCGGAATACCCGCTCGACTTCGGCGCGGTCGCAGATATCCACCTGCTCGAAGGCATAACGCAGGTTCGTGCAGGTTTCGGCCAGAGATTCGAGGTTGCCAGCGTAGGTCAACTTATCGAGATTGACCACACTGTCGCTGGTGCAGCGGATGATATAGCGAACGACCGCCGAGCCGATGAAGCCGGCGCCGCCGGTGACGAGAATTTTCATGTTTTGGGTCCTATCAATCGTTGCCAAACAGGTCGCGGCTATAGACCTTACTTACGACATCGTCCAGTTTTTCTGAATATCGATTGGCAACGATCACATCACTGATCCGCTTGAATTCGTTCAGATCACCCAGCACCCGCGAATTGTAGAAACTTTCTACTCCCAAAGTCGGTTCGTAGACCACCACCTCGATGCCCTTGGCCTTGATTCGCTTCATCACGCCCTGAATAGCCGAAGCTCGGAAATTGTCCGAGCCAGCCTTCATAACCAGTCGATAGATACCGACCACTTTAGGATTGCGCTTGAGGATGGACTCGGCGATGAAGTCCTTTCGCGTAGTATTGGCATCAACGATGGCACGGATCAGCGTGCTAGGAACGTCGGCGTAGTTGGCCAGCAGTTGCTTGGTATCCTTGGGCAGGCAGTAACCGCCGTAGCCGAAGCTTGGATTGTTGTAGTGCATACCGATACGCGGATCGAGCCCAACACCCTCGATAATCTGCCGGGTCTCCAAGCCATGGGTCTCGGCATAAGTGTCCAGTTCGTTGAAGTAAGCCACTCGCATCGCCAGGTAGGTGTTGGCGAACAACTTTATGGCTTCAGCTTCGGTGTTGTCGGTGAGCAGGGTCGGGATGCCTTGTTTGATCGCACCTTGCTGAAGCAGTGTAGCGAAGGTTTCTGCGCGCTCGCTTTGCTCGCCGACGATGATCCGCGAAGGGTAGAGGTTGTCGTGCAGCGCCTTGCCTTCCCGCAGGAACTCCGGTGAGAAGAGGATATTTCGGGTGTTGTACTTCGCCCGTACGCTCTCGGTGTAGCCGACCGGGACCGTCGACTTGATCACTATTACCGCGTTCGGATTGATCGCGAGTACGTCTTCGATCACTGCTTCAACACTGCTGGTGTTGAAGAAATTCGTTTTCGGATCGTAATCAGTCGGAGTGGCGATGATCACGAATTCGGCGTCGCGAAAGGCCTCTTCCTTGTCGAGCGTAGCTTTGAGCGTGAGCGGCTTTTCGGCCAGGAAGCGTTGAATATCTTCATCTTCGATCGGTGACTGGCGATCGTTGATCAGGTCCACTTTGGCTTGGACGATGTCCAGCGCAACGACCTTATTATGTTGTGCAAGCAGTACGGCGTTTGATAAGCCTACGTAGCCAGTACCTGCGATTGTGATGTTCATTACGAGCCCTACTGCTGGGTTGTCCTTAACTTGGTTTTGGTCCGTTACGGATGCGCTAGTCGCTCGTAGCGGAATGAATCAGTTCGCCTGCGCGTTCACTTTGCGTATAGCAATCTTGAAGGCGGGCAATCAGTGCCCTCCTCGCTCCCGCCACCCCATGTACCACCCGTATCTCTCCCGGCCATACCCCCATTCCCGTCACAAACTCCACTAACCCACGCTGATCCGCATGCGCGGAATAGCCACCAATGCTGGTGACGTTCGCGCGAATGTCGAAACGCTCGCCGTCCAGCTCCACATAGCCGCCTTTCGGGCCGTATTGCTGAATGGCGTGGCCCGGCGTGCCCTGGGCCTGGTAGCCGACGAACAGGACGTCATGCCTGGGATCGTGCAGCATGGCCTTGAGGTAGTTGACGATGCGGCCACCTGCGCACATGCCGTTGCCCGCGATGACGATGGCGGGACGTGCGGTCTGGGTCAGGTGGTTGACCACGGCGATATGGTCGGCGTGGTTGTCGATCATGATCAGGTTGTCGAACGCCAGCGGGTTGCGCCCTGCTTCGGCGCGCTCGCGGGCTTCCTGGTTCCAGTAGGGTTGCAGGCTGCGGTAGGCCGCGGTGAAGCGGCTGGCCAACGGGGAGTCGAGGATGATGGGCAGTTGTGGCCAGTTGGTGGGTGACACAGCCTCACCGGTGGCATGGGGGCCGTTCGCGAGCGAGCTCGCTTGTGCAGGGCCTGCTGCAGGGCTGTTGAGCTTGGTATGAATGATGTCTTCCAGCTCGTAGAGCAACTCCTGGGTGCGGCCGATGCTGAAGGCCGGGATCAGCACGGTGCCCTGGTCGCGCAGGGCGTGCTCGATAACGGCCTTGAGGCGCTGCCGGCGTAGGGTGCGGTCTTCGTGCAGGCGGTCGCCGTAGGTGCTTTCCAGCACGAGGATGTCGGCGCGCTCGGGCGGTGCGGGGGGCATCAGCAACGGCGCGTGGGGAGCGCCCAGGTCGCCGGAGAAAACGATGCGCGTGTTGTCGCCCGTGGCCGGGTAGGTCAGGTCGATTTCGACGTAGGCCGAGCCGAGGATGTGGCCGGCGCGCTGCAAGCGGATGCGCGCCACAAGCGTGTCGGTTTCGGCCAGGGTGAACCACTGGTTGTACGGCAAGGGCAGCAGGCGCTGTTCGATCCGTTCGATATAGCGCGCTATCTCTTTGTGGTCCCGGCTGAAGCCGAGCTTGAATGCGTCTTCGAGGACAATGGGCAGCAGCTTGGCCGAAGGCTCGCTACAGAGGATCGGCCCCTTGAACCCTGCAGCCAGCAGATAGGGAATCCGCCCGACGTGGTCGATATGCACGTGGGTGACGATCAGCGCCTTGACGGTTTGCAGCGCGAATTCGATGGCCAGCTGCCCTGCGCTCGCCCGGCCATCGGC
>JAEAMG010001904.1_pt1 | contig 14303 bp, 10 predicted proteins | sample 8958741 | NCBI WGS metagenome assembly JAEAMG01 (sample SAMN16933256, study PRJNA681125) | bioreactor sludge metagenome | isolation source: anaerobic bioreactor treating anionic surfactant - SDBS | place: India: Bengaluru | collected 2019-02-28
CCATCGACATTTCCAACTTGCCGAATCGCAAACAACCGACGGTCTCTTTTACGCCGGTTTTGACCGATGGGAAGATTCGACCTTATGTGGCCCAGGTGTTGCCTGTCAAAACGGACGTGGACGGGGTGATGCGGCAGCGAACGTGCCCCGTCAGCGGCGACGTGTTGGGAATCAAAGGGCCGGTGATCAAGTTATTGATCGCCGATGCGCCTTTGTATCTCTGCTGCGAAGGCTGCATCAAGGCAGTTCGCGACGAGCCGGAAAAATTCCTGCCGCGACGCTAGGCCGAATCCATCGCACCCAGGCGCGGGGCGTTTTTCTCTTGGTCCCAATAGGGCGACATTCGTCGGACGTTGGCGACCATGGAGGGAAATGCCTCGATGATGCGATCCACGTCCTCTTCGGTGTTGTAGCGGCTGAAACTGAAGCGGACCGATCCCTGCACGGCGGCGTCGGGCACCTTCATCGCCCGCAATACATGGGAGGGCTCGAGGGAGCCGGAAGTGCAGGCCGACCCGCTCGATGCGCAGATGCCGAGGTCACTCATTTGGTAGAGGAGCGATTCGCCCTCGACGCAGTGGCAAGAGATATTCAGCGTGTTGGGCAATCGCGGCGCGCCGCGGCCGTTGATCTCAACATAGGGAATGCGTTCTTCGAGTGTCCGTTCCAAGCGGTCGCGCAGGCCGCGCCCCCGGGTGTTTTCGTCGTCGAGCCCCAACGCAGCCAATTCGAGCGCCTTGGCCAGCCCGACGATGTACGGCACGTTTTCGGTACCGGCACGGCGACCTTCTTCTTGATGGCCGCCGATCAGATACGGTCGGCAGCGAGTTCCGCGTTTGATGTATAAACCGCCGACGCCCTTGGGAGCGTGAACCTTGTGGCCGGAGAACGACAACAGATCGACATTTTGGAATTCACCGCGCAGATCGATCGGGATCTTGCCGACCGACTGCGTTGCATCGGTGTGGAAAATGATGGCGGGATCGGTTTCCTTGGCCAGTCGCGCAAGCTGTTCGATGGGAAAGATCACGCCGGTTTCGTTGTTGGCGTGCATGATCGAGACCAGCAGCGTATCGGGCCGCAGGGCGCGGATGAATTCGCCGATATCGAGATTGCCTTGGCGATCGACGTTGAGAAACGTCACGTCGAGCCCTTCACGCGTAAGTTCCTTACAAACTTCCAAAACGGCCGGATGCTCGACGGCCGTGGTGATGACGTGGCGTCGGCCGGGATTCGCCCGAACCGCACCGAAAATCGCCGCGTTGTTGCTCTCCGACGCGCAACTGGTAAATTCGATCGCGCTGGAGTCGGCAAGCCCGAAGAATCGAGCGACCTGGGCGCGGGCCGCCTGAATCGCATGGGCCGTGCGTCGGGCAGGCTCGTACATCGAGCTGGGGTTGAAATATTCGGTCGTCAAAAAGGGCTTCATCGCCTCGACGACTTCGGGGGCCACCGGCGTGGTGGCGTTGTTATCGGCGTAAATGATGTTCATGAAAATCTCCGTTGATCACGGGTGCGACGTAATGGCAAGGACCGTAATTTGCTGCTTGCCGGGACCGTAGCACCAAAATACCCGGTAGGCGCCGGGCGTTTGATTCTGCGCGTATGCCTCGAACACTTTTTCCTTCGCGGCATAGGGATGAGGTAACGTATGATACTCGTGCGTTTGCAGGCCTGGATGCTTGGGATTCGACAGCAATAGCGATAATGTCTTGTGGACTTGCTTGAAAAGCCCTTCCTCTTTCGACGCCTTTGCCTTTTCCTTCTTCCGCCGAGCGGCAAGACTGGCTTCGGCACGGGCCTTCAACTCGTCGTATGCGGCTTTTGCCTCGGGAGTCCAAACGAGGGTAAACATTATTGATGTCTAGGTTGCCAATGATCCGTTGTGTATGCGTTTTGGCCTATTTTCCGGCCTTCCCGTTGGTCGGCCTCGACTCATGAGCTACCTAGAGATCAATAGTCATCCAGTTGTGCAGCCAATCGGGCGTCGGCCTCTAAGTTCGGGGGCGACTTGGCTTTTTTGCCAGCCTTGGCTTGGTCCAATCCTCGAAGCACGGAGGCCTTCGCCTTGGGATTTTTGTGGAGCCAGACTTCGCGCTGGGGAATAACCTCGGCCAGGGTGATTCGCACTTCGGTAGCGTCGATGTCCTCGATGATGACCGTTCGGTTGGCGAATCGGCTTCCCAGCGTGATGCGTCCTTTGTCGTCGGCGGTTTTGGTGGTCATGGAATACCTCTCCCCCTGTTGGCTTTTTACTATTCTAGCCCGAAAAGAGGCAGTGGGCAAGTGGGAAATTCCCCATCTCCCACGCCTTTCCTCGGCGAATCGCCACAACGGAACAATCAAACGTCGATGACCTTGATCCGCTCATCGACCATTTCTTTCAGGGTTCGTTCGACCAACATCCGCAGGGTTTGGCTGGCATGTTCACAGCCGCTACAGGCACCAGTCAGGCGGCAGTAGACCAGCGTGCCTTTGATGTCCACGATTTCAACATCGCCGCCGTCGTTTTTCAACATGGGCCGAACGTATTCGTCCATGGTTTTTTCGATTTTTTTGTCGAATTGGTAGGTGGACAGTGTCGCTCCGTCAACTTTAGGCGGCTCGACAGGCACCGCGCCAAGGATGGGAAGCTTCGCGGCAACTTTTGTTTGCGGCTTACCGGCGCCCCAGGTTTCATCGAGCAGGTCTTGCAGTCCGCCGGGCACATGGTGACACGACATGCAGGCCCCGCCCGCCTTGATGGCGTTGGTGATCTCGGCAATCGTGTGCAAATTCAATTCCTTGATCTTGCGGCGGATATACGGTTCGCTCAGGGAGAAGCATTTGCAAACGATCCGGCCTTCGGTCCGCTCGTCGCCGTGCATGTCGACGCCGAGGCTTTGCAGATCGACGCCGCGGCGTTGGGCCCAATTGAAGACAGCGGCTTCGAGTGCTTCGGCGCCCATGACCGAACAGTGGATTTTTTGCTTCGGGAGGCCCTCAAGGTATTTGACGATGTCTTGGTTCGTGATCTTTAACGATTCGATGGGCGTATAGCTGCCTTGCTCGATCATCGCACAAAGGGCCTCGGAAGCGGCAATGGCTGAAGTGCAGCCGAACGTTAGGTAGCGGGCCTCGGTGATGACGTCCTTCGTCGGATCGGTGGGATGGCGTTTTACCCGAAAGGTGAAACGGATGGCGTCGCCGCAGGCCAGTGAGCCGTGTTCGCCCAAGCCGTCGGGATCTTCGATTTCGCCCAAATGGGTGCCCGGCTTGCCGTGAACGGCATCCATGAAGAGTTGTTTTGTTTTTTCGCTATATTCCCAAGCCATCGCGAGCCTCTCCGCATCAACAGTCCGATGATAAACTTACTCTTATTAAGTTTACGTCCCGAGACTACCCCCGACAAGGGGAGGGAGGGCTCTACAGACCCAAGATTTTTGCCGTGGCAAGCCACTGCAATTCGCCGCCGCCGAGTGCCGGCGCATCGCTGAAACGCACGGCAGCGACAGCCCCTTTGGCGAAGCGGATCGAGCAGGCGGCGTCGCCGATCACGGCGGCGGTCAGCCAATTTACGTCCGGGGCATGACCAACCCACGCGATTTGTTCGTGTTTGCGCGATTCACGCACCGTCCATCGCATCAAGACATCGGCATTGCTTCCCGGTCGCAACTCGTCGAGTTCGACGATTTCGGCCTTGTTCACACATAATGCCAAAATTTGGGCAGTTTCAATGCAACGAGCTAACGGACTCGTGGCGATCAACGAAGGCTTCATCCCGTGTTCCGTCAATCGCGCAGCCATACGGCTGAAGCGATCGCGGCCCTCCGCGCTAAGCGGTCGCTGATCGTCGTGCGGCCAACGCGGATCGCCGCTATCGACGGCCCAAGCATGACGAATAATGTAAAGATCCATGAGTCAGGGGTCAGGGATTAGGGATTGGGGATTAGGGATTAGAAAACAACGGTCCGGCTCGCATTGACACTACGGCGAATCGCTCGATTTATTTCATGCGCCATAGAAGGCGATCTGGAATATGCAATTGTTTTATTGTTTCCGCAATGTCGGCGCGGAACCGTTTGGCATCTTGCGGGTAGCCGGCCGTCGGTTGTAGGCCGGGTATGTGATGATGCCAAAAATCGTTCAAGGCGCGCATCGCCAACTCGCGCAGATACTTCGAAGCCATCGAGGCCAACGCAGCCGGCAAACAGGATTCGGCTTTCATCCGAAAACATACATCGATGCGGCGTTCCGACGGACCGAAGCGATAGAGACTTCGCTCGCGAGCTTCGCCGCGCACTTCGATCAGATAGTCGGGAAAATGCTCGGCCAACAGCGAGCCATAACGATTTCGCCCGCCGTGCTTGTCGCAAACCATCGAAATCGAACCGGCCGGAAGAGGCTCGATCATCCTGGCCGCCAAGGCCAGCGTTTCGTGCGAAAGGGCGGTGCTTTTCAGGCCGTGTTGCTCGACCAAATCGTTGAACTCGCCCTCGAAAATCACGCGGCTGCGCATCGAGATCAGCCGAACACCGGCGGCGGCCAGACCTTGGTGCAACAATGCGATTAGCATCCCCCTATCCTCCGCGCGGCCATCGAACGGTGCGGGTTCATCGTGATCGGCATACCAAGGAATCGCCGCCAGGGCATCGAGGGCCTCGGGCGCTAGGCATTGCCATACGTCGCGCCAAGTGGCCGGTCGGCAATCGCAAAGCCCCAGAGCCGCCCAAAGACCGCGTTCGAGATGGCGAAGCCCCTTGCCTGGCGAATACAGCGTCTTGGAGTCGGCCATCGCCACAAAAGGGCCGTGTTCTTGGATCAGGTTAACGGCCGGCGCGATGGCGTTTTGTACCTGTCGGAAAAGATCCTCGCAGCCAACCTGCTCGGGAACTTCCCAAAGCGTGGCGGAAATCACCAAGGGTCCCAAGTTTGGGCCGTATCCCGCTTCGTCCGTGCCAACAAGGTATTTCATCCCCAGCAGCGTAACAAGTGACCGCAGAAATCGCAAGCAGCCGGTTGATGGGCCCGGCAAAAACCTCTACAAAGTAGCGTAGGATGAATGACAGGCTGTCACTATCGATGATCCAGCTCACCCCGCCGGGGCGCGGGGCCGTGGCTACGTTGCGCGTGGAGGGGGCCGGCGCGGTTGCGGCCGTTCAGGCATATTTCCGCCCGCGCAATGGTCAAACTCTCATCGAGCAGCCTATGGATCGGCTTATTCTTGGTCGTTTCGGCACGGATGGCGGTGAGGACGTCGTAGTGCGCCGATGTGCCGATGATGCCGTTGAATTGCATTGCCACGGCGGTTTGGCCGCAGTTGCACGGATCGAAGAATTGTTGGCGGCCGGAGGTTGTCATAAGCTTGCATGGCGGGATTGGGCCGCAGGACGTTTGACAGACCCCATAAAAACCGCTGCGATGGCGGCCTTGGCTGAAGCTGCCACGGAACGCACGGCCTCGATTCTGCTGGATCAGTACAATGGTGCTTGGGAACACGCCATCGTGGAAGTTCAAAGCACGATCGACCGTGGAGATCGTGCGGCGGCACGGCAACTATTAAAAACACTTCTTGCCCGCGAGCCTTTGGGCCGGCATCTCGTGCAGCCTTGGTGCGTGGTTATGTCGGGTCGGGTCAATGCGGGCAAAAGCAGTTTGATCAATGCGTTGGCGGGCTTTGGACGCTCGATTGTTCACCACACGCCCGGCACAACACGCGATACCGTGACATTGACCACGGCCATCGACGGCTGGCCGGTGGAACTGTGTGATACGGCCGGCCTGCGCACCGGCGGTTCTTCGCCGGAGGATGCCTTGGAGCAGGCTGGGATCGAACTGGCGCGAGAACAAATGGCGAAGGCAGATCTGTTGCTGTTGGTCTTCGATCAAAGCGAAACATGGTCGGCCGAAGATCAAATGCTTATGGATCAGTCACCAGGGGCAATGCTCATCTATAATAAGAGCGATTTGCCAACTCCCTCGGGCCATCGACCGGCAGGGCTGGCTGTCAGCGCTTTGCGACAAGAAGGCATAGAGCGTTTGCTTGACGCTATCGGAAGGCGGCTCGTGCCAGATCCGCCGCCGCCCGGCGCGGCAGTTCCGTTGACAGCGGAACAGGTGGAATCGCTTCAGGTGCTGTTGGCCTCCTTGGAGGAATTGTAGGTTGGACCTATTGCGCTCCGTACCCCTTTACTCCTTCCCAGTTTTTGCCGGCAGTCGCCGCAATACCGCCCGGATTGCCCATTCTCTACATTTCGCCAGTTGGTAATGGAATTTTAAGTGTCAAGCTAGGGATTTCGAGCAACGGTCAAGCACATTTCTGTGGAATTTGCAGAAAAGCGAATAATTCCATCTGGACGCGATCTGGCCAAAATGGATAAACTCCGGCGTGTTGATCTAATCCGGGGTTCCCGGTTTGCGCAGCGAGGTTCAAGGAGGAACGCGCCATGCGGTGCAGAAGTTTGTGGGATTGTGTTTTCTCACTAACGGTTTTTAGCTTTTTGGTTTCCACGATCGTCGCGGCAGAGGGCGTAAAATCGCCAGGCCGCTCGGCTTCGCGGGAATTGCTGCAAATCAAAGATTCGGGCGACGACGGCATCATGCCCGAAGATGTCGCGGGGCCGTCGGAGTCTCCCTCGCAATTCAAGGCATCTCCCACGCCCGCCAAGCGCACGTCGAAGAACGGTGCAACCGCCCGGGAGACGATCGCTTCGAAGATTCAGTCGGTGGCGGAGCCGAGCGCCAAGTCGCCGGCTGCGGCGGCTCCTTTGCCGGATTCCACCGAGGAAAATTCGAAGTCGAAGGTGCCCGAAGATGCATTGCGGCCGATTCCCGACGCCATGGAAGGTGGTCCGGTTAATGTCGAAGCAGCCAGCTTCAAAGGTGTAACGCCCGGCGTTTCGAAAAAACAAGACGTTGCTAAAGCCTGGGGCGAACCGAAGAAGACGATGGACCAAAAAGACGCGACGGTGCAATTGTATTCCATCGAGCCTTTCAATCGCGTCGAAGTCAGCTATTTGGGCAACGTCGTATCGTCGGTCATCATTCGTTTCGAGCGGCCTTATCCTGCCGAGGCAGTGGCCAAACAGCTTGATCTCGTAACAGTCCGGCCCGTTTTAGTATCGAACGAACTAGGCGAATCCTTGGGGCTTTCGTACCCTGAACGCGGCGTTTTGTTTGCATTCGAGGTGGCCAAGGAGTCGGACAAGCCTTCGAGGAAGGTTGCACAAATCGTCTTGGAGCCGATCACTGCCGAACCGTTCGTGTTGCGGGCCGAGACGACTCTTACAAGCCGTTATGATTTGAGCCGTCGCGATCTTGAACAAGCGTTGTCGCTCGAGCCAGGCAATGCCCGGGCCCATTGGTTGCTAAGCCGAGTCTTGGTATCGATGGATTCGCCTGAAAAAGCCGTGACCGAGACGGCTGAGGCGGTTAAGCTGGACCCCAGCAATCCGCATTATCGTGTGACACTCGCTCAAGTGCTTGCCCAATTGGGACGTTTGCCCGAGGCGAGCGAAGAAGCGAAAAAAGCGGTTGATGCCAGCGGGCAACGGCCGCATGTGAAAGCCAGGGCGCTGTGCCTGATCGGCGACCTTGCAGCTTCCGGATCGAAACCGGACTATAAAAAGGCGATTGCCTTCCATACCCAGGCACTGCAAATCGCCGATCCCTTGTTGACCGATCCGCACCCGGCAATTCGCATTGCGGCCAAGGAAGTTCTGATCGACGCCCATCTTGGCGCTGCGCACGACATTGCGTGGGGCGATTGGAAGGAAAAGAACAAAGCCGTCGCGCGATGGCTCGAACGCGCCGTGGCCGTCGCGAATGACTTGGCTGGCAATGAAGGCGGCAGCCAGGAGCAACTTTTACGGGTTCATATCCGGTCGATGGCCGCCTATGTCGGCCTTCGAGGCGGCATTGATCCAGGCCCCACGATTCGGGCAATGATTAGCACGGGCGATGCTTTGATCGCAGCGGCCAACGATCCAATTCGTAAAGCCCAACTGCAAGCAGATATGGGGCTCGCGCTCTATGATGCCGTGCAGATCTATCAGATGCGATCCGAGAAGGAAGATGCGTTAAGATGCGGTGAACAGGCGGCCGGTTATCTCTCGAAAGTCAATGAGGCCAAGCCGTCGACTTCTTCCTCGTATCTATTGGGGCGGCTCTATTTCCGCCTAGGCGCCATCAACGCGGCCGGCGATCATGCCGGGGCCGTTCGCTGGTACGACAAGGCGATTCCGCTGTTGGAACAGCCGACGACCGAGGAATTGGCCGCCGACCTGGGCCGCCACGGCGAATCGTTCGTCACGATGGGCGTTTCCTATTGGGAAGCCGGGCGGCAGAAGAAAGCCGTTACCTTGAGCGAGAAAGGCATCGCATGGATGGAGCAAGCCGTCAAACAAGGCACGCTCGATTCCACCGCATTGGCCATCCCCTACAATAATCTTTCCGCCATGCACCGCACGCTTGGCGCCGCCGAAAAGGCCACCCGCTACCAGGAAATGGCCTCAAGGGCGAAGAAAGAAAAACTGAAGTAGTGGATACTAGAGACTAGCGACGAGAAGGATAGCAGGGAGCTAACAACTCCCGGAATGTGTTTGCTTCTTTCATAAGGGGTTCTGTCTATGGCATTGCGCTGCACAGTATCCGTACTTGCTCTGTTGGGAATACTTTTCCCGCTTCTCGCGCGGAGTGAGGAAACGCCGAAACAGTATACGATTGAGGTGAAACTGACTTCGGTGTCGCCAGAAGGGCAAGTCAAGGTAATCTGCTGCCCTCGTGTTGTGGTGGCAGAAGGAGCGGAGGCAGATATCCGTATCGGCCACGACTTCAAGCCTCTCGACGGTGTAATGACCGAAAGCATGTTAATCGAAGGCTCATCGTGCAAGCTCAAGGTGGCTCCCAAAGAGGATCGACTATTCCTCAACGCCACGGCCGGCTATACATCCGGCAAGTCCTTCGATAAAGACGGAGCAGAGGCAACGACCACTAGTGTACACATCGTCAAGCCGATTATGCTCGGCCAGAAAATCATCATGCCGGCAATACTTCCCAACTGTCATTGGGAATTCCTGGTTTTGGAAGGAAAACCCGCAACGACAAAAAACGCCGACAATAGCATCATAGTCAAGGACACTGTGGTGGCTGTAAAACCGGCAACATGTCGTTAAGCTGAAACCATAAAAAACCATGCCCACGGCAAGCGTGGGCATGGAGTTGAAGTTTCGGCTATCTCTTTACGAAGGCAGCCGGCTTAACGCTTGAGCTGGTTCGCCTTGGGCGTAACTTGGGCGATGTTGGGCGTTACGTCGGCTTCGACGTTGCCGAGGGCCCAGGCGACGCCGCCGAGCACGACTTGCTCGAACTTCGGATTGGTCCACACGTCTTCGCGGTGGCCCATCGAGGTGTAGAACACGCGGCCCTTGCCTTGCAGGCGAGCCCAGGTGGCGGGGAACGGCGGCCGTTGATACGGCTCGTCGTGCATGCCCTCGGTCTCTTGGACCAAGATCACGTGCAAGTCGGGAGCGAACTTGTTCATGCAGTACCACTCTTCGTTCATCTTGAATCCGTCGCCCAGGCCGTTGGTGCCGGGGAACTTCGGATCGACGAGCTTCATGAACGCCTCTTGTTGCGAGGCATGGGTGATGAATTCGCCGCCGATCATGGCGATGTAGGGATCGATGCCCGCGGAATGGAACGAGTCGGTCGACGAGTGGAAGCCGATGAAGCCCTTGCCGTTCTTCACGGCTTCGAGCAGGTTGGCTTTGCCCTTGTCGGAGAGGCAGACGCCGGTCGTATAGAAGGCGAAGGCATCGTACCCGCTCAAGTCGCCGTCGAACAACGCGGGATCTTGGCTGCAAACGACCTCGAAGCCGTGCTTCGCGCCAAGTTCCATGAACATCTTTTCCGAGTAGGCCAACTCGCTTTTGCCGTGGCGATCGACCACGGAATGGCAGAAGCCGGCGCTGCGGGTGAAATAGAGGATCTTTTGTTTTTTCTTGTCGGCGGCGGCGACCCAGCCCATCGGGAAGGCCGACAAGCCGATCGCGGCGGCCCCGGCGGTCAATAACATTTCACGACGCTTCATGACGGAAATCTCCAAACAAGGATGGAAAATTGGGAATGGTAAGTGGGCAGGAACAAATGCATTATAGCCCGTTATCGTCCCAGCGCCAAGAATGCAGGAATAGGGGCTGAAAAGTCGCATATTTGTCATTCTGAGCAAAGCGAAGAATCTCCGTGAGTCTATACAAGTCGCAATACGCCAACGAGATCCTTCGCTTCGCTCAGGATGACGGATATTCCATCAGGATGACGATTTCTCCGTAGCCAAGGACTTTGCAGTTCTTCTGGAATAGGGAATAGCATTGGTGCAGGGAGACGAACACCGCGGCGGACAAAACCGCCTGCCAAGCATTTTCCACAGTTCCAAGGCAAAAACTACCGCGCCAACTGCTTTTTAACCGATGCGAGCCATTCGGGCGAGGGCAAACCGTAGGGGCGGAATTTCTCCATGCGGCCTTGGCCTTCGTCGTAGAAAAATGCGCGATGCACGCCAAGCCGGCTGGCTTCGGGCGTATCCATCAAGCTGCTCGAATCATTGGCGTTCATCTGGAACAACACCCGCATTTCAAAATCGCGCAGACATTGCCGATCCATCATGCGATTGACGTTGCTGTAGGTGTCGCACCAGATCACGGCATGGATGCCCAGCGGCGATCCTTCGCGAAGGATCGAAGCAAATTGCTTGGCAGGCGTGGTGGGCTTGTCGTCGGAAGAGAAACCGAACTCGTCTTCTTTCTTTAGATCGCGGAAACGGCCCAAGTTGTAGAGGAACAGATAGAGGGGCGGCGCGTTTTCCAGCCCGTTTTGTTGGCGTGCCACCAGTTCAGCGTGGATCTCGGCAATCAATTCGGACGAATTGCGAACGTTGGCGATTTTGACCGTCTGCGGTGCGATTTCGACGATGCGGTTCCAAAAGCCCACTTCGGGAGCGTCGGGGCGCGTGCCGTCGAGAATGTAGAACTTCGGCCCGCTATCGGCGCTGCCTTTCTTATCTTGTGGAACCGGTGTGAGCTGCGCGGCCAGGCTGATGAAGCTCGATGCCATGACGCCCAGCGCGGCTTCTTCGCGATGGCCGACGATCAACAGATTGCTGCCGTTTTGCCGCAAGAACACGGCGGCCGTGGGCTCTTTGATCGCAACGGCCGATCCTAGCCATGCCGAGACGCTTGGCGCGGCTTCGGGCCAGGTCGGCGATTCGAGCAGTTGTTTCAGATTCGGATTATCGCTCGGATCGGCCAGCACATTGCCCTCGAACACGATCGGCGACGGAACCGTGCAATGCTTCTGCTTCATAAGCTCGTTGACGTGTTGCAGATACTCATCGCGCTCGCTGTCGGAGAGCCATACGATCTGGAACGGATGGTTGCCCTCGTAAAGACCATTGGCATCGTTGTAAATGGCTTCGCCGGGGCGAGTCAGCAGTCGGGCGGCCGTGTTGTCTTCGCTCAGGATCAGGTGGGCGTCAGCTTCACTGCATTGCAACGCAATGCGAACCGCCATTTGGCCGATCGTGCTGCGGGCAAGCGTATAAGCGCCGCCCAAGGTTTGCGAACCGAGCAAAACATGGATGCCGAATGCGCGGCCTTGACGTACGAGTCGGTCGAGCAGCAGCGCCGCCTCTTGGGCGATCCGGTCATCCTCGATGAACAGCTCTTGGAACTCGTCGATAATCAGCAAAATGCGCGGCATCCGGGCCGACGGCTCCGCGTTGCGATAGCTTTTCAAGTCTTGCATGCCGCGATTTCGGAACAAATCGCCGCGCGTGCGTAATTCGGCGTCCAGTCGCTGTAAAACGCTAAGGCCGAATTCGCGTTCGCTTTCGATGGCCACGACGCGGGCGTGGGGCAGCATCGCACGGGCATAGGCCTTGAATTCCACGCCTTTTTTGAAGTCGACCAGATACAGCTCCATCTCGTCGGGACTATAGCGCAACGCCATATTCGTTATGAGAACGTGCAGCAGCGTCGATTTACCGGAGCCGGTCTTGCCGGAGATCAAAACGTGTTGCGAAGTGCCGCTGCCGAGGTCGAGATGCTGTAGCTTCATCGCGCCGGCACGACCAAGAGGCACATCAATGCCGCCGCGGCTGTCGGCGGTCCACCAATCTTGCGGCTCGGGGATGATATAGGAGAATGGCACCTCGACGCGGCCCGAGTCTTTTGCCGCACTGCCGATGATGCGCAGAATTTCCTTGAACCGATCGGTCGAAGGCGGCGTGCTGAACTGGACGGTTAACGGCTCGGTGTCGGGATGCTCCCAAACGAAGTGGCTATCGGCCCAACGCAGCACGAGCGCATCGTTTTCGAGGTCGGGCAAGTTGAAGTTGCGCGGCATCGGCAGTTTCGTATCGACGCTCATCATCACGAAGACGCCGCACCGCGCGCCGCTGGCCACAATGCTCTTGATGCGATGGGCGGCAGCCTCGGAAAAATTCGCCGGGAAATTGGCTACCACGAGCACCCGATAAGGCTCGGCCATCTCGCCGGCATAAGCGTTGTATTCCTCGATAGAGTGAAATTCCTTGCGCAGATACACCTGGATGACGTTTTCCATGTGTTTCGTCAGGTCGGCCAACCGTTGCTCGATATGGTTGGCGTCGGTCCAGATGCGGCTGGCGACCAGTTGTTCGTCGAAATCGGCCAAGTGCATGAAGGCCGAGAAGTTATCGCCGAGTCCAACGGGATCGATGATCGTGAATCGCACTTTGCCGGGCGGCATGGCCGTCAACATCCGGAGCATCGCGGTTTGCATCAGTTCGACCGCACGAGCACGGCCCAAGCCCGCCGCTTTGAGCAATAACAGCGAACGCCGCGGATACGGCAGCACCGTGGGCAATGTGAAATCGAGCGTTGCGGGCCGGAGCCGTTCATCCTCGGGAATGCCGCCTTTCATATCGCCCAATTTGATCGCACTGCGGCCAAACTGGATGATCGAAGGGATCGTCGCGGGCGGATTCCATCGCGACCAATCGTCGGTGTTCCAATCGGGGAACGACTCGCGGCATAGCTGTTCGAGTTCTTCCATCGTGGCGCCGACTCTTGTCATGCCCGATTGCCAGCGTTGGGCCATATCGGCCCATTCACGCTCGAAACGATGCTGGTTTTCCTCGATTGCCTTGGCGCGGCGAAGGCGGAACCGTTCCGACTCGGTTTTATATTGTTCTTCAAGCTGCCGAAGCAGCGGGGGATATTTCTCTTCAAGTTCCTTGAGCGTTTTATCGCGCCAAGCGACGAGATCGGCCATTTGTTTGGGATAGGTGTCGTCGGCCCGTTGCGATTCGGTTTTTTTGCGATACTCGATACGCGACATGGCCGAGGCATAGGCTTCTTCGGCCTTTTGGACTTGCGATTGGTGGCGTGCCTGGATGGCAGCATCGAGTCGCTGGCTTTCGGCCTTGGCCGTTTCGAGCACGGTCGGATTGCTCAGGCCGGCTTCGAGCATGGTGCGGCGCAAAGCGAGATAAGCCTCGACGGATTGCCGTTTGGCGATTCGATAGACCCACGCGCCGGCGATCGCGCCGACGATGACCGCGAAGCCCGCGCTGACGGCTGCCCATCGCCAGTCGCGCCAATCGCCAAAAATCGCGATCGACGGCATGGCGGCGACAAGCCACAAGAGCAAAAGAATACCGAAAGGGCGAGCGCCTTGGAACAATTGCGGCAGAACCTGTTTCGTAAGGCTGCGAAACTCGGTGTGGGCTTGTTCCAGAGCGCGGCAGAAACGGCGGCCCGGATGTTTTTCGAGAATGACGCTGGTCGGCGTTTCGGGAAAACGATCCCAGTGGCCGCGTTTTTGCAGGAGGGCGACGGCTTGTTTGTGCAGGTCTTCAAGTTCACGCCAGCGGTCGTCGAGGCCGGCCAGGATCTCCTTGATCGGCAGATTCAACCCGCCGCGCGCGGCGTCGGCGGCTTCCATCGCTTCCCATTGCGAGTCTTGCAGCGATTGGGCCGCCGAGTCTTTATCGGAAGTGTACCGGGTGGCAATTTCGGTTTGAACCGTTTCGTAGGTTTTTTCAAGCGTGCCGTGTTCGGTCTCGAATTTCGTCAACGTTTCGGCCCGCACCGTGGCGTATTGCTCCTCGGCGGCCGATTTTTGCGCGTTATAACGCTGATCGAACTGCTCTTGGCTTTCTTGATATTCCTTCTCGGCAGCGGCATTGCGGGCGGCAAAGCCGGCATGAACCTCGGTCTCGGCCGTGGCGCGTTCGGCCACAAGACAACAAAGGTCGGTCAGCAGGCGGCGCGGTCCGTCGGGCG
>JAEAMG010001905.1_pt1 | contig 14290 bp, 4 predicted proteins | sample 8958741 | NCBI WGS metagenome assembly JAEAMG01 (sample SAMN16933256, study PRJNA681125) | bioreactor sludge metagenome | isolation source: anaerobic bioreactor treating anionic surfactant - SDBS | place: India: Bengaluru | collected 2019-02-28
ATAAGCATGAAGATGAATTGCCCTTATTTGATGTAGTAATAAACTGTGCAAACCCAGACGGTTACATGAGTCATATGATTATATATGGCGTGCAACTAGTAGATTCGCAATCAGGGTTTGGTATTAGTAGTCCAATAATAAATGTTGCATATACATATGTAGCTATAGACTATAAGCCTATGACTCCAGGTGCTTTCCTTGTAGGCAAGTCACAAAACATATGGGTAGATAACAAAAGAGCTAATGAACAATACGTAGAACCATATAGAATAGAGAGCACATATGGTACCATTTAAATATGTCCCTATAGATGTTCCGGCCAATCAAGACGCCACTATAAATTATGACGTGTCTAAGAAGCCTGTATTCTATTCTCAATATTATGCTGGGTGTGATGCCTCTATATATCTTAATAGAGGTGATAATAGTTTATTACTTGCAGAATGCAAAGCAGTAGCTGCAGAGTTAAACGAGAAAGTTATGCCCATATATGGTTATGCTTCTTATACTCCAGACAGATGGGCCAGGGGTACCAGGCTTGTTGCTGGTATGTTCACGGTCAATATGCTTGGTGTTAATTATCTATTTGACTATATTGGCAACGTGCTGGATACCAAATACAAAGAATTATCAGCTCAGCAAGAAGCGGCTGCAGCGAGTGATAGTAGTGATACTGTTGCACAAAACAAGTGGAAGTTCTGGAATAGTAAAGTAAAGTATGATAAGTTAGACAATACATTGTCATATAACCTGGCTGATAAGCCATTCTTTCGTAAGCAACCATTTCGTATTATAGTAGCATATAAACTTAATACATTAAATACCATAGACAAAGCAGTATTGAATCATTTGCAGTCTATAGATGATATATATATTACATCTATGACAATGCAATTAGATACAAGTGGCCGACCTATTGAGCAAACATACTCGTTCTTAGCAGGTGATATAAATAGAGTCCATTGGACTTAATAAATTATAGGAGGAATTATCAAAGTGCCACAACCATTACCAGGAACTAAAATGGCCAATATGGCTAGCTCTGGCGTTATGAAGCCAATGTTTGAAGAAAGAATACTCAATCAGGAACAGACAGAACAATTAAAGGATTATGTATCCAGGAACCATTCCACTATGTTATACTGTTCTTCATTTCCAGCACTCAATATGGTGATTTACTGGAGAGGTATGTCACGATTAGAGTATGAAAATGTAATGACTAATTTACTTCAGCAGGGGGTTGATGTAACTGGATATCAGTTCGAGAATGATCTTGTTAATAAGGTTGTTATGCATCCATCTGTTGGCGTCGGCCCTAATATGTTAAATGTTGCTTCTCTGCCTGCTGGTGTGCCTTCCAGTATCTTCAGGGAATTCATGAGTGTTATGGGTTTCAATGCTGAAAGTGTAACAACCAAACAACTGTAAATATGAGAGTGATAAAATATTATCAGTCTGTAATATTAAATAAACCCTTCATATATCGCCCCATAACAAGGAGAGAGTATGAGGGGTTTATTGGTGTTAACGATTATGAGACTGAGACACTTATATGTAAAACTGCTGTAGTCGAGCCATTAGATATAGACTGGGATTATATCGAATGTGGTATACCTGCTACTCTGGCTAATTGTATATTGCGTGCATCAGGTATGGGTGATGGGAATTATATGAATGCACTGATCAAAACAGAGATAGACAGAGTTACTGTAACACCAAACTTATGGTTGGATGCGGTTATACAGCATATATATCCGCAGTATACTGATGAGACTTTGATGGATTTGACTATGGAAGAAACTATTACACTATACGCGAAGGCATTATATACTCATAAGTTCTTTGAAGGTGAGAAGATAATTATAGGCCTTAATAAGATGGAGGAAATTAAACAGGAGCAAGCTAAGAATGCGCCTCTTGTTGCACCACCACCATTAAAGCCTGGACGTAATATATATCAACAGGGTGTTATGTAATGGCACAATTCCATGAATATGGACGAGAACCTGATCGTGCTAGTTGGGGTGATTATTTACCAGTAATTGCTACTGCGGCGTTAGTTGGCGGATATGCGTTAGCATCAAAACGTATATCTGCTAATTATATTGAGAAGGTAATTGCCGGAGAAGCATTCCCTCTACTGGATAAATTCGGAGCACAAAAGCTTAGTTCTACTGGTGCGAAGCAATTCCATACATTGAGAGATGAAGTGTATAAGTCTTTCAAATGGGATACTGACAAAGTATTACCGCAAGTTGAGGCTATACTACGTCAACCTATGGGCTATCGTGAATCCTTTACTACTGCTTTAGGTAATAGCTGGTTATCACGTTTTGCAGAGAAAGCTGGTGAATACGTTCAGCCAGTAGGATTGTTAGAATCCATATTCAAGTTGTCAGAATTCAGGTTTGCCGCACAGCATAAAGTATTAACTACAACAGCATCTAGTAGCGAACTAACTAAACTGTATAAGGACAGATTATCAGGGAATCCACTTCTTTATATACGCGGTGCGATATATGAAGGTGTTACTGATATTGCTTCTGGTAATATAACACTCAAAGCAGTTAAAGGCCTAGAGGATATTTATCCAACTACTTCTAGTTTCAGTCATCTTATAGAAAAGCTTCATCGTACGGCACCAGAACTCAAGACAGATACCTTCTGGCAAAAAGTCAAGCAGACATTAGACATTAATAATGTTAGTCCTAAATATTCACATGAAGGTTTTAAAGAGTTTGTATCAGGTGCTTTGGGGTTATCAGCCGAACAATATGCGAAACCATCAATACAATTCCTGCGTCCAGCCCATCCAGTTAAGGATTTTCTATCGTCATTAAGTGATCTTGCTAGTGGTGACTGGAAGCGGGCAATTACTCGGTATAGTCCTGGGCATTCATTCTCGATATTTGGTCATACTGTAAAACTTGGTGAAGCTGGAGTAGAGTCGCTTAGGGAATTATCCACATCGCAAATATTCCCATACCATATCCTTAATAGGATGAACCAGGCTTTTGCAAGGAACAAGTACTTAAGACCACTCGCATTAAGTGATATATCTACGCGCAGTACCATGGACTTATATCTGTCTATGGGCTTGAAGAGAGCTTTACCTATTTATGTAGGCATGGAGTATCTTAAGTATGCAAATTATGCTGTAGGTAAATATACTGGTAAAGATGTAGAAGAACGTATCGGTGATACAAAAGCCAATATGATGCTTGGACTCGCAAGCATTAAAGATAGAACTGGGATAACATCTTTCGTTAAACGTCTTCATGCGATTGCTCCGGAACAGCTATCTTATATTGCTCATCCATTTGAAGATCAGCCTGTAGGCTTATCGCGTGAAGAACTTGAACAGTATTTTGCTACAGGCAAAGAACCTATACATAAGAATAGATGGTGGGTATTTGGTTCAAGTGAAGCATTTCGTGGTGGTAAGATAGAATACTTTGCCCCTAACTGGTACAAACGTTCTCAGAGTGCTTATAAAGATTATGCATATACTGAAACCAGATATGGCAGTAAGGAAGAATATTGGCATAAGGGCACATGGGTACCAACTCCCACAGCACCGTTGGCTCCCATAGAACGTCTACTAAATCCATATTACTTTGAATCAAAGCATTATGAAGATAGACCGTATCCTGTAACGGGCAAACTGTTCATGGATAATGTGTTCGGTATGCCTCTTAATCTTACATTAGGTAATCTTATCAAGCCTCAGAAGTTAATGCATAAGCGAGAAATGACAGAGGCAATGCAGAACCTTAAGACCGTCAATGATGAGATAAAGAATAGGTTCTATGAGCAGGTGTATAGCCAATATTACATGTATACTACTGGCGGTGGACGTATCACACCTATGGAAGTTTTGCCACAGCCAGGTTCCGCTGGTGCTTATCCAATAGGCGGTCTAACGAGTTACATAAGCACAATAGAGAAACAGAAGAAGGATGAAGTTGGTGATCTTGGATTACCATATAATATAGTAGAAAATGTAACTGGTACCATGCGCGGTACTGGTATTGCTGCGATGAGTAGCGGAGTTGGTATGGCGCAGGCCGGATACAATATGGAACAGGACAACCTTTCGTTATCTGAAGGTATTCCGATTGGCCCATATTCATATGACAGTGCTAAACGCCAAGCTAGAGATACAGTACTTTATATTAATCAAATGATAGCCCATAAGGGTTATAGACCACAATACCCTATAAGAAGTAAGGTTATTCCTAGTGGTGTGCTCGTACCTGCAAAATATCCACGTCCTGAATGGGTCAATGTCCCACCGGCTACTGATTTAGCTAATATAAGTACTTTAGGGAATGTGCATGCGGAAATGTTGCATGCCGGGAGGCAATTGGAGCATATATCAGGTATATATGGTTTTGAAACCGGAACAATAATGGGTTATCTCGGTATTAGTGATAAGAAGCCGCCTACACTTGAAGCTGCAAAGATAGGATCATTTTCACATCAGTTCTACAAAGATTGGAATGTAGGTGGTCTTGGCAGTGAAGTATCGGAAATCTTTAGACGTTTCATACCAAAGAAGAAGTTTGAGGATACGGAAGTTAATGTTATACCAAATAAGATGCCATCATGGATACCATATCATTATGGATTGGATTTCCATGTCGGGGATCCCTTTTGTGTATCCGGTAATACATTAATAGAAACCCCACATGGTTTCGTTCCAGCTACTAAGATCAAAATAGGAGAATATATTCTTACTGATAAAGGTAGATGGTTGCCTGTAAAGGATATTATGATAAGAAATATCAGACAAGAAGAGAAGGTATATAAAATCAACCTTCATAATATGTCTGACAACATTTGTATTGAATTATCAGAGAATCATCCTGTTCTTACAAGAAATATAGAATATTGTTCATATGGTAGTAGTAGTTTATGTAGACCGGATGTTCGTAATTATAATGGCTTCTGTGATAATAAGAATTGTAAAAACTCATGGAACAATTCTCGACCTGTATTTAAACTAGCAAAAGAACTTAAACCAGAAGACATTGTCATATATCCTATACCGAAAATACATAATGAAATAAATAGGATTAAGTATTCATACAGATCATATAAAACTTCTTGTAAAAGGCCAGTAATGCATAACGGTTTTGTTAAGTTAAATAATGATATTATGTGGCTATTTGGCATGTATTTGGCAGAAGGATCTACCGGCAAAGGTTACTCAATACATGCGAAAACACTTTTACCACGACAATTATTATTTACATTATCAATTAATGAAATTGATGTCGCAAATAGAATCTGTGATATTATTGAAGATTCTTTTGGCAAGAGACCAATTATCATTTATAGGGATAGTAGTCTTGATGTGGTGCTGTGTAACGCTAACATTGCAAGAATATTTGATAACATATTCCCTGGTAACTTATATGAGAAACGTATACATTCTGATATATATAACACCAGTAAGGACTTACGATTATCATTTATTTTAGGATATATATTAGGGGATGGACATATAACATCAAATGGTACTATATTAAATATGTGTTCTGCAAATCGTAATCTTATGCTAGACTTCTATAAATTACTTCTTAATACTGGAGTGCCATGTTCTTATCTGGAACGCCCATCACGCAATGGCTCTAATAGAAATAGTGGTCCATCATATATTATTTCTATACATTCATTTCATTTACGAGACATTAATCTTTGTGATCTTATGTATAAACAGTCTGTAGTGAACTTTAACTATAAACGACAACCACATGTTATTGCATGGTCTGATGGTGATTATATATATCAACGTATAAAACACATTCGTATAGTAGATATTAAAACAGTATATGGTTTTGAGGTAGATGAAGATGATACTTTCTGTGTCATAGGATTCGCAACTCACAATACAAAATTATCAATGGGTGAAGTAAGGCTCCCTGGGGATGCGTATGAGAAAGCTCATGGATTAGATATTATGGGACTCAAGATGCGTGGTAGTATGGTTGGATATGATGAAACAAAGATAACACAGTATCTTTTGGGAATGACTGAAGCCACTACTGGTACTCAGGAAGATATAATGGCAGGAGGTACTGCAGCGCATAAAAGAATACAGAATGAATGGGAGAAGCAGGGAATATTACTTGCCGCAGAACATGAGATATTCAATAAACAGCATAATATATCTGGTACAATAGATGCTATAGTTGCTTCAGGTGATGACAAGGCCATTGTTGAAATAAAGACAAAAGCCAATGCTGAAGCTCTTGAACGTTTAGAAGGCCCACAACGTGAGCATTTAGAACAGCTTATGTTCTATATGGGTACTACAGGTATTCACACTGGATACTTACATTATGCAACCAGAGATCATCCAGTAGGTGGCCCATCAAAAGTCTTCAAGATAGATTATTCACAAGAGATATTTGATTATACGATGCGTAAGATTGAACGAGCCAGATCTGTAGTAAGGAATATGGTTGGTTCCGGAGTGATATCTAAAGAAGAGCTCTATACTCCTATGGATAGGTTCAGGATACTTTCTGATGTAGCGCCATATTCAAAGGAATATGAATATTATAAACAGTATCTATCACATACTCTTGAGCAGGGTTCAGAGGAGCGTAAAGAATTCTCCCAGCTAAAACGTGAGGCATCTGCTGTTAAGAAGAAGGTACAGTTCTCACCATATAGGTTTAAGTATTCTGATATTAAGAAGCAGACTGTTGTTGTATCGAGCGTGTTAGAGCCTGGTATATTTAAAGCTGTTGGTGTAGCTGAACCTATCAGGATAGCTGGTGCTAAGTTTGCTAAAGGACAAACTGAAGCTGGTGATGCTTCTAGAGAATTCTTAAGTAAATATATATATCCTGGTGCAGTTGTCAGTATAGGATATGCTGCTGACAGAGCAAGACGTACAGAGAAAGATACTTATGGTTCGATGCATGCAGCGGTATGGTCTATGGCTGGAACGAATGTCACCAGGGAAGCGCTCAAACAAGGAGTAGCAGAAGAGAAGGTTAATGATTATCGACCAGCATCTGTGCATGCGAGATTTACTCCATCTGAAATAGTTGCTGGTAAGGCTATAGAGACAATGTCTCACTTCAACCTGTTATATGTGCATAACAAGTTTATGCCTATAAACAGTGCACTTGAAGCTTATAAGCGACAAGAGATATATGGTAAGAAGTTCACATCATGGACTGCTCCTGTATCAAGTATGTTGTTGCCAGCACTTAAGGTGCATGCCGCAGAGGGTCCAATAGACGCGGCTATATGGGGCGGTATGCTTGGGGCTTTTATGACAAAGATGATACCTAAAGAACAGACTCTAAATAGAACATTCCTTGAGCAATTAAGATATAAGAAATACGGTGCACTTATAGGAGCTGCTATAGGTGTGGCTGGAAGTCTTATATATAAAGCAGTTAGTTCAGGTGACAAGGCATATATACCTTCTAATATAGAACATCGTAGGAAGATAGATGAGTACTATGACAGACTCAAATATGTTAAGTTCAGACGTTTATATGAAGCCACCAGGCGAGCCATAAAGAGCTCTGAGGGGCTTGATATAGAAGCTTTGGCAAGAGCCATTGAGACTAAAGGGCAAAATGCTCTGGAAACACGTAAACGACTTGAAGCAATGAAGCGCCGTGATAAAGCTGAGGGGATAGATACTGCTGTTATTAATCAGCAAATACGTGATATAACTGAGAATCGCAAACGTTTGGATTTAACGCCACGTGATGTGCTTGCATTACAGTTCAGAGAAGAATATAAATCTACTATGACTGGTCTTGACGTATATGGGCCATATGCTAATATATATAAAGCCGTTCCTGAGAATGAGCGTGATTATATTGCTGAATTCCTTGAAGCACCGAAGCAAGAGCGCTCTGAAATACTAAAGCTTGTGTCTGATGATGTACGTAAACTATTACAAGCCAAGTGGTATGGCGAAGACTATAAGCAGAAACCTTTAGATGATTACTTTGGTGACAAGTTCTTACCGCCATCTGATTGGGCTGGGTGGTTGCCATGGCGTTCAATGGAAGATTACAAGCTTGCTACATTGATGGGCGAAGGCGAGGATATACAGGAACAAGGATATTGGCCATCAGATGTAGAACGTATGAAAGAGCTACATATTAAGGATATACAGCCTTTTAAAGTATCTACATTACATGGGGTAATGAGAGAGAGTTTAAGACACATGTATAAGGGTGTTGGCATGGAAGATGTTATGATTGATATATATACTGTTCCGAGTGAGCAAACAGGTGTACAGGTTAACACTGATATAGATGTTGACCGCGAAGACCAGATACGTGAATACGTAGAGCGTAATGCTGATAAGATACTGGGGTAGAACATTATGAGTATAGGTAAGATAATATCGCAATCTAGTGATGATATTGTACGTGCAGGTATGATGTCTGCACGGTCATACAAATCTGACACAGGTGACAGTAGCACTAATTTCCGTGGGCCTGGTGCGCCACCTAATATATATTATGCTGCAGATAAGGCATCTACTTATAACAAGACAAATGCAGGGCCTATGGCATTGGGCGGTTTAATAGGTGTACCGCTTATAGGGCTGACGTCTCTTGCATTATTGCACTCAGCTAAACTTGGTACATCATATCAATTCTCATCCACTACTGATTTGATGAATCGTGTTCCAAAGCTGTTATCTAATTTGTCTAATAAGACCTTATCTGGTATAACTCATGATACCTGGGACACTATTACTGGCCGACCTGGCAGGTATGATCTGCTTGGTATTGCTGGTGAAATTGATGCACGTAAGAATTATTCTGATACTAAGTATGTTAAAGATGTATTCAAGCAGTACAATGCGCTACAGGATTTGATGAAGTCATCATATTTAACCAGGGATACCGCATTGATGGCAAATGGTATTGATTATATAAATAATGTTCATGGTAATCTTGGTTCTAGTGGACGAATGACGACTTATAATCTATTACGGAATGCAGATAATCTTGTTAATAAACGGCATCTAGTTATAGACGTAGAAACTTCTCTCAAAGCTGGTGTAAGTAAGATACGTGAATTCTCTGCCGGGACTTTTATTCCCAGGGATTTAATAGATCAGATGACATCTAAACCCGTGTCATTCAGTACAGCTAAGAGTTATATGGCGGATGTTAAGAAAGTAGTTGTACTTAATGACGTGTTGCTGGAAACACTCGATAGGTTTAGGACAATGCATAGTAATCTGCAAAAGCAATATGGTGTATTGTCAGCAGAGACAAAGTATTCTCTCATAAGTAGTTTAGGTAAAGACAAAGAACGATTATGGGATTTAGCTACCATAGCAGGCTTTAAACAAGATGCTACAAAAGGCATAGTGTATTCTCCATCGGAAGCTCTAATACGCAAAGGATTCGAGAAGAGTAAGTTCCAGTCTGTTACAAGAGTCAGAAAACATCAGAGTGCACTTGATGTGTGGGCTGGTATATATAATTCCATTGTAGAAGGAGCCGATATACTCGACAGTATTAAAGGCAAAGTTGGAGCTACTGGTACAGAGAAGATAGGTGGTAAGAATACTTTTGTGATGAGTCATGAAGCAATGACTAAGTACCTGTCTGACTTTGTAGATAATGAATTAACAACAGGAGCCAATCAGCTTGTAGGACAGAATGTTTTATTCGATATTGACACAGTATTAAATGCAGCAGGTAAGAGTAAAGCAGAGTCCGATGCGGCTAAGTTAATACTTGCCAGTGCCTCTTCTGACACTTTGTCTATAGCATCTTCGCAGATGAAGGTAGCTAATGCCAGGACTAAGCTAAAGAAGCTTAACATTAGGCATACTTATTCGATGGATCTTGAGAACCTATTACATGCATATGGAGTTAAAGACAAAGGTAAATTCCATTATTCATTTGATGATGCTGTGATGACTGCGCAGGTATATGCAAGGCAATTAGACACAACTATAACTGGCGGCGGCCCATTGTCGGAATTAGGTAATATTAAACCAGGTACTTTGTTGATGTCTACTGGTAAAACCAATATTAAGCGTACTGGTAACAAAGCACTTGATAATGCTATAGACAAGTATTTCCATAGCCGTGGCAATTTATATACGATAGAGGATATACACAAGGCTACTCTAGGAGGTAAAGAATCATATGTAGTCAAGTTTGCCAATATAGCTGCCGATGCATTAGAGAAGAATAAACAGGTTACATTGCAACCATTGTCGTTAGTAGCCGATAAGACACGAGATACTTATGGAATATTTGGTAGTTTATCAGAATTACAAGATACACTGTCGAATGCTTTTATGCCGATTACTACGGAATCTCAACTCTATGAAGCTGTTGAAGTATCTACTATGCGAGGCAGGGATAAAGCTTTTGATATCATATCTCGCGCTCTCGGTGTCAATCAGTTGGCAGCATCCAATAGAAGAATAGACTTTATACGTGATTTAGTTAAATCATCTAATGCACCTGGAGGTATTGAGAAGTTATTATCTAGTCCTGATTTACCACCTGATTCAATGCATCACTATGCACGTACTGCGTCTTTTATTGATGTTATGAAAGATTTCACAAAGGATGTTTTACCATATTACGATAAGATTACTAAACAATTACAGTCAATGGGACGTACTCCGGAGCAGATAGAAGTTATACTGGCATCAGCACATAAAGAATTGAATGTAGGTATGAGCGAGTTATTTAGGACTACTATGGTTCCTGCTACCCAGTTTAACAAACAATTACCATTACCTAAAGCTCTTATCAATAAACTAGCTAAAGCCGGTACTAATATCACTGCTATAAGATTATCTGATATGGCTACTGCAACACAAGATGTTAATAGGTTACTGGGTGCTTTCCGTAAAGGTAGACCTGAAGAGACCACTGAAACTGCAGCTCGTATAATGTTCGGACAAACCAAGCAGGGTGGCTATGCTGTCACAAAGAAGAGTCTATTAGGCCGTATTATCCAGTATGCCCATCCTAATAATTATCAACAGATATTAACTGACATTAATAAATTGCATGCAGATAAGATGAATATGTTATTCAATAACTCAGCCGGTGCCGGAGAAATGATAGCTGATATATTGGTTAATACTCCGCATATTGCTCATGATGAAGTGCCTATGATGTCTGCAAGTATTGCTAAGATGAATGTTATATCAAAGATACATAATAAAGCTATTGCTATAGGTAAGAGAATGACTACAATATCCAGTGGTGAAGATTTATTCAACATACTATCTAAGAAATCCAGTACTCGTTCTATAGTAGGAGTAGATCCAACATTAAAAGAAGCTCTTACTATGAGTGACGATTACATGAAGCAGTTTGCCACTCAGACTTTTAACTTATACCAGGGCTTGAAAGGTGAAATAGCTAAGAAGAATACATTCTCTAGAGTAATGATGAGAGCTGTAGACAAAGGTAAAGGTGTGGAGATAGGTTTTATACCTAGCGGTAATGCTGATGCGCAGAGGGCTTTTGCGATGGGCGAGTCAGTACATTATAGCACTCCCGGTATAAATGATATTCATTCACTTTATATACCAGTGCCATCTGAGGGAGGAACACAACAGATAGGTGGCAGAGCATTTGAGAACAAGACATTCATAGGTGCACCTGTTGGTTTTGAGAAAGCCACAGGTACAACTATTAATATAGGTGCGAAACAATATCAGAGATATACACCATCTGATTTGTTGTTGCATTCATTTGCCAATCCTCAAGCAGTGTCAGAGATTACTAATATACATGGTAGAATTGGAAACATATCACGTGAATTATATGAAATGCATAATAAGATAGACACTACTTCTTATACTGCGGAGCAGATGGAACGACATAAGAATAGGATTGTTGAGTTAACTGAATCCCTGGCAATAGCGCAGGACAGTTTGCAGAAAGCTGTTAATCATAGACAGAATGCAGTAATTAAGTTATTGTCATCTTCTGACGATGCAGAATGGATAGTTAAGACAGCTAATATGGGTGCTGAGCAAGTAAATAGTTATACTGCAGCTCAGGCTGGCACTATAGCAGATATGTTGGCTGGTAATAAGTTGCAATTTAGGATGGCAGATGCAGAAGGCAAAGAATATCTTGGATTTACCTTATTAGATAAGATGAGTGAACAAATAGGTGAGTTGATTGGTGAAGGTGCAGATCATATAAATTATATGAAGGATGCACGAAAAGTAAAAGGTGAATTGCCAGGTGTTGATATACGCAAGCTGACTCCTTTTGGTAATTACATACCTATGCTTTCGCCAAGGCCTTTACAGTATCACCAGCATGTTATGTTAGATGTCGGTGAAGCATTTAGATTTGAGAAAGAGCATCTTGGAGCTACTAAAGATATGCAGAAGGTTCTTGATGCTGGAGCTGCCAAAGTAGCCAAGTCAGGTTATACTCAACATTCTATACCGGCTATGGGGGCCAGGATATCTTTCAAAGACAGTAATACTTTATCGGATATAGTCGAGCATTTAGGCGGAGGGCAGCGACCAGGTTTAACGATAGAGGAAAGCTCTATGGTTCTTAAATCCACCATACCTGAGCGTGTTACAGGCACTAGAGACATACAGGTTACTATAGCGAAACACCTTGTTGATAGTACGTATAGTAAAGGTTCTGTAATTGAACATGGTGCAAAACTTGGAGTTGATAAGGCTGGTAAGGAGATTTTATATCATCATCCATTGGAGATGACATCACAGCAGATGAAGGAAGCTTTATTGATGCATGGCGTACAAAAAACTCCTTCACAATTGCAGACTACACTTAAAGACATTAAATATGATACTTTTGGTAATGCGCAATTAATACTTCAGGAGCCAGTGCAAGTAATGCCTGGCGTGTCAATATACGGAGAAGGTACTAAAGGTACAGCTAATATATTATATGAGAAATACTTTGATGCTTTAGGTTTACCATACCATACTGAATATATGATGTCACACCGTGAGCAGGCCAAAGAGACACGCAACATGCTTGGTTCAATATTAGAATCACATGCCAATCTATCTACAATGGTATTGAGGAATGATCGTTATGCTGAGTCTGTTGGTAAATTTCATGGTATAACTGCGCAGGAAGCCAAAGCTGAAGCGACCAGTATACATAAATTACTTGGTGTTCAATATGACCAGATGACTGGTAGAGCGATATTACCTACATCTGTTATTAAACCAGGTGGCACTATAGAGGATATAGGTAATGTAATTAAGCAAGTAGAACAACACAGAATAGCACAGTATGTAAATAAATCTGTTGATATAGGCGGAGGCAAGATAATTCAATATGCTGCACAATTAACGGCTGCTAATCTTAATGTGGCTTCTGAGGCATTCTTCGCAAGGTTGACAGGTGCATTCAAGAATAAGATGTGGGAAGGTGCATCTTTAACTGGTCTCGAAGGTAATATGTTCGAGCTTATAAATGCTCCGGGATTAGCAGAGCAATATGTTAAGAATCTTAATAAAGCCAATGTGGAAGTTGTTTCCGATATGAAGAAAGCTATACAGTCGATATCTGGCGTAGTGCCCGCGGCTGGTGAGCCAGTGTATAAGCTTTCTACATTTGATCCTATCAAACGTCAGCCTGGTGGTGGTTATTCTACCGGTGGGTTTACGATATTAGATAAGATTGAACGTGAAGGTGGAATGCATTTAGAGTTACCATTTACAGGGCATCTTGATATAACATCAAGAAAAGGTAAGCCAGTTGGTGATATTACAAGCGGTATACAAGAAGTTAAGAGTGTCTATATACCTCGTCTCAATGCTTACCACCAGGGCGAAGCTATAATGGATAAATATGCAGGGTTATTATCTGAGCTGCATGGTATAACATCACAGGAAGGTACAGATCAATGGCTCCAAAAGTATGGCAATTATCTCAGAGAAGACATAGCAGGTGGTAAACAATCTGTCGTAGCAAGTGCTTTGCGTTCAACACATGATTTCTCCGCAGTAATGAGGGTAGCTCCAACAGCTATGGCAGAACCAGCCACTACCATTATGCACCCTGATACTATTAAACGCATGTTAGGTGAGCATGGCGAAGATATTATGCAACATTTCGCATCCAAAGGTGAGGATTTCCTTATAGGCTTACACAGGTTCCCGACGACATATACTACATCATTTGGTGTAACTAAATTGCAGGCTAATAGATATGCTGACCCACATAGGATATTTACTGATATAGGGAGTTGGAGTTTATCGAAAGGTGATTTCGATGCTGACCTGGCTATAGCATTTGAG
>JAEAMG010001915.1_pt1 | contig 14235 bp, 26 predicted proteins | sample 8958741 | NCBI WGS metagenome assembly JAEAMG01 (sample SAMN16933256, study PRJNA681125) | bioreactor sludge metagenome | isolation source: anaerobic bioreactor treating anionic surfactant - SDBS | place: India: Bengaluru | collected 2019-02-28
TTGCTTTTATCCTTTGTAATTGTTTTGAATTGATTTGTCTCCTGTATTATTCCGGCTACCGCTTTGGCTTCCTCCGGCCCTCCCAACAATTTTGGCAAATATGCCTCGATTAGAGGACCGACAAACTTTATTACATTATTTAACGTATTGCTTTCTTCAGACACTTCACCCTCCGGCTCTTCTGTTTCTTCTTCTGTACGAGTCAGGTTTGAAACCTGCCGCCGATAGTCTGCAATGAACGCTATTTGATCCATCGCCGCCTTCTCGAAGACTTTGTTCATTGACTCGAATATCCTCATTTGTGAATCGGGACTCACTTCCCGATTAACACCTTTGTTGCCCTCGGCGATTATAGGAAGGAAAAGTGCCATCATTTCCTTCACCATGGTAAATGCTTCCTTCAGGCCGTTTTGACTTTCGACATGAGGAACGGCTTGAACCGGCAATTGAGAAGGTTTTTCGGCTTCAAGCCTTGATTTCTCGGCTACTATATCGTACCGAGAATGTATTCGGATTCGGAAGTTTCTCACCCACGACCTGCCCTTTCGATGCAAGGTGCAGACCATCATGTACCGACCACCTCCATGCTTCTTTCCGATTTCGTCTTCATCTGGTGGTCTCGGTATTCCTCGCCACTTGTCAATGAATCGCTTTGTCTCCGATTCATCTGAATCGTATTTGTGGAGACTGTACGAAAATTCCTCTTCTTCTGAAATTCCGTACTCTTTGAGGATGTCCTCAAATCGATCTACATAGGAAGAGTATTTGTTTCTTCCCTCGATCGGAACTTCTTCAAATTGGTCCCCAACAAAATAATCCACCTGGTTATCATCTCCAGGATCGACGCCACTATCGAGACCACTATCATCATCAATTTCGTTTTCATCGACACGTTTCCTTCTTCTTGCCCTTCTCCCGTGTTCAGCCATTTTTGACCTTTCTAAACAGTTTTATGATTAAAAAACCTATCAAGGCGATAGGTATTATTAAATCGTTTTTCGATCTTTTATTGCCAGTTGCCAACCTCATATAATCCCGAACGGTATCAATACCCGGGTTCGCGGATCTCACGGTATCCGGGAAAACCCGATCCTGATCCCACGACCTGGCGGCAGGGTAAAAAACCGCCATGAATAGTGATTGTTTTGTCGGGAAAGGTTTTTTTGGTTCCAGGTACCGAAGAACAAGCTCCAGCTGATCCGCAATGGCTGGATTTTTTTTTATCATGTCTGCGGAATCACTGAAGCCCAGCTGCCTGGCTGAAGAATCGGTCCATTGCAACAGACCACGAGCCGAAGATCGAGAGTTTTTCGCAACCGGATTCCATCCGGATTCAAACTTTATTAACTGGTAAAGGTCTTCGTATTTCACTCCAAGGCGATTCGATATAATCGTGAGGAGTGCGGTTTCAGCTGAAGTGAGAATCATCTTTTTGACAGTCTCCCCACTGCAAAGCCTGCCGCAAAAACCCCGATTGCATAGGGGAGAACAACTCTTACCGCTTGTGGCATGATTACCGGATAAAAATCGAAATAAACGTCCCTTTCATTGTATTTTATCCGCGCAATAGCTGCGCGGGCATCGGCAAGGTTTTTTCCCTCTAAAAATATTCTTACCCTTCCAGCCTCGATTGAGTAGGAAGGTCTGATTCCAGTTAACCGGAAAACGGTCTCGATGATCCCTTCGGCTTTCAGCCGAAGCTCTGTTAATTTTATTTCATCAGTTATTGACATTTGAAATTTCCTTCATTGCCTTTTTTGTAATAATCCTTTTCTGAAACCACATATAAAGTCCCATTCCGGCAGCGAAAAAAGCTGTTGAAATTTCATAAGATGTGTCGGAATCCATTCCGCCACCGTATGTGTCAACAATCCATTCGATAGTTTTTGCCATAAAATTTATAGCAAAAAAAGCGGTTCCACCCTCAACTACGGCAATTTTTTTACCTGCCATTTTCAACCCCCAGTGTAAATCCTAACTTATCAAGACAAGTTCTTTCAGTCCATAAACGCCTTTGTTCGGGAAGGTCCCCGTAATCATTACGTATGGACTCCATTCCGCAATTCGTTTGAAGGTGGATGTATGACTCCAATGGTATGGTAAAACTTTTGATCGTCCTGGATAATCTCATTGTAAACCCTGGACGAATCAATCTTTTTTCATCGTCAGGTATGTTGTCTATTTCTCTTTTGTATAGACTGAAGAAAGACTTCCATTTTTCATCGTTATAAAAAGCAAGGAATGTATCTGACCGGTTATTGTGCGACCACGTTCCGAAGTACAAGCCTTTTTCCGCAAACTGCGGGATAGAGAGAAAATATATATCCCAGTCAGTAACCAAGACGTTGGAACGAGACGATAAAAACCGCAGTTTTTCGTACTCGCCCTGGACGCCAGGACATGAAAATTTCATGTCTCTTGTAAATGTCTCAATGGTATATGGTATTTTTGCGGATTTAAATAAATCCGCATTGTGCCGGAAGCACCTGAGAACTACTTCCGGAACAGTTTTGCCGACTACTATAGTCTTTACTTCTGATATCATCATACACCATGCATGATTACATTGTCGGGAAGCGATGCATGCCCCGAAGTTTTCCAAAGCTCCCCTGCAGCGGCACCAGCTGCGGCTTGTGTCGCACCCGATTTTATTGTATTCGATTTAATGCCGCCACCAATTGCATCGATGTGCAGATCTCCAGCGGAAGTATATATCGACATTGCGCCACCGGAACCAATGTCGATATCCCCTGAAGTGGTGGCGAGATTTAGATCATCCCTTGCGGAAATGCTTATTGAAGAATCGGCAGAAACATTTATATTTGCGTCACCGTCAATATTTTTGTTACCGGTTATAAACTCGTTTGAAGCTCCGGAAACATATTGATTGTAATCTCCTGCGAGATAATAATCTAAATTAGATCTTGCATGCATTTCTTCGGCAAAAATATTAATCTTTTGGTCGAATGCGCGGATTGCCTCGAATCCGGATTCATCATAGACGCGAGTGGTGAAGACTGGAAATTGACCCATGAAAACAAAGAAGGCGCCGTAGATAAAAAATTTCAGTACCGTAAATTCATAATCAATCGGATTCAACACAGGGTGCATAACCCTGAAAGTTCCTGGTGCCGCAGGGTCCTCTTCTCTTGTAAATAGGAAAGAAGCGTCCCATGATAACGTGCATGGGTCGGTGTGTTCAAGGAATAAATAGAAATTCATTCCATCGAGCCCGTTTATGGGCGCATTGAAATGAGTATTACCTGGTGCCAGGTCGCACCTAAAATGATCGTTTTCTGATAAATCAATAGTGATAGGAGACGGCCCGGATGCATCGATGAACCCGTGAGGGTAGCTGAAAGACGAGGAAAAGCCACCTCGACCGCTATTTCCCATGCCACCACCATGATAAATTTTTGCATTGTTCATTGAACAGCGCTTCCTTTTTTAAGGAAATCCTGATATGACGTGAATGGTACTTCGTAAATCGAGAATGTCGTTTGAATTCGCGCTGCGGCTATGCCGATCATCGAAGGTAACTGCCGTAATCTACCCTCGAAGGTTGCGACGATCGAATCGCGTCCCCTTTCGGTGTGTACCCAGGCGCATATTTCCGTATTATCAGTATAGTTAACGACCTGAAGGGGTCGAGAAAAAACCGTTTCCCCGAGAAACTGACCAGAAGCGGTTCTTCGGCTGTATGATAATTGCAAGGTCGGGAATATGTCCATTGACTCAAGAAACTGCTCCTCGGTTATGTTTCCACCGATAGAAATTCTCTCGATCAGATAAGCCGCTCCCGGATTCAATGGAAACAGCTGCAAGGCTCTATTTGCAGGCACCGTAAAATCATAAAACCCTGGTGTAGGCACGTTGAAGGTGGCCTCGAAAATACTGGCTACCTGAAACGGGCGAGATTTTGGAGGAATTTTCCATGTAATCGACATTTTATACCGTCATTGGTAAATTGTGTAAAACCTTTACAAACGGTACAACGTGTACCGTTTCCCCATCCAAGGCAGCTGGGGCGTTTATCATAGATACCTGCGGAATATCCACACCCGCAGTGTAGGGAAATAAACCCCTAAAAAACCAATTGTCCGCAATCACGTTCTCTATTTCAACGAACGGACCGACAGACATTTCATAATTTGGCATCGGAAGACGGAGCAGTCCACCGTTTCCGATCTCCTCGAATGCTATTGGTGCGCCGCCACCCACTCCCTCGGCAGCGCAAAAAATGATCGGGACTGAAAACTCGGTCATTCCCGCGCCTGGATATGATGCAAGGGCGAAGCCCTCCGGAATAAAATATCCTACGCTCAACAACATAAAGTTGTCTCCGCGCTGAAAGATATTTACTCCGCCTCCCGCTTCGTATCTCGATCCACCTGGAAAGGCAGTCAGGTTTACGGAATTAACTCCCACGTTCACCACGAAAGACGGGCATTCATTTATTCGAGGTGTTAAAACGTCAATTATTTCCATACCTTGCCCTCAATATCTCCCTTTACGTATGATCCACATACCACCAAATCAATGAATGGTGGTGACGGAATCAAATTTTGACCTTCAATCTCGATATACATGTTTCCGCGCAATGGGTGAATAACATATAATCGAGACTGGTTTCTCGGTCCCTGGGCCGCCGTCATAAAAGCGGCATTGAAAAGAACACCCTGGTTCCCTGGGCTACTTATGAGCCGTAACGGAATCGGCACAGCCGTTCTCCGATTCCCTCTACCGGAATCGTAGATTGAAATAAAAATTTCCGGCGAAGTTGTGACCGGAACGGCTTCGTGCTGCGGCCACTTCGCGCGAATCTCGATAATGTCATAATAATACCCATTATCGAGAAGAAACGGAATCGGTTCTACTAATTGCGCAGGAATGATTCGCCTGTAAAACCACATTGGACGAATTGATTCTTTTATTACCTGCGAATTTAAAACGTTATTTTCCATGAGAATCCTTTACTAAAGGACAATCCTGACTCCGTGAAAACAGATTTCGTATGTTTGCGGAGTATCCGAAGCATTGAAGACATCGAACAGGATCAAATTGTTCGCACGAAAAATATACTGAAAATCCGTAGGGTAAAACAGAGTATTACCCGGAGGATCAACTAGAACCGTAGTTGATAAGGCACTCTTCCTTCTCCCCGGAGAAAGAAAAATGTCCAGCGGAATTCTCTGGTTAAATAGTGCTCTTCCTCCGCTTCCGTCTATCAGTTGACCGGAAAGTCTGTTGACTCCATCGTCGATGATGGCTGGACCTGCACCAAGTACCAGTGTTTCGAAACTGCCGGTAATTCTCTGGCATAGAAAATCACCATCCGCAGAAACGAACGCTTGTCCCGTTTGCGCGGCGTTCGCCGGAACCTGGTCGGTGAGGAGAATAAACTCCTGCCTTTGATGTGACTGTAAATTGAACAGACTCTCGGAATTTAAAACCGCGTTAAAAGGTCCCACTTTCCCCTCGCTTTACAATGTTTAGACGGGATCGGCCGATAGTTTTAGCACTAATATTCGGCCGACCCCTGGCCGAACAGGGGATTTGCTCCCCTTTTCTTCCCTCTCTGGGAATTTTTAAGCCCTAAAATTCTGAAACCACATAAATGCTACAGAGAAAAATTAGGGCCCTCGAATGTAGTTCGATCGTCGCGTCATTTTATCCAACCACCTGCTCGAGTATTCCGTTCAGACCAAAGCGCAGGCTGTCGCCTACCAATGCCGCTCCAGGAGCGACATGGTGCGTAACCCGCAATTCGAACGTGGTGTTTCCGGGAAGAATTATTTCGGAGTTCAGCGGTAGAATTCCGTGGAAACGCGGATTGATTACAGGAATGTTGTCACCTGCAACCGTAGGAACTACGGAAGCAAGGAAGGAAGTACCGAACACCTCCCATAAAGAAAGCTGCAGATCTACCGGCCTGTTGATGATCTGAAGCTCGATCGAGGTGTTTCTGATCATTTGGTAAACAGTGTCTACCGCTGCGGTTCCGAGCGCTGCGGTCGAGATATATGCGACCTTGAGATTGCGAATTCGGAGCTTCTGCGTTGACGGAATCATCGATGACAACGACATGTTTGTCATCGAAAGGTTCCGGGCACCTGGTCCTCCGAGTGGAGCAGTGAATAGTCGAATGGTTGCAATTGCGTTTGCAATCAGCAACTCATCGTAATAGGTCCAATCCTTCTCATAGTTGTACCCGGTCCCACCTCCAGATTGAATATCGCGGAGCGCTGCCTGGTTCGAAAATGTCAAGTCATTCATAAAAAAAAGCCTTTCAGATAAATGATTTTTGAAATCTCGTAGTCTTCCGACTATCCCGCACCTGGAAACAGCTTACATCGTCGCCGGTGACCTGTTTCCCGAGAGCGTCGGAGACCTGTACGATCCCGACATTTCGGGACCGATGTATCTTCCGCTTAGTCCCGAGGGTATCACGACATAATCGCTTTCTCCCGCTAGAAGCGGGACCGCCGGTGCCATGGTGCGAAAGATTGACAATCCACCAATAGCAATCATACCGAGTGCGGCTGAAGCAACCATCGGATCGATTTTCTTTCCTTGTGCGAGGAGCATACCCGCACCTACAGTAATGGGAACAAGTGGTTTTACCCACCTGTTTTGTATCGGCATCTTGTTCGCAAGAAAGGAAACGCCGACACCGGAAGCCGCAGCGATAAATGAATTTTTAATCACTGAAGTTGCGTCCTCTTTGTAGTTCTTGTCCTTCGCCCTTTTTTGAGAGCCCTTTTTACTACCCTCGTTCCTCTTCTTTTTTGCCATGGCTACCACCCTTTTGCTTGTAGTTGCGGTTTTTGGCCTTACGCTTTTTGCCTTTACGGTTTTTTTCCGACCTGACTGTTTCCTTTTTTTTGCAAGATTTGCACGTCCTTTAGCCAGTGCGGCTTTTTGTGCGGCAGTCATTTTTCTTTTTTTTTTCGCCATTTCCTTGCCCTTTCAATTTCGTTTTTATGTCCATCTCAGATCTTTTTGATCCGAGAATATTTAAACCTGTTTCCTTATGATCAAATACAGTATCGGTACCGACAAAGCTATGCCAACAATCAATGTCCTCGGCACACCGACCTTTAATTTTTCAATAATGTCCTTTTCTGACTCGAAAGATTTTTGTAGGTCGCGCGAAACCTCATAGCCTCGCGGATTCCACTTCGAGTATTCTATCTTGCCTTGTGATGCAAGATAGAAAATTGATTTCAGAAAAGAAACTGTAATGTTTATGGGTACATTGAGCGCATTGCTCATTTTTAACGCAGTATCATATGTATTTGAATCATAGGTTCCGGTAGAAAAATCCGAAGGCCTACTTCCCCTTGCCTGCAAGGCAAGGTACTCCCTTGATAGATTTTTGACAAGCGTTACATTCTTGCCGCCTGCCTGCCAAAAGTCCTTCAAAATGGATGACTGGTTTTTACCCAAATCATCTATCATAAAATCGGCAACCTTTTCCTCGAAAGAGAAACCGAAAATTCCTAAATAGGGATATTTTTCAATTTTTACCATTGTTCTTCCGATTGAAATATAGAAACAGCATGGCAACCGCTGTACCGAACAAAATCCGCTTGTCAACATTTTCGAGGAATTGAAAAGCGGACGCCGTTTGAATCGCCGGGACCTCGACAGGTTGCATTGCAGCTTGCTGAAAAACTTCTTGCATAATCTCTGTAGGAATCTGTTGCTGGATCTCAAGGTCGGGCTGTTTCGCAGCTACCGGTGGTTGTGATACGGAAGTGGAAGGTATAGGTTTTATTTTATCTGTAAAGACCGGCTGTGTTGCCGCCCTTATCTTGTCTTTGTATAGCTTAGTCTCGACCTTAATCATAGGTTCAGTCTGGGAAGGTGAGACTGTAATTGGTTTGATCCCTGTTGTCGAATATGACGACACCTTGATCGGCTTTTTTGACTCGATCAACTTCTGATCGATTTTTGATTGCCAATTTTTTTGAAGACGCTCCTTTTCTTCTGCGCTGATCTTACCTTCCCTGTATAATTTTTCGGCGTATTTAACATAAAAAGCTGCCTTCTCTACCTCACTCGCAATTTTTTTTGCGCGTGCTTTTGCAACCTTTTCTACGGCCTGCTCTACGGTCGTTATCGGACTGTAACCCTGGTTCATACTATCACCTCTTGTTGGACATTTTCAGTCCGACTATTGCTAGTACAACGATTCCTCCGGCAAAGAGAACGTGTTCCGGTTTTAATCCCGGAACAATTGACGCCTGAGTGGAAGCCGTTTCCAGTTGCACTCTTTGGTTCTCTGCGTTTTTGAAATCCTCAACAATCGAAGGGTCGTCAAGGATTTTTGATCTCATTTCAGCGGCCTGTAAGGCAGTGATCCTTCCTTCCTTTTCAGCCTTTTCCACGAGCAAGAGCCTGAGCTTTCGGGCGGTCTCACCGGTGACTTTACCGGTAGAGACCTTTACCGGAGCTTTAATTTTATCCCACAACTCATAAAGGCCCTTTGCTGCAGCTGCTCCAGCTGTTGAGACTGCGGTAATAGTACCGACAACGCCTAAACTTTCCGGACGATAGAAAAGGGAAGGGTCAAACTGTTCCCCTTCGAGCGTTACCAATTTCGGGATCATATTTCTACCTCTTTTGTATGTAAACCTTTTTCGAAAAGCCTGCTGGAATTTGGGTAGGTGGCGTCAACCGGTAGCCACCGGTGAGAAATAAATAACATTGGAAAAACATGATGAAACCGTCCGTCTTCCCTGGATGAAGACGCAATAAGTTTGTACGGGACCCCGTTACATCTCGCCCATGCACAAATGAGAATTGATTTTTTCTTACAGTCCAGCGGAATGCCCGATAGAAGTAATTGAGGGCGAGAAACCACTTCGATTGGTTTCTTGTCGGCTTTAAACGGAATCGAGGAGACGGCTTTGAAGAATTCGTCGAGCGTGAAATCTGATAAAGGTACCCTTCTATTTCTCGCGAAACAGTTACGAAGGTCGGAATAATACGAGTCTATAACCCGCTTCATCTCTGCTCCGGTCTGCTCTTTGTTCCTGAGAAAGTTCCACGAGAGAAGCATACGAAATTAAACCTATATTAAGGACATTTAAAATTCAATAAAAAAAAACAAAGCATGAAAATTTCATACCCTGTTAAATTCCAGGACAATTTTATTATAGTTCAACGTTTTATACTATTTTTTTTATTTTTTTTTCGATCTCCTTTAAAATCCGATCCGCCACTCCTGAAAGATTTACCACGAAACCCGAGTAAAAAACGTCGATTTTCGTGGTCGGCGATCGCCGAACCTGATCCGATAGTTGCCGGATCGCGAATACGGCAAGGTCCTTCACCGACCTTGCCATTTTTATTTTTCGATTCCTATACACCATACTAGGATTCATCTTTTATATCTACTTCCAGCACCGAACAGTTAAACTCCGGAATTTGAACTACTTTGTAATTGTCGCCAATCACCAAAAAATATAACTCTGTTTTTTCATGGTGACGACAATTTTGTACTCTTCTCCCCTCGTACCCGATAACTGTGTACCACTTTCCGGCTTTTATATTATTGGGACAGTACATCTCGTTCCCGTCATATTTAATCCTGAGTCTCGCTTGTAAAATCACAATCAATATCCTTTCCTTGGTCTTCACTTTGTCCGCTACAATAATAAGGGAAACCTGTGCAAAATAACCTTCCGCTTTGTGTTTTCCAAATTTTTCTACCGCAAATACTACATTTTTTCCCCTTTACTATTCTTAAATTCATATAAATTAAGGTCAAATAAGTTGATGTCAAACGTAACTCATATTTTGCTGTAAAAGCTAAAAAAAACAGGATGATTTTTGAAAGAAAATCCTTCATTCGAAAAGGTTCCCTCCGCGTTCCCATGAGGGAACATACTTTCCCTTTCTTATGTTTCGTGCTTCTATTCTGAATGCGCCTTTGATCCTGGATTGAATCAAAGTTGCAATCTGAAGGCCCGCCTTGTCCGCGCACAAGGCGACATCATCGTATTCGGAAATTGAAAACGAAAGCATAACCCGCTTTCGTCCTTCCCGAATGTTTTTTTTAGTTACTTTTCCCCTCAATTTTTTCTCCTTCCCTATATGGCATAGACACGATTTTCGTTGATCCGGCAGGATCGTTGTACATTATGAAAATTTTTCGCTTGTGAATCATTAATCCTTCGTGGAAAAACCTGCAGCTTCCTGCAGGTGCAACATTTGGTCCGTCCTGCAATATCGCCTTTGCAAGTAACATTGCAGTGTAGTAAATGCTTTCCTCGAATGAAATTAAACCCATAGCAAAAACCATATTTTACTCCTTCCTTAAATTAAAAAACCCCCTTCTTCGAAGCATTAATTCGCTCATGGCTATTCTGTACTTCTTGTGACTCTCCTTAATCACCCGCCAACCGTCTTTCCTTCTTTCTTCTAACTGTAAACTTGTGAATCCGTCTCTTTTGAGACACAACAGCCCGGTCATTGCTGCAGAAATTACTATGAAATGCCGCAATGCAACCCTTGGATATCCCTCACCGGAACACCCGGTAATCCTATACTTGTACGGTTTTATTTTGACCCCCTTCATTTGAACTTAAATCTGTATCTCAGCCGGAATCGTATCTTCTGTATCGATCTCTATTCCCAGTTCCTTCTCGATGAACGCCCATGCTGCACCGACAATGTCCGAAACTGTCCCCGGATCATACCGGCAACAACAATTGTTCACATGTGCAATTACTTTTTCGCATGTCGGGAATTCGATATAAGCCTTAGCTATTGATAGTAATATTTTCATTTTCGTTCACATTTTGGACATTTGACTTCAATAAGAGGTTCGGCGAAGTCTTGCGCCAAAAACTCCACCTCTTCAATTTTTTTTATAGATTCGATTATCCGATTTTCAATATGGTGAAGAGCTTGTTCGCTGCAATTTTTGCGTCTCGCCGCTTCATAGGTATCGTTTATAACTACCTTAAGTTTGATTGTGTCGATTATCATTTTATACCTCATAATTGACAGATTAAAATTTTATCGGTGCGCCCCCATTTTAAGGAGCGCATCGAAGGCGGCCTTTATCGCCGCCAGAGATGCAAGAGGTAGGTACTCGCCATCGCGCAGCGCGTCCGCTGCGCTCTGGACGTTTCCTTCTGTCTCCTTTAAAACTTCTTTTACGATCTCTGATGATTCCATATGAACCTCCTGGGTTAAATTTTTGATTTTGACCTGTCTCGTCAGTGCCGGGAGGTCACCCCGGCAGACGACCGGCCGAAGCCGGTTTCGACTCATGTTTGCACGACGTATCAGTCACACCGTCACAGGTGTATGCTATTTTTTTCAAACTACAATTTACAGTATGCATTTTGCATATTTGGTTATGGGTTAATGATTTCCTAAATGTTCCATGCGGCCGGCATCCTCGCGCTACCAAAAATAATTCTCCTGCCATTTCAACCACGTTTCGAATTAGCCTAGCGTCACCGTATACTGCGTTTTTCATATTGTCTCCTATTTGGTTATGCAAAAAGTTTTTTCAGAGCCGGAAGAATTTCGTTTTTAAAGTTGAAATAAACGTTTCGACTCATTCGTCGTTACCTCGACAGATACTTCTGAGATTTTCCAAATATTGGTCGAGGTTAACCACAACAATATTTTGATCGAGATCAGACTCGATCAAACCTTCGAAATCTGACAACTGCTTATTAGTTGTCTCAGCTGTTATTCTGATTTCGGGATTAAATCCGTCAATCAAAAACGACGTCGCATTGGAATCATGTACCTGCCTGCCACCATCATATCCGATGGTGACGTCCTGAAGCCACAGTCCAGCGTCCCACTCCTGGATTGTATTGGTCTCGTCGGCGCTCTCTGAGATCGAGATGCAGATCTCCTCGATCTCAGAGAGCGCCTCTTTTGCGTCGTCGTCAAAAACGGCGACGTGAGACGAGCCATTCCAACTAGACTCATATCCTGCGATTACTCGCTCCGCGAGCGGAGCGAGACGATCGAGGAGATCGTTCATCTCCTCAACAGTGAGCAGCGGGACCGTAAACCGCTGCTCATGGCCATGGAAAACCCTCGCGGGGACGGCGTTACCGATCTCAGCGTTATATGACGCGGAGATGGTTTCCCCGCGGCAGTCGATCTCGATATAGACGTCCTGACGGGACGTCTGAGAGTCGTAACGACAATAAATGTCGCTAATTGAAGAAATTTTTCGAACCGTGATGCCCATAACCTACCTCCTATTTTTGGGTGGCACTGAGTCTGCATCTATCCTAATATTACCAATGGCAACAACAGAAATCAATAGGCAAATTTTGCCTAGTCGGGGGATCGGCCGATCGAACCGGTGAAAGTGGTGACAAATAATGACTTAAGTATCGAGATGTAGGGATGCCCAGGGTCGGCCTGGGGTGGCCAGGCTCGCGCGGATCGGCGCGAAGGAGCTCTTCCCGGAGCTCTTCCCGGAGCTCTGGGGATGCTCTGAGAGCTCCGTGGTGTCTCCCGCAGCTGCGAAAACCGGAAAAACCCCGGTTATCGGATGTGTTGAAAGGGGATTATACTCGTTTTTGTGGTTTTTGGACGCTATTTGGGCGTTGTGCGGCTAGTCGGTGAATGCCTCGGAATAAATGTCACCACTCGAATACCCTGGCATGTACATGCCTGCAGCGGCTAAAATGGGGGAGCAGGCCGAAACTGCCGACCTGCGAACCGTATCCGCTGCAGATCGGTATATACCATATATATTGGCGACCCTGGAGCGGTACTGCCGCTTAGCGTCATCGAGGAGCGCTGACAGATCCGCTCCGATCGTATCGCGCATATTGAGGAGCGCCCTACGCTGTCGTCGATAGATTCCGAGGAGTATCCCCGCTTCCCGCTTCGCCCTGGTCGATAGTTCCGATTCAATGATATCTCGGTACCTGCCTGGTACCGGATCACCATATTTTTTTTCTGAATCGCTCCAGACTAAGCACCAGGTTTCATCATCCGATCCCGCGGGATCATTATAATCATCTCCTGGCACTCCGCGGAATTCCCCATATGTGGAAGTCAACCTTCTGTTGTAACAATCCGACATGATTGTCAAAAGATCTTCAGGGTCGGAATCCGAGGGTTTATATGGATATTTCAGGGCTTCTTTTGCCTGGTAGACAACGGAATTTTGAAAATCCATTTTCGAGAGTAGCCTTTTTCTTTTTTTGCTTCCCTCATGCGGGACGTGCCGGATTGGCGTCACGTCGATCCCGATGGAGTCACCGGTGGCAGCAAACCACTCGGAGGATATTTTCGACGCTGGAACTAAATCACCATTTAACTCTACGGATCTATTGCAATACTCGAGCATTTCGCTCTTTTTTAATTTGCCGGTTTTTTTCTTATGTAAATACTCGTCCCTTTTTCCTGGAACGAATATTCGGTAATCTAACTCCTGATCCGTAAAAATCAAATCGTGGCAATGCGCATGCCACAAATTAGATCCCTTACCGCGTTTTATTTCAATCGTCGAAATCGCTGCTTTTATTTTAGACGCTTCCCCAAAGGAGTATGCAGATTTCCTTTTTCTCTTTTGTCCCATTTTCAGGAATCTGCGCTTCGATGCAATCAGGTGATTCAATCTTTCGGACAGATTCTCTCCATCTTTTACCGTATATGTTAACATGTACGCATACCGTGAAGCTGATTTCACCTTCTCGGCTTGTGCCCGGATCGAATCAGAAAACCTCGCCTGCCTGCGTGCCTGGGATCGATCCGCGCACGCAGGACACACCATATGTTGACCGCAATAATTTGCGGTCGAAACCGATACGTCCTGCTCCAGGCCTCCGCGATTCTCGACAAATTTTGATTTTAGTTCAACGATCGAACAACAGGTCGATATTTTTTTGATTTTATCGGACAAGTCTGAATACGTTAATCCGGAGTGGGTAACGCTATTGATTTCAATGCCTTGAAGTGGATCACACGACGAAACGCGACCAACCACCAGTCCGTTTAGCCTTTTGAGGGAGTTTATTTTTTTTATCGTGCACATTGATTTTTTTGCACCCCTAAGATATCTTTGATTATATTCGTGTTATCGGATGTGTTGACCCTTTCCGGCTTTGCACATTGATCGGGAGGGGAAGACGCGCGAGGGGAACCTGCCCTGTTGCTGGTTCCCTTCTTTTTTATGGTCTCCTTAAGCCAAGACGCATAAGGGCTTCATCCGTCTTAGCGGTTCCTTCTTTT
>JAEAMG010001917.1_pt1 | contig 14227 bp, 6 predicted proteins | sample 8958741 | NCBI WGS metagenome assembly JAEAMG01 (sample SAMN16933256, study PRJNA681125) | bioreactor sludge metagenome | isolation source: anaerobic bioreactor treating anionic surfactant - SDBS | place: India: Bengaluru | collected 2019-02-28
CCATCTCGGCCTGGGTCACAGTCCCTGCCTTTTCCTGAGTTTTCTCACCATAAGGTCCGAGGGCCGGATGCACACGGACTTAGCCGATTCGGTTTCAGTAATGGGGGCCTCAACGGTCTTGGCGAACAGAATTTGTTTATCATTTTGAGTGTACGCCTGTGCGAAGCAGGCGTCAAGATTGACTACCCTTGATACATTCCGACGCGTTGCCCTGATGGAAGCCCATTCGCGCCTTGCCGCTCCCGCCTCTCTTCCTCTATAATCCGCCCCATGGTTATGGCAAAAGACGCGGCAGACAAGCTTCTCATTTTCGCCGGCAGCGGCACCTATCCCGCCTATCTGGCGGCAGGCGCGCGCAAGGCGGGCGTGCGGCACATTTCCATACTCGCGTTCCGCGGCATGACGGACCGGGCCACCGTTGCCCTCGCCGATGAAGTCGTCTGGTTCGGGATCGGCGAGGTGCAGTCCATCTTGACCTGGACTTCACAGCAAAATTTCACTTGCGGCATTCTGGCTGGACAGATTACGCCCCTCGCGCTTTTCCGGACGCGCTTCGACAGCCTCGCACGCGGCTGGCTGAAAGAGTTGCCGGTTAAAAACGCCCACACGATCTACGGCAAAGTGGCGACTGAATTCGAGAAGATCGGCATCCGCGTGCTGCCCGCCTCTTGCTATATGGACGATTTCATCCCCGGCACGGGCGTGCAAACGCAGCGTTCCCCGGACGAGCGTGAAATGAGCGACATCACCCTCGGACATCAGGCTGGCCGCGATATCTGCGGCCTCGACATCGGCCAGACCCTTGTGCTGAAAGACGGCATGATCTTGGCGGTCGAGGCGTTCGAAGGAACCAACCAGGCCATTCTCCGCGGCGGAAAACTCGGCGGCAAGGGCGCCGTCGTCGTCAAGGTAGCCAAGGAGGGACACGACATGCGTTTCGATATCCCGGTCATCGGCGAAAAGACCATCTCCATCTTGCGCAAAGCCGGCGTCAGCGCCCTCGCCTACCAGGCCGGAAGGCTCGTCATGCTGGAACGCCCCAAGGTCATCGCCGCCGCCAACCGGATGAATCTCGCCGTCATCGGCCTCGACAGCGGCTTGCCTGCCGCCCCCCTGCGTCCTTAAACCGCCTCTTTCTTCTCCTCAACCTTCATCCTTCACCTTATGCCTTCCCCCATGAAACCCCTCCGCGTCCTGATCTGCGCCGGCGAAGTCAGCGGCGACATGCATGCCGCCGCCTTGATGCGGGCGCTGCGTGAACGCATGCCCGGCCCCCTGGTGTTCCGCGGCTTCGGCGGTGACGCCATGCGGGCCGAAGGCGCGGAACTGCTCTACCACACCGACCGCATCGCCATCATCGGCATCACACCGGTCATCAAGAATCTTCCTTTCCTTCTCGGCATGATCCGTCGCATGAAGCGCGATATCCAGGACTGGCGCCCAGACTTGGTGCTGACTGTCGATTACCCCGGCATGAACCTGCGGCTCGCAAAGTTCGCTCACGACAATGGCTTAAAAACCGTCCACTACATCTGTCCCCAGGTCTGGGCGTGGCACCGCGGCCGCATCCCGAAAATCGCACGCATGCTCGATCTGCTGCTCTGCATCTTCCCCTTCGAGCCTGAGCTCTTTAAAGATACGCCGCTCCAGGCGCTCTTCACCGGGCATCCGCTGGTGGACCGAGCCGCCGAGACCCGCGCCGAACCGCCCGCCGCGTTGCCATGGCTGGGCCGACACCGTATCGCGCTGCTGCCAGGAAGCCGCACAGGCGAGATCACGCGCATCTTGCCGCGCCTCTTGGCCGCTGCCACGTTGCTTGAAAAGCGCCTCGGCGGCGACTGTTCGTTCATCATCCCCGCTCCGACACCCAAAATGCGCGCGCTCGGCGAGGCCGTTGCGGCCGCAGCGCCTGTGAAGCCGCAGCATCTCTCCTTTGTGGACGGACAGGCGCGGCAGGTGATGTTGCAGGCGCATACGGCCGCCGTGGCCTCGGGTACCGCCACGCTTGAAGCCAGCCTGATGTGCTGCCCCACCGTCTTGGTTTATACCGCGAGCTTTATCACCTATCTGGCCGCGCGATGCTTTGCCACAGGGGTCAACCATTTGGGGCTGGCGAACATAATAGCGGGCAAAGAGGTGATGCCTGAGTTGTTGCAGCACGACTTCACGCCGGAACGTCTAGCCGATCTCCTGTATCGCTATCTCACCGATTCGGGTTTCCGCGCCCAGACTCTCGAAGCACTCGACGCGGTCAATGCCGTGCTCGGAGCGGGCAACGCTTCAAGCCGCGCCGCCGACGCGATCGCTGGTTTACTCAACGCTCCGTAGAAGTGACTTACAAACCACACCGGCAATAAAAAACAAGTTGTTTCACCCAAGCATAAGCAAGGAAAGTCCAACACCCTTCGGAAACGCGCATTTCACTTGGATATTCGGCACTTCGTCTGAACCTGTGGGTGGCCAACACACATCTGACGGCATGGACCGGCTGGGTGCACTGCCGGGTACGCACCCGCTCCGGCGGCGGACATCCGTTCGGACTTTGGCGTCGCCTTTCCGAGGGCGACGGGCAGGTGCTGCAAAAGAAATACGGCGTTGCCCTGCCTGACACAGAAACCCTCTTGCCAAGACTTGGATTGTGGGCGGAGACCAAGTTAGAGCATTTTCAGAACTCCTGTTACCGTTTTGACAGGACAGACTCGCGAGGCATCCCAGTCGAGATTGCGATCCCGACCTACCGTTGCTCACAGCTCGGCCACACAAAAAATCAAACCGCTCTAACGCCGGAATCTATTTCCCGTCGCCGTTCAACACGCGGCTGTAAAGGGCAAGGCCTCTGATTTTGCCTGTGAACTGATAAGGCTTTTCGCTTTTCGACGAATACTGCCCGACCTGCAACTCTTGGTGGTAGACTGCGGGCCCAGCGGGAACTTCGATTTCGGCCACCTGCTGCCCGTTCTGATACAAACGCGCCCTCTGTCCGTCGTACACGCCAACCACGCGCACCCATTCGCCCACCGGCACCACACCGCCGTCGCAGGAGACACCGGACAGATGGAAGCGCCACCTTCCACCAAATTTCTGAACAAACCACCCCGCGCCGTTATACGCACCGAACCCCAGCACGACCGGCATCTGCCCCGGCTCCTCGAAGCGGGCCTCAAACACAAAGCTGAACGGCCCATCGACAAGCGGACTTTCCGTCGGCTTCAGTGCCGCACAGCCGCCTTGAGGCACCTGCAACACCTCGCCCTCGAAGCGGGCACCGCCCCGCAGCTCAACGTCCTTAACGTCCGCACCCAGCACGAGAACCGGCTCCCGACGCACCGGCAGCGGCAGCGCCGACACCCACTCGCTCTCGCGCGGTAACGCCGGCTCCGCGCGGCGCGGCGCACGCGCAACCACCGCATAGCTCGCCGATTGCCCCTCATGAAACGTGACATCCGAAAAGACCGTGCACCTCAAGGGTTCGACATTGAGTTTCTTCGGTATACCGGCCCGACCGCTTACGCGTCCGAACACGTCATAGGTTGTCACTCCGGGAACACCGACCGCAGGCCAGCGCAGAATCACCTTGCCCGCTCGCGGCTCGGCGTCCGGCCTCGGCACCTTTAGCGCGGGCAACGCGGACGGGACCTCGGCCGACGCCCGCACCGGCAAGCTGCGCTGCGACGCGAACGTCGAGAGCGGACAGCGCCCGCCACGGAGCGCCAGCACGCCGGCCTTTTCCCCGTCGTGCTGGTAATCGAGCACCGCGCCGCTCTTGCACGTACCGCAGGTCGCGGCGGGATCAGACACAAAAACCACCGCGTAATGCACCGTGCCGGGCGGAGGGTTGGTATCGCAAAAACCGAAACGCTCCGTTCGAGCGATCAGAGAGGCATCGCCTGGCACAAACTCCGCGTCCTGTGCCCGATGGATCTCCGCTACGAGGCCGATCATCCGAGCCGTGGACTCCCAGCCGAGCCGCACAAAGCCGTTCGCGTCGGACACCGCCTGCACGCTCGGCAGCGGTTCCGGCAGGGGCTGCGGCAGGATCTGCCGCGCGCGCCCTTCGCGGATGCCGCCTCCCGCGAAATCGGCACCGGGCATATCCACGCGCGGATTCGCCAGTTGCTTCGCACGCGCGTCGAGGATCAGGGCCAGCATTTTCCGGTAATGCGGGTCGCCGACCGACGCGAAGGGCGTCACCGGCGCTCCTTCCGGCGGCCAGACCGTCGACCACGTCTGCGTCGGGAAGCTGTCCAGCTCCTTGACCGCGTGCGCGTAGCCGAAACCGTAGATCAGCCCCTTGCGGCTGAAGGTCTGGTCCACCTTGCGGTCGCGGCAGAGCGCCAGCCCGTAGCCGCCCTCAGCCGTGGTCGAGGCCGGCAGCGGCGCGCGCAGCACGCGGCTCAGCTCCGGCGCGTCCAGGTTGATCCATTGGTCGAACCGCTTAATCTCCCCTTTTTCGCTGGCGTGGCACTGCGCGCAACCCGCCTCCTTCATGACTTCCTTGACACGTGCCACCGCCTCCAGATACGGCTTGGCCGTCGGCCCGGCCATCGTGTAGTCCCACGTGCCGAAATACAGGCCGTTGGAGTCCATCCACGCGAACACCTCTTCGCGCTCCCGCTGCGTCAGCCGGCTCTTGTGCGGCTCCTTGAGCAGGATGTCGGCCAACGGCGCCTTGCCGCTTCCGTGGGCGTAGGGTTCGAAGACCTTGCAAGACCAGTACGCCGTGCCGTTCATGGCGCAGATTCCAGCGATCAGATCCGCCGTATACATCTTCTCGCGCCGCGCGGTGAGATGTTCATACGAGATATTGAAGAACTCGGTCCAGCCGCGCGAAAGATCGAGACCCGACGCCATGCCTTCCGCCCCGCCGTGGCAGCGCACGCACTTCGCATCCCAGATCGGCTGCACGCGTACCGCGTAGTCGAGATATCCTCCGCCCCACGACTCCTGACTGAGCTTATCAGGCGTGCGATTGGCCAGGCGCGCCGAGCCCGTGGCAACCGGATTGTACTCGTGGCACCCCGCGCAACTGCGCGTGGTTCCCGGCACGGCCTGAATGAAGGTCCGCATGCCGCGCACGAGCCGATAGTCCTGGTCTAAGAGCTGAAAGTAGAGCGCCCGTCCCGAGGGGGCCTCAAAGTAAACCGAACCGTCAGGCTCCACCGGCACGATTCCGTGAAAGATCTTGGCGCTCCAGGCCATGGCCGCGGAAATCATAAAGGTTTGATTCATCCATGACCCGCCCGGACTTTCGCTCACACGCGAGGTCTCCTCCAGCACGCGCAACCACCGCACCGTTCCGCGCTTAACGGACGGCATAGACACATAGACGTCGTTGACGAAAAACCTTCCGGTCCGCTGCGTGCGGTCCGTCATGTCGATATTGGCACGCGGCAGAGGGCGAGGGGCCAGCGGGATCGGGTTGTGCAGGTCTATGGCCGGATCGCTGTGGACCACCGCGCGCTGACCCGCGCGGTCAATCAGCAGGAGCGCGTTGAGCTTGGGATTGTTGCGTTTGCGGAATCCGGCCGACTCAACCGGGATCGACGGCGCGTCGGCCGCCTGCGGCACACCGCTGAAGAGCACGACCTGATCGCTGAGCGCCCACGGATCACACGAGTCGCCGCGGTCGTGCGTGGGCTTTTCAGACGACTCGAAGTTGAAGATCGCCGCGGGATCGTTTTTGCCCACGCGCGTGTCGATCATCGCGATGGTGCCGCGCGGGGGCGCATTGTGGGGCGTGAAGGCAGCGACCACCAGATGGTCGCTACCCGGCACGGGTTTGGCTTGCAAGACCGCTTCCGGAAAGACCATGTTGTTGGCGTAGAGCGCGGTCTCGTTGCGGCCATCGGGCAGTACCGTCCAAAGGCTCTGGATCACCAGCGCGTTGCGGTCAACATATTCCCAGCGCCCGAAGAGAATGCGCCCGTCCGGCAATACGCACGGGTCAAACTCCGTCACGTTGTTCACTGAGATGGTGTGGATATCGCTGCCGTCGGCATTCATCACGTGCAGGATCGCCACACCGTTGTTGGCACACGGCACGAGGCCGCTGTAGCGCGTGGAAGTGAAAACGATCCGTCCGTCAGGCAGATAACAGGGCTTCACATCGTGATGGCCACCGCCCTTGCCTTTGTAGGGGTTGCCGTTCGCATCGAGGTTGGTGATTTGACGCAGGCCTTTACCATTGGTGCCGATCTCATAGATCACCGAGTTCCCCTGCTCCGAGCCTTTAAAGCAAAACAGCAAGCGTTGGGCATCGTACGAGAGGGAGGGATCGAAATAGATGCCCTCTCCTAACGTCTCGGGCGTCGCCGGATCGATCACGGCACGCACGCGGTGCCGCTCCGGAGGATCGGAGGGATTCTCCAGCACATAGAGCCCCCCGCCCGGACGCCACTGGTAGAAGGTATCGTAGATGTGCAGGCCTTGATAGTTGAAGCGCTTGCAGAACAGGATCGGCACGTCCAGCGCCTCGCGTGAAGCACGCATCTCGCCTGCGGATACGCACCACGCCACCCCCAAGAGGAGCGACGAAAACGCTACGCTAAACTGGACACCTTTATTCCGCCACATTGCGCACCCTCCCTCTTTACCGCACTTTCTTTTGCACCGTCCAACAGACAGGGGCGCCAGGTACCACTGTTAACGGCATGCCGTCGCCCAAGCGCTTACCGCTGAGAACAGTTGCCTTCCCCGAAAGGGCATCCTTCACCTCATACGTAGCATCCGCGGTCACCGTAAACCACTCAGGGAACTGGTTAATGCGCGGATAATCGAACGGAAGCCGCATATTCAATGCGTGCCTCGGCTTGTCGAAGACGATATCGCCGGACCACTCCCGGTCCGCTGTGACCATCACATAGACGACGCCCTCCGCCTGCACGGCGCCGAGACGAACGTCTTCACGCCAAGGACGCACCGTCAGCCCTTGCGCCTTCCAAAGCGCATACATCAGCGACGTGCGGGCTGAATTGCCGTCACCGTGCCAGCCCTCAATCACGCCGTCGGGCTTCTGCCGGCTCCACATCGTCCTGATTTCCGTGTCGACCCACTCGGCCGCCGAGGCGACAGGCTCACGGTTGAGGAGCGTGATCGCGCCCTCAATGGAGTCGGCGTAACCGTCGGCAGAGCTGCTTTGGCACAGTCCTCCTTGACCCGTGTAATGTTCCTTGAGATTGCCCAGCGCCTGCCGGACCGCATCGCGGTACGTCTCCTTGCCATCCATCAGCCAGACCGTATAAAGCCCATCATAGTTGTAGCCCCAATTATCGGTCAGCGCGTCGCTGTGCTCGCCCGTGCGAGGATCGACGGTCAGATAGAACAGCCCGTGCGCGTTGCGGCCCACCTCGAGAAGCCGGTCATACAACTCATGCAGCGGCTTACGGTAGGCCTCCCGCTTCTCGGGTGCGGCCGTTGCGCAGGCCGCGTATAGTTCTGAAAGGCCGTTGATCACCTCACACGAGTGGTCGCCCAGCGAAAGCTTGGGCAGATCGCGCGTCGGATGGTTGGTTCCGCAGAGGTAGTAGTCGCCAAGGCGGATTGCCCAGTCGAGATACTTGCGCTCGCCGGTAAACCAGAAAAACCGCGAACAGGCTTGCAGCAGATCGCCGTTAACCTCGAAATTCAACGTTGGAATCGCGCCAAAGGGCGTTTCAATGGCGGCGTTCGCCCAGATGTCGTCGAGGATTCCAATCGCCCGCTCACTCCAGGGACTCGGCCCCAGCCACTCCGTAATGGGAAGAAGGCCGTCCTTCACATACTCGGCCCCGTCAAAGATGATCGCGTCCAAATCGACCTTCTCGCGGCGCCAGCCCTTCTTGGAAAACGAGTAGTCGTCCGGCAACCGCCCGACGCGGCAGGTCAGCCGCTGCTCCGTCCGGAGCATTTCCAGCATACGCCCGTCGAAGAGGGCGCGATCCGTCATCGCCGCCGTGAGCACCATGAACGGGTAGTTGTCCGCCGCCGAGTCTCGCCCGTTCCAGTAGTCACGGCTCTCTCGGAGATTGCGGGGGATCAGCCCCGACTCCGGATCGGCTTTGGCCAGCCACCCGTCCACGAAGCGCCTGCTTCGGAAAAGCGCCTCGTTGGCCTGCCGGGCGTTTCTTTCGCACAGGCGGAAGAGCGCGTCGCTCCGCGCCGAGCCTGCCGTCGCCGGAAACGAGGCCGAGGGCGTGTCCCACACCTTACGCAGCTCCGGGAAAGCCTCGCCCGAGAACCCAGCACCTCTGTATTTAAGCGATCCTTTCGCACGGTAACTGGGCTTGGCAAGTGCCGGACGGTCCGGAGCGCCACCCGGCATTGTCAATCTGACCTCTGCGATGAAAGCCGCCTTGCCCTCACCTGCTTTCAACAGCACATCATACCACTCCCCCCGCACAGACTCCGGCAACGGTACGCGTTGCCAGCGAAAGCCGTTGTAGTCCCCGCCGCCGCTGACAGGCAGCGACACTCCGTCGATCTGGACAATCGCCGATCGCACATCGTTTTTAGACCCCCACAACAGCTCCAACGCCGCGCCCGGCTTCGGCTTGACATCGAAACGCAACTCCCAGTCATGCGACCCGAGAAAAGTATACGGCGTGTTGTTGTAGGACTCGTCGCCCCCGCGGATCCACGCCACTGCAAGGGCCTCGTCAGGCGGTGCGCAAACAGCGTCCACAGCGAACAGAAGCCCTGGCAACACGGCCACCCGTCTGAACAGGTTCATCATGGTATTTTCCTCCCCTGCGTCCTCATCCACTCACACGCTACCGGACCTCGCACGTCTCCCCGAGCACCGTCCTGAAGTCCACGTCAATACGCTGCGCCAGCGCCTCCTGCACGCCATCGAAACAGGCCAAAATGCGTTTATAGTCCGGATCGTCCGCCGATCTGAAATCTCCTTTGGCCAGCGGCACCGCGAGAAACGGATTCCTCTCCGGATGATCCAGACGCACGTAGAACATGGTCGGCAGCGCTATCCCTCGCCGCGCGGCGACTTCCTTCAGCATCTCGTCCAGTCCCTTCGGGAGAATGCGTCGGCAACCGCGCAAATCGGGCTGACGCGACTGCGAGGTGCCATAGAAAGGCACGTTGAGATCAATCCAAAGCAGGATCTTCAGCCTTTCACCCGCGCTCAGCGCGACGCGTTTCTTGCCCTGGGCATCCGGGTGTCCGGCGACCACCACCTGCGCCAGCCTGCTGACCGGCGAACCCCACGTCTTGGGCTGGACCTGCAGAATGCTTGACTCGCATCCATTAAAGGAGGGAATCCACGACGTATAGGGATTCTTCCCAAAGGCAGCCATGCCGCCAAGCGCATCACCACCCGTTTCCGCTTGCGTGCCGCGCCGCGCGAGATTCTCATAAGAGACGCTGAAATAGTCCGTGCGGTCGCCGCTCAGGTCGAGTGTCGCATTCCCTTCATGGCAGCGCACGCAGTGCGCGTCCAACACCGGCTGTACGATGCGTGCGAAGCTGAAGCCATAGCGGCTCCCCCATTCGGGCTCCGTGAGTTCCTGCGCCGGACGCGCCGCCGCAAGAGAGCGGCCGCCGCGCGTCAAGACTGCGGGGGATACGTAGTTACGGTCCGCGTGACAGCCTATGCAACTCTGCCGTTCGCCCGGCATGAAGTGCGTGAAGGTCCGCATGCGCTGCAGGGCGCGGCCTTCGGCGTCGAGCGGCAGGAAGTAAAGCGGCACCCCGGCAGGGATTTTGAAATGCGCCGACCCGTCAGCCTCGACGTCGGCGAAGCCCCAGACCCGCTTGGGCGCGTAGGTCGCTCCGCACGAGACCACGGGAAACTGGAACCCGAACTGGCGCTTGTCGGTTTCCGAGCGGATGTCTTTTTCCATTTCCTGAATCACGGCGATGCGTTTGATTTCTCCGGGCTTCACCGCATCGCCCAGCCCGATCGTTACGTCGTGCAGCACCACCTCAGCCCACGGCTCGTCGCGGGGCTCGTTGCGCGAGGGCCGCGGCGAGCACGGTAACGGCCGGTTACGGAGCGGCTGGGCAGAGTAGAAACCCAGTCCGCCCTCAGGCCCGCACAGTTCAAGGTCCACCGTGCCGTCGTAGTCGCGCAGCAAGATGCGTCCTTCGCGGGAGACGAGGAAGGTGTGGGCGTCCAGCGGCACCGGACTCTCGTACGGGCCGCGCAGACGGTTGCCAGCGCCAGCGTCGTCGACCCTGCCGATACTCACTTCGGGGGTCAAGTTGCGGATCGCTTCCTGCGCGTTGCCTCCCCGGGTCAGGTCGAGCAGGCCGATCGCACCGCGGCAGGGACCGTTGTGGCTGGTCATCACGCAGAGGATCTTGCCGGGGAGGCCGGGAATATCCTTGGCCTCCATGAAAGTAGCGGGGCACAGTACGCGGTTACCGAACACGCCGGCCAAAGAGGTGCCGTCGGGGTTGATTGCCCACAGAGACTGGATCGGAATGGCCGGACGGTCCACATACTCCCATCGGCTGAAGAGGATGCGTCCGTCTCCCATCACGGACGGCGTGAAATCTGTCAAATAGTTGGCCGAGAGCTTGACCGCATTCCGGCCGTCACCGTCCGCGCGGTAGAGGACGGGCGAGGTGCTTGTCCAGCAATAGGCAAAGGCGGGCTTACGGTCGGACAAGAAAGCGATGCCGCCGTCCGGCAGCCAGCAGGCGTTCATGTTGTTGGAGTCATGGCCAATCACACACAGCAGTCCGCTGCCGTCCGCGTTCATGCGCCAGATCTGGAACGGCTCCTGCATCGTACGCTTCCAGCTGAAAAGAATCTGCCGCCCGTCGTAGGAGACTTGACAGTCCAAGATCACTCCGTCCGAAGCATCGACCAGCCGTCTGCGTTTGCCGTCCCTGAGCGACAGCACGTAAAGCCCGCCACCTTTCGACAGCCCTTCGACGTGGTAGGTGTAGACATGCGAAGGATTCAAGGGGCAACGTTGGATCATGAGCAACGTGTCAAAGCCCAGCCGGCCGGACCTCGCCTCCGTCAGCACCTGACGAGTCGCCTCGCTGCGGGATGCGTCGCTCTCATCGAGCGACGTCGTTAAGCGCATCAGCGCCTCTTCCGGCACCGCTTCTGAAAAGACCATGATCTCCGAAGCCCCAGGGTTGCTGCCGCCATACGAAGCCGTGAAACGGAGGCGCAGTTTTCGGAGCATCCGGGGCTGCGGCAGCGCGATGCGCTGCGGGCCATGCTGCCGTGCCAGGCCCGTCTTGACGACGGGCCGCGCGTCATCGTCGCAGACGACCTCGCACGTCTTCCAGCACTCCTCAAGCTGCCACGCGGTCCTGCCGAAATAGACAATTTCCTGCACGGAGACCGGTGTCTTCCAGGTCAGCGTCAGCTCCGCGCCTTTGCCGTGGGTGGATCCTTTAACAGCCCAAGCCTGTCGGCTATCCTGTCTTCCTCGTTCGGCAGGTATTATTCCATCCGCCACGAAGCACGCCGCGTAGTCCGCGCTGAACGTTGAATCGGCCGAGATGTCGGCCGCAGGTGCCACGTTCAGCGGCAGGGCAGGCAAGGCGACAGCCCGGGCTCCTAAGGTTACAACCGTCGCGCAAACGGCGAGACGTGCCTTATGTCCAAAACGATACACCCACCTTTGTATCAGCGCATTTCTCAGGTTTTAACCTCTTTCCGAATTCTTTCAGCCGATTCGCACTTCGTATTCTTTCAACAGGTGGCCGCTGCTCACCTTCATCGGACCAGACGCTCGAAAGGCGTCCAGTCGGGAATTCCTTTGCGCGGCCGGACGACCTCCCCGCGCGCCTGCTTTTCCGTATCATGATAGGCGCCGTAGAAGTTGCTGTTGCAGTCCATCCAGAGGGTGATACGGCCCAATTCCTCCGCGGTCAGCCGCACCTCATGATGGCCGCCCACAAGCATCCCGTAGAGTCTGCTGACGCGCGCACCGTCCTTGCCCGGTATACTATACTGCCGTTCCTTAAGCGCAATACCGTTGCCCCCACTCATCGCCCATGCCCGTTTGCGCAGCGTTTGGAAGGCCTCCGACCAGCCATAGGCCCCGAAGGTGTCGCCCCTCAAACCGGGTGCGCCTTTCTTGCGGTTCTCCTCGTGACAGCCGACACATTTCGCATCGAGCACTGGCTGCACCAGCCGCGGGAACGTGAGGGGAAAACTTCCGGCCGCTTCGGGTTCGAGCACCGAGGGTGCGCGCCGCATCGCCAGCGGCAGGGTTCCCTTTGTCATTCCGGAGGAGGCCTGCTTTGTTTCGTGGCAACCGAGACAGGTCAGCGTCTCGCCGGGATGCAGATACGTGGCGGAACGCATCGTCTGGACTACCAAGCCCTTTTCGTCCAACGCCTGAAAGTAGATCCCCACACCCGTGGGTGAGCGGAAGGACACGCTGCCGTCGGCCTCGACCGGAACGGTTCCGAGCACGCCGCGGCAGAGCGACTGTGCCGCATGCCCGATATTCGGTTCGTCAGCCACGGAATTGTCCTTCGGCAAAAGTGCGATCACGCGCAGTTGTTTGAGCTGCGTCCCCCGAGGCCACGCCTGATCGCTTTCGTACACGTTCATCACCATCACCGTACCCGTCGAAGGGTCCAAACCCTTTCGGCGTTCGACCTGCGACTGCGCGGTCTGCACCGGCAGCACAGGCGGACGCGACCGGGGTCTGAGCGGGATCGGATCGAGGCAGGCCAGATCGGGATCGCGGTAGAGCAGTTCCCTGTTGCCGAAGCTGTCCAACAGATAAAGCCCGTAGTTCTTTCGCCCCGTGTCGTACACGGTCAGATAAAAATCCTCGCTGAGCGGCCAAGGCGACCCATAGACCTCCGCGTTGGGACTGTGCTTGCCTTTCGCGTGCGGCACGCCCGGCGCGGACTCGGACTCGGGAAAGGGGACCTCGGGCGTGATCCGCCGGATCTGACCCGTGGCGCGGTCGTCCCGCGCCCGCAAGTCGATGAGCACCAGCGACCCATAAGCCTCGCCGTGATGCGGAGCCGCCACCGCCACATACTTCCGCGAATTCGGCACGGCCCGGATCGACAGCTCCATCCAAGGACGCGACTCCCTCAGGCCCGGATAGTTGCCGTGCATACTGCGGGGATCGCGTCCATCCGGATAACAGTGCCAGAGATGGTGCGCCACGTCAGAGTCGCGGTCCACATAGTCCCAGCGCGTATAGACCAGCATGCCGCTGTTGTCCACGCTCGGATGCCACTCGTTCGTGTCGTGATAACTGAGTTGCACGATGTCGTCGCCGTCGCGCCGCATCGCATGCAGGGTGTAGGTCGGGTCGGGCCGAAACCCGCAGCGAAGCTGTCCGCCCGTCCGCGTCGAGATGAAGGCGATCCGTCCGTCTGGAAGAAAACAGCCGTCGAAGTCGTTATACGGCCCGTCCGTCAGTTGCGTCAGGCCGGTTCCGTCCACGCGCAGCGTGAAGAGATGATAACACGTTTCGGGGCGGAAGTGATAGAACCTGTTCTGCGGTTGGCGCCGGGCGTCCGCCTCGCTCCAGACGTTCGTGTCGCAGGTGACGCCGGGCGGCAGTTCGTGTTCCGCCTCGGTGAAGGCGAAGAGCAGCGTTTGTGCGTCCCAGTCGAGGTCGAGCGCGATGAAGCCGCCTTGATGCTCCAGCGTGTGCCCCTGCAGTCGTCCGTTACTGACCTTCGATTCTGCCAGCAAATTGCGTACGGAAGGGCGGTCTCCGAAAGGCTGCTCCAGCACATACACGCCACCTGCCTTCTCGGCTGTGAAGCCGAAATACTGGTCGACCATGTGCCGCTCACCCCGCGCCTGCTTATTGTGCTTGAGAAAAGCGATGCGGTCGAAATCCAGTAACGGATTTTTGAAAGCGATGCGCCGGCGAAGTGCGGTCAGTGCGGCAAAATCTTTCTCCTGTTGCCTTTCATCGGACTGCGGATTCGGTTTCAGAGCCTCCAGTTCGGACGCCTCAACAGTCAGATCCGGCGCCTGCGGCAAAGACTGGAGATGCTGCAACAGCGCGCCGGCTCGCCGGAAGACAACATCTCCCGGGGTGTGGTCCGCCTCGAAAATCAACGCGTCTTTGCGCTGGGCTTCATTCCCGAGCCGCGCCAGGTTCCACGTCTTACGTGCGGCCATCTCCTTTTTCAGGTCGGAGAACTCATCCGACTCGCCGACCGAAGCCCGCAAGAACGCCACCAGAAACGTCCCGGTTATACACAGCCTCGAAATCCGCATACGGTCTTCTCCCCACCCTCGGTCCCAATCGATCATTCCGCTTTATAGTATGCCTCACCC
>JAEAMG010001920.1_pt1 | contig 14210 bp, 15 predicted proteins | sample 8958741 | NCBI WGS metagenome assembly JAEAMG01 (sample SAMN16933256, study PRJNA681125) | bioreactor sludge metagenome | isolation source: anaerobic bioreactor treating anionic surfactant - SDBS | place: India: Bengaluru | collected 2019-02-28
TTCTTTGGTCGTGCAACAAGGTGATCTGCAAACTTTATTCATTGACGGCACCTAATCCCCGGGTTCTGACGAAGAGGCAGAATTGTTACGGATTGGCTCCTGCAGGGATTACCCACACTCATTGTACACGAGAACCAACCCCAGTAATTCCGGTGCGGCCCGGTCGTTGCCCCGAATTATAACTTACAGCCAATCACCAGCATCTCAAAATCGTCCGGAGTCAGCGGATCATCCCTCGAATAAGCGCCAAGTTTTGCGCCGAAGATTTCGATACTGGCGTAGCCCAGACATTTCAACAGCCAGCTAATCTCGCTCGGCACATAGTAGCGCTCGTTACATGAAAGGGTCTTTTTGTTACCGGAGTCATCCTCGAACTCGGTGATATTATAATCACGAAAGGTCATCAGGTCGAAAGAATTCTTTTTGTAGACCGCGTTGCCCTCCTGCCTCCCTTCGGTGCAGAAGGCCTCCACACTATGGAAAAAGGGGAACAGGCCGTTGAGTGTCGTGAAAATAAATTTGCCGCCCTCTATCAGGGAAAGGGTCACATTCTTCAGAATCTCATAATTCATCTCATCTGTTTCCATTAATGGGAATCCACCCTCACAAAGCATGATGGCAGCGTCAAACTCCGCATGGAACGGAAGATTTCGGGCATCATGCCGCTGGAAATCAATGCGCAGGTTCTGCTCAGCCGCTTTTTCCCGGGCTCGGGTCAGCTGCGATTCCGATAGATCAATCCCCGTCACGCAGTATCCCCGTTTAGTCAGTTCAATCGCATGTCGCCCGGTCCCGCAGCCGACATCGAGTATTTTCAGTGATTTGTCAAACTGAAATTCCTTTTCAAGGAAGTCGCATTCCCCGATCGTTCCCTGCGTGAAACATTCCTTGTCGTAGGTGCGCCCGTAGTTCTGAAACAGACTTTCATACCATTGTTCCTGGCTCATACTATTTCTCCAAAGTTGGATGTTGTCTGCTTTGATTCAGCAATATGCTCGTTAACCCATTGAATCTCCCCCGGCGGTCATAACCGTTATTGCAGCACTGTCAACAGATAGAATCGTCTATCGCTGTACTTCTTATTTCTTCTCCGGCATGATCAGGGGAATTGCCTGTCGCCCATGGCGTCTATAAATACGGAAATCGTCGTCAAGAGTCAGCACCTTGCATTGTGACTCCAATTCACTCATGCGGACCAGGCATGCATCCGCAAGAGACATCGAAACGTTTGCATATTTGGACCTAAGTTTGCTGACGGATATAACATGTTCTTGAAGATCAAATACAACGGTCACAATCTCCCTGTGGACCAATTCCAACACGGCGGCGCTTCCTCCTGGATATTCTTGAAGCAGAAAGCAGGCTTCCGCCAGAACCGCTTCACAGGTCTGCATGGGCGGTTTAATCTCTCCCAACCAAGCCAGGGCCCAGTCGTGAAAGCGGTCTCTTCTGTTAATGGCTGCCACAAGAGGCCTCGTGTCCAGCAAGACACGGGCAATCACTTTCCAAACCTTTTCAGGTATATAGGATTGACTGAAAGGTCAGGGCACGCGTCAACACTTCCGATGACGTCACCAGCGAGATCAAGACACGAACCAGCTTGCCCCGCGGGATCATCACCCAAAAACGTCTGTAGCGCCAGCCGCATTATGTTCGACTTGGTTGTTCCCCGTTTTCTGGCCGCTCCCGCCAGTTTTTGGTCCATCCCTTCCGTCAACTTCAAGGAAACTGTCTTCATATCGTTGCTTCCTATGCAATACGATTCTGACATAATTATATTAGCATCCACAGGCAAGTCAACTGTCTCAGTCAAGTCTTTGACAAATTGTGGCAAATTAAAAAGCACGGCCAAACCGTGCGGCGACAGAATTTCTCTCAATCCGATTCCTGATAAATAAAACTATATTTGAACCTGATTGCTCCTGATGAAACACCTGTGGGCACATAGTTCAGGGTATAAGGTCCGGGGCTGTCATAAATACGGATTTTTTTGTTGAAATCCTCCGGCAGCAACAGACTCGTCTTGTGCACGGGTATATGAATTTTAGCCTTTCCCTCCAAGGCGCCATCGAATACTAATTGAATCCCTATAGAAGGGGTTTCAGATGTCAATGTAATAGTTTGCGGTTGGTCCGGATGCTCTATTTTCATTTCCATCTCATTATCCACAATCATGGGGAAGAACCATAAGAACAGGATAGAAACCGCACAGCAACACAGAACCATCCACCTGAACCGCCATCGCCATCTGTATTTTGGCGTCATTTCAATTCCTTTATCAGCGTCAGCAAAAAGTCCCGGTTGCCCGCGGTCACATAGCGCATTTGGCCCCTCATTCACTTGAAGGAACTAGTATAGCGCGATAGCAGCCAAGATGAGATATCATACTTCCGATGTCTAACTTAAAATAATTTTCAAAGGCCACCTGTTCCGGCCATGATTCACGCTTGGACATTCCCCATAATTTGCTGCTTCGAAAATTTAGGTCATGCAGCTTGGCCTGATTCCTCAAGAATGACTGGTTCCCAAATAGGAATTTGGGAACCAGTCGCCATGAGCCTATGGCTCACCCAGAAACCACGAAAATGTTACCGAAATTTTCGAAGCAGTTGACAAAAAATGACCGTGCGCACGATGGCGCCACAACATATACTGCACCGTTCAATCAAGCCTGTATCCGTGTTTAGTTTTGCTTTTTCTTCAACCCTCGCACCCGCGTCAACAGGAAATCCCTGTTATCGGCGGTGACGTATCGCATGCCGCCGCCTTTTTGGGCTGCCGCCCTTTTTGGTCCTTCCTGTCCTGCGCTTCGTCCTGATTCATTTTTTTTGATCAAGCGGTAAAGCGGTAAGGCAGTCAAGCGGTAATTACCTGACGAGGCGGAACCCGAGGCTGCCGTAGCGGTCGTCGGGCCAAATGCCATATCGAAACGCCGAACGACAATACTGGGCGTAGCGGTACCAGTAGCCGCCCCGTATCACGCGGCCCGAGTCCGTCGGCGACTCCCAAGCGCTGCCATCCGCAGGCGCATCCGTATAACTCGAATGAAGCCAATCCTGGCACCATTCCAACAGGTTACCGCTCATGTCATGCAGCCCGAAGGCATTGGGCAACTTCCCGCCCACGGGCTTGCTCCCGTACGAGTCGTCATTACCGCAATACCACATATACTGGCTGCGTATACCGTCATCTTCACACTCGTCGCCGACGCTCAACAAGTCGCCAAAGTAAAAGCGCGTCTGCGTACCCGCGCGGCAGGCGTATTCCCACTCCGCCTCCGAGGGCAGCCGCACCGTCGCCGGTCCCTGGCCGGTGTTCGTAATATGGGTATTCAGCGCCGTGATAAAGGCCTGCGCATCGTCCCAGGACACATAATAGGCCGGATAGGTATCGCCCTGCCCGTAATTCCATGCATAGCCTCCCGGCGAGGAGCCCATCACCGCCAGCCATTGCTGTTGCGTCACCTCATATTTGCTCATGTAAAAATCGTAGGCAATCGTCACCGTATGTATCGGACCTTCATTAATATATCGGTTATGCTCGGTGTCGGGCGACCCCATCTGGAACGAGCCTGCCGGGATGCGTACCAGCTCCAGCGGCACATCGCCGGGAAGCAGAAGGGTCTTCGGAGGCTCGGGCAGCGTCCAGCACATGGGCGGCTCCAAAGAACTGTTATAGGTATACCTTTCCCCGTTCTGCCACAAGTAGGCCGCGCGGATGGCGTAGGCCATCGGATTGCCGCCCTGCTGCCATCCGGCGAGATACGCAATCGCTTCACTCAACACCATGCGAAAATCTTCATTTATATCCGCTGGATGCGGTAGTGTTGTATGGATACAATCACCCGTCGCCGGGTCGCACGTGTCTAGCGTGGAGGGATCACCGTCATCACAGTCTACCGGAATATTTGAACATCCTCCTTGCCCGTCAGTAGTGTCTATCGTGCATGCGTTGCCGTCGTCACAGTTAAGTGGCGTATTGATACAGCCTATCCACGGGTCACACGTATCTATCGTGGAGGGATTATAGTCATTACAGTCAAGAGGCACATGAATACAGCCTAGTTCCGGGTCGTAATAATCCATCGTGCACACATTATCGTCATCACACGATTCGTCTTTGGCCGAACTGCTGCCCTCGGAAAGTGCCGGGGGACCGCCGCTGTCTGTCGGATTCTGAAGCATACGACTTTCAGGTAGGTCCTGCGGTTGTTCATTAACCACTGCAGAACTAAACATGCCGCAGATAAAAACAAAAACAAACGACATCACTCCTACCCGCATCATGGTAGCGTCACCTCCCAACCTTCCAGGTACTCTTTTTTCGTCAAGGCGCCAGTTAAAAGGGACTTCGGAAAAAATCTTCATGGTTGCTCTCCTCCTCATTGAAAAATAACTTCTCCGACCTAAAGCAACAGATTATATCACAACACTGATTACACAGTTTTAATGATTTTATGGACGAACTTACAGATCGAAAACGCAACTGGCTCGGTTTACCCTGGGGTAACCGTTCACGACCCCATGTCGTTTGCCACTTGGGAAGAGTCTACTACAATCTTCATGGTTTATAAACAAAAACTAGCCCCCTCAGTTGGCTGCCATTCAACCCCATCCACCCCTTCCCCTGTTATTCATGCAGTTTCTGACTAACAGGCAATTCATCAAAAAAATGACCATGCGCACGATGGCGCCACAACATATACGGCACCATTCAATCAAGCCTGTATCCGTGTCTAATCCTGCTTTTTCTTTAACCCTAACACCAGCGCCAGCAGAAAGTCCCGATTATCCGCCGTCACATAGCGCATCCGGCCGCCCCATTTGCTTGAAGGATTTAGTATAGCACGATAGCAGTCAAGACGAGAGGTCATATTTCCAATGTCTAACGTAAGACTATTTTCAAAGGCTCACCTGTTCCGGCCAGGATTCACGCTTGGACATTCCCCATAATTTGCTTATGTAGTCAATTGAAAAGATGTTCTCACCCGCATGGAGCCAGAAGGAACCTCTATCCGAAAGAACGATCTGTTCGCCATCATCTTTTAGGAAGCCCAACCGCTTCAGGAAACGCAGGTATCGGCCATACTCACAATCAATATCTTCACCAAATCGTCTCATGTATTCACTTTTATTGAACTGTGTTTCATATATACGCCAGTACAACCATCCTGCGCGCTGCATTTTTTCAGATAGATCCAGAGATAAGGCGATGGCGTTCCTGCGTTCATTGATTGCTTTTATGTATTCATCCGTATCAAAGGTGTTCAAATAGAACACATCTTTGAGATAGGAACCTCCGCTTGCGCCTAGTCCAAGGTACAACGGCACGGTCACGGAACAATACCGGGGGACGCCCTTTCGCGTAAAAGCCCATGTTGAACTCCTCTCATACCCTGCTTCATAAAAAACATGCTCAAGAATGCGCATCATGCGCCTTCTTTTCAACATCTGGAACAAGCCGTGATTCTTGTTGAAATTGCTCTTCCCCATCAGGGTGTAGGGGAAAAGAAACAAAGGGTAGGCCGCAACCTGGTCTACTCCCATTTCTATCAATGCGCGGCCAGTCTCCTCTACCTCTTGATACGTTTGACCCGGCAAGGCGAACATGACATCTACATTCACGCAGTTGAACCCGTGAGCGACGGCACGTCCCACTGCTTCTTTAACGCCTGCGACTGTATACGGCCTGCACAAGGTCTTGAGATGCCTGTCAATAAGCGATTCCACGCCAATACTGAGATGTGGTATCCCCATGGACTTTATGGTATTTAGATTATCTTCACTGAGGTGGTTTGGATGGCTCTCCATGTGGATGTCGCACTGCAAATTGAAGGTACACCGAATATGATCTATTATGTCCGCAAGGCCGCTATGAAGCATCGTTGTTGGTGTTCCACCACCAATGTAAAATGAGGTGACGGCCTTGTTTCCAACCGCTTCGGCGTAAGAATTGATCTCCTTCTTGACTGCCTGCTTGTATTCTCTTGCGAGATCAACACGATACAGTTCCTTGTTGTAAGGACAGTAGGGGCATAATTGCTCACAAAAAGGAATATGGAGATACAGCCCGTATGTATCTATCCTTTTGAACTTATCCTGAATCTGTTCTCTTGATGGAACAGCATTCCTCAGAAGGATTTCATGTTCTCCTGTCAACCGTTTCAAGAATAATTTTTGAATGGCATGCTTCATTTTTCATCCCTTCGACGTTTTTCCGAAACGGGATCCTGTGCGAGGGGGTGCGGATACTTCTTCGCCGGTAGTGCCTTTTAAAAGTACTTTAGCGCGCGTAATAGGGCTGAAGGCTTCATTTTCAGTGTCTGGTCCATCTCTGCATAACTGAGATACCCGCATTGCCTGCATAATTCATTATTACCGGCATATCTGCAGCATTTATAGACACGGCCCTTTTCATACACGGAACAAAAGTCCATGGGCCGTTTCCAATTATTTTCCATCGCTGAAATCAGACCCGCCCGGGAATTCAAAATTTTATAGCGTCTGCAAAGAGATAACAACTCCCTCAAGATGTGTTGTTTTTCCACAGGTTCAACATAGAGGGAATCCGGCCCGTAATAAGGGGTATGGAAGTAAAAGAAAATACCGCGGACCTGTTCAATTCCTTGAACATATTCGCAAAAGGCCTGGATATCATCCTTATTCAGGGTATTGATCGTGTAATTGACATAGAGGGATGGATGTGTTGAGTCCATGATATTGTTCAAGATGCGGTCAAACGACCTCCCGCGTAGGGTATCATGGGTTTCCCGAAGCCCGTCTATACTGACGAATACCGTCTCTGCCGAAGTATGGATGGGCATCGTGCCGTTTGTATATATGACCACGGTTAGAAATCCGCATCTATGTGCATACTCCACAATATCCTCTATTCCGCGCCCCTCATCATGCCAGAGAAACGGTTCACCGCCTTCAAGATAAAGACAACGGCCGCCCTCGCTGTAAAAAGCATCTATTGCGGCTTTCACCTCCTCGAAGGTCAGGTCCTGGTTGCCGCGCTCATAAATCCTGCAATGCTTGCACCTCAAATTGCAGCGATTTGTGAGTACTAATCCCTGGATGAGCGGTTTTGTCTTTTTAGCAAGATAATAGCTCAAGACAAATCTCAAGCCATACACAGCGGCATTCATAAAAGGTTTCTCAAGATGTTTGGATTTCTGCGGAGTATCCAGTTCCTCCGTCTGAACCATGACCAGACTAACATTATATCTGTAGGCACCTCAAGACCTTAGTGGTCGGCCTACTTCTTCAATCCCCTCACCAGTGTCAACAGGAAGTCCCGGTTATCCGCGGTTGCATGGCGCATTATGCCCCAAGACGTTCCGGAGCCAGGACGTTGATCATGGTTTGTACGGTTAAAAGAAGACAAACTTAGAACTGACCACACATATCCGCCAGAGTATCCATATGGAGAAGCCGAATGCCCCCAACGACGAGAGTCCGGCCACCATCGCCCACATCTTTTCGATCATCCTGCTTGCTGTGCACACACCGTATCCCGCAAACACCATTCCTGCGACGGATGTCAGTACAGCCAACATACCGAAACGCCATGGTACTTCAAAAACGGGCGGGCCCCAATATAATCCCACCAGGACAAAAAAGAATTCCGCCATCGCCACCGCCATAAATGAACAACATATGAAGACCAACGGATTTGTAGCCAACTTACGATTATCAATCTCATATTCCATCAACCGAGTCTCCCAACCCGGATTCCATCAGACATGTCAGTATGATGCGAATCCTGCAACGAGTTTCAACGTCAGGATGCGTCCCCCACCTCTACGAATCAGCCATTTCAACTCTTCTCCAATCCTCTCACCAGCGCCAGCAGGAAATCCCGATTATCCACAGTCACATTGTGCATCGTTCCGCCCATGCTGTTGAAGAAATTAGGTATTGCCAACCCGCATCCTGCATATGACTTCTTCATTCAGTTCAATCCAGTAGCGCCTATACTGCTTTCCCGTTTCCGGGTCCGTTACAGTATTCTCCAGACATCCCCCGTTTCGTTCAATGACTTTAATTGACGCTATGTTGTTTGGTTCGACAGTGATCAGTGCCCGGCTTTCACCTAGTTTACGTAGCTCGGCCAGGGCAAGACGCAAGGACTCCTTCGCGTAGCCCCTGCCCCGCCGATCGCGCCGGATGAAATAGCCAATATGTCCACCGTGGAAGCGCAGTTTTTCATTCAAATAATGACGGAGCCGCACCATGCCGACGGCCACACCATCGACACTCAGCACCCAGAATATTGTCTGGAGCACCAGCCCTACCTCCAGCTTGGCGGGATTAGACATGTCGCAACACTGCTGGAGATATTGCTCCAACGTTAACTCTCCGGTATGAACTGGTGTTCCTCCGAAGCTGTTTTCACCAGCACCAAGGTCGGCCAGTAAGTCCCACAATCCGGATGGTGGCGTTAGTGACACTGCTTCGAGTCTCATATCATCTTCCAGTCAAGTTGACACGTCCCATGAAAGACCTGAGTGCCTGCAATACTTCATGTCCCCAATCTCCTGACCAGCGCCAGCAGAAAATCCCGGTTATCGGCGGTAACGTAGCGCATCTGGCCGCCCATGCGGTTGAAGCTCTTGTTATAGCGGAGGTAGTAGTCAGGGTTATCCATGGGGGGCTCGCCCCGGCTCCAGTCCCAGTGGCTTTCCTGCAGGTCGACGATGACCATGAAATGGTTGTCGATATGGCGGCCATGCTGGATATGGAGGTTCTGGGACATGGACAGGCTTTTCTCAAAAATCATGGGGGACATGACGGCGGAGCCGATGCTGATGTAGACACCGCCGTCGAGGTTCATGACCTGATTGGCATAAATAAGAAAATCGCGTTGAGCAGCGCGGCCGATGGCGGCGCAGTGGTTCATGGGATGGGTATAGATAATGTCGTGGCCGATCATGGGATGACTGGTGAAAGATATTCCGAGCCGGTAGGCGGCGGCCTGTAGCCCATATTTCTTGTAGGGGTGCGGCACGGCCATCCACCCGGCGGGCAGATCAAAGGTTCGGACGCGGTCGAGCAGGTCTGCCGCTGCGGCGGCCAGTTGTGGGCTGGATGCGACTTTGCCGATGACTTCCTCCAGCAATTGCGCTTCCGGGGGAATGTTGAGTCCTTCCTCTTCAACGAAAGCGCCTACGGACTCGCCGTACCCCATGCCACGCCAGGCGCCGACTACAATGGCGAGGTTCAGGTAAAACCCGGTTTCCTGCCAGGTGCCGAACTCGCCCCGGGCCACGTTGGCACGCACGTCTTCGCTGCTGTGGCCCTGGAAGGCGAATTCCCAGTCGTGAATGATGCCAGCGCCGTTGGTGGCGAGATGGGTAATCCAGCCGTCCTCGATAAGTTTGATAAACACAGGAGCGAGGCCGTTCTTGATGGCGTGGGCGCCAAAGGTGAGCATCCGCGCTTTTCCCGCTTCCCGTGCCCTGCCAAGATGTTTCACCAGTTCCTCCATGACTTTTTGCCCGGATAGAGACAACGGATGGGAGACCGGCGCGTTAACGGACACATGGTCGCGTTCTATATAAACTTTGTCCTTGCGTTCCGACAAGGGCCTAATTAAGAGTTGATGGCGATCAAACTGAGGGAAAGGCATGGTAAGTATTCCTTGTGGGCACTCAAACCTATAACAAAGTGTTTCCAAGTCTATATCAATGTTGCAGCGCCGATACGGTATTGTGCTCTATTCGTTGCCTGTTTTTACAGCGCCATGAAACGAAGTCCTTTCCCGCCTTTCTTTCCGCACTGTTGACCGGAACCCGCTCCTTTACGGGCCATCAGCAGTGAAGTTCTTATTTCTTTACGGGTATTTCCAGGCAATCCTTGCCCTCGGTGAGCCATTCCAGAGTAAATCGAACAAATACATTCTCTTTATGATTGTCTTTTTCGAACAGCAATCCGATGTCGCCGTTCTTGAGTATCGTCAGCGAGGAGTAGGCGGCACTGCCGGAATAAATGGTTTTGCCATCAGTCCACGTCTTTCCCTCATCATAGCTGAGGCGAACAGTCATATTTTCCCGGGCGTCTTTCTTTTTGGCATTGGAGAAAAGCAGTCGGTTCTTGCCATAACCCTCCTGTGTACTTGTGTACCGGATAAAGCTCGCATTGCAGACCGGATCTATTAATACAGGTTCTGGAGAACTCCGCCACGTCTTGCCATTATCATGGGAAACATGCACATAGCGTATCGGACTCTTATCAACACGGCTGTTAATCATCCAGCTGCCGTCGTTCAGTTCCACTATTTTGGACTCGTCGCCTGGCTGGATGGGGATATCCACAAAGAACCATGTTTTCCCATGGTCCCCGCTCCCGAAAACATGCAGTCCGTTTTGAAGGTTTACCAGCGTGTGCAGCAAGGCGCCGGAACGTGTTTGAATGCCCCGTCCCGAGGTGATGAATTTAAAGTCACGGCGCCATTCCGGCTTGGTGATTTGCGGGGTAATATCCTCCGATTTGCTCCATGATTTTCCATTGTCCTGGCTTTTCATTACATGCAGATAATAGATATCAGGTTCGTTTTCCAGGTCCATGAAATTGTAAAAGAGAAGAATCTCCCCGGTTTCCCTGTCCACAATCATGGAAGGGTCGGAAGCCGATCTCCCGTACGCCTGATCAACAATGGTTTCAATATCAGACCAGGTCAGCCCATTGTCGCTGCTGCGCCGCCCCACAATATTTATGTCCCTGTTGTCTCCCAGGTCAGAGCAGGAAGATACGCGTTCATCCATGACGGCGACCAGATCTCCGTTGGGCGCCGTGATGAGAGCGGGAATGCGATAACAGGCCACACCCTCCCGCAGGGAGGTGTTGAACAGGTCCTGGCAGGTGATGAGACCGGGGGCTGGTTGCGGCTTCTCTTCCGCAGCATGCACACCGAAAACCACCAGGAAAAAACAAGTCAACAGCGTTTTAGTCATCATGTGTTTGGCTCCATGATCGTTATAGTGACGATTCCCGCAACGGTCACCACATTGGCATTGTAGGGGAAAACAGGCCCCTGATAACAGGCAAGGCAACTCTCGGACGGGCTGCGTGGTTTTGGCAAGACCGTGCTGAAAGATGCACCTCTTTGTTCAAATCGCCTATAATAAACGTCGGGTGGCATAGTGCGTTGGATATAGCGCTACACCATGTGCCCGGACTTCAGGAAGGATGACATGTCCTCTCCCATGTTGTTTACCACAGTTGCAGATAGTCCGGCAAAACCGCGAACAAAGCAGATATGCGCCATTCGGATAGAAGTGTAGACCAAGTGTAATCATGGAAAATACGCCCCAAAAAGAATCTCCCGAGTCAGGATATGTGGGGGAATATTATTGGATGAAACGCGACAAAAATCGTCGCTTCTATAAATTGCTCCTCCTTTCCGTTGCCCTTCATCTGTTATTTTTGGGAGGGACAATGTTATTGTCCCTTTGGCTTTCCCATACAGAGCCTCCGGAAATCATTATGCTGTCCGCAGGAAACCTGCAGCTGTCACCGGGTCAGGATGCAGCGGCGCCTGTTGCCCCGCAGCCGGAACCACAGCCCGAACCGGAACCGGAACCAGAGCCCGTACCCGAACCGGAACCGGAGCCGGAACCGGAGCCTGAACCGGAGCCCGTACCCGAACCGGAGCCTGAACCAGAGCCTGAACCGGAACCGGAACCGGAGCCCGTACCCGAGCCTAAGCCGGAACCCAAACCTGAGCCCAAACCGGAACCCAAACCCGAGCCCAAACCGGAACCCAAGCCCGAACCTAAACCGGAACCCAAGCCCGAACCTAAACCGGAACTGAAACCGCTAGATCCTGAATTAGAGCCCATGGATCCCGATCCGGAATTGGAGGAAGTTATAAAACCGCAGCCGACACAGGTACCTTCAGGACCGGTAACGGCTACCACGGGGGTGGTTGGCGGTTCCGTACCATCCGAACTTGCCGGATGGGTAATACAGGTGCAACGCAAGGTAGAACGCATGTTTGCCATTCCATCGGGTATATACATGGATGCGGCGGAAAACATCGCCGAGGTAAGTTTTTGGGTAGACCGCGACGGCGCCCTCCTTGGCACGCCGACCGTGACAAAAGCGGCGGCGGACCCCGCACTGGGAGAGGCCGGCGTCAACGCTATCCTATTGGCAAACCCGTTTCCGCCGCTGCCGGAAAATTACCCCCATGCCAAGCAACTTGTGGTCTATGGGTTTACATTGCGGCAGTAATGTTTACAAAGAGCCGGAGAACCAAGTATAATTGTTTTGTCACGCACGGTTATTCGATGGTTCACCGCGATAATCTTTGATAAAAAATATGTGTGCGGCGCTTTTTAAGGCCGAGTTACCACAGCACCTCTGAAAGGTGTATCTACTCTCCCGAGAATGCCTGTAGAATGGCCCCTGACAAAAGGAAAGTTTTTTATTTTGGACGAACAAACACATCCGGCCTCTCCGGAAACCCAGGAAGAAAAGACGCGCGATATGAAGCGCGAAGTGGTGGATTTTCTAAAAGTGGTTATCGTGTTCCTGGTTATTTTCTGGGCAACCAAATCCTTTGTCATCGAGGGCTATGAAGTACAGGGAGATTCCATGCTGCCCGCCCTGCAGGACCGGGACCGTATTCTCGTGTTTAAACTGCCCCATACCCTCAGTAAAGTGGATGTGTTTCATTGGTTCCGGCCGTTTGATGAAGGGGATATTATCGTCTTTGAGGGCGTGGGCGGCAAACGATATGTGAAAAGGCTCATTGCCTATAACCCCTATCGGGGAGGCCATAATGTAGCGGCTGGACCCATGGAGGAACCGGAAGAGGATGCGGCCGCAGTCAAAGTGGAATTTGATCGGGGAGTTGTCCGTGTGAATAACTGGCAAATAGATGAAAGCACCTATCTGCCGGAGCGGGCACGGCATTCAAGAGACCGTGATGTGTGTTTCCTGAAACCGGGGGAATATTACGTCCTGGGTGACAATCGCCAGGTAAGTAAGGACAGTCGGAGTTTCAAGTCCGTCTCTGACGGCCAGATTGCCGGCAGAGCCATTTTGCGCTTCTGGCCGCTATCCAGGATAAGGCTGTTTTAACGTGGCTATCGCTGCAATGTCCTTTAAGGCCGACAAGGGGGTAAAATGTCCCGTGCCAGGGCGGCCCCTGTTTTCCAGTAAATATTGCGGGCGATATTTTCGTGGATGGGCACATCAGCCGAACACAGGCAAGTTACCATTGTGAAAGATACTGTGCTTTTTTCAGACGTGCATTTGAAGCCCTCAATTCCGCCAACCGGCGACTTTGTTGACTTCACGCGTTTTCTTAGGCATATTGATTCCGATCAGGTCGAACGGATCATTTGCATGGGTGATCTCTTTGATTTCTGGTACGAATACAAGCACGTCTTTTTTGGATCCTATTTCGAAGTGTTGCGTCTGCTGGCGCGCCTGCATGAAGAGGGGGTTGCCCTGCATCTCTTCCGCGGCAATCATGACCTGTGGGCGGGGGCGCAACTGGAAGCCCTCACAGGCATGCGGATACATCGAGAACCAACCTTCCTACCCTTCGGCGGACGGGAAGCGCTGCTCCTGCACGGGGACGGCCTCAATCCCCAAGACTACGGCTATCGTCTGTTCCGGCACATTGCGAGTAACCGGCTTGCCCAGCATCTCTTCCGACATATCCATCCCGATAATGCCATGGCGTTGGCGCAATACATAAGCCAGCGCAGCCGGACCAAGGTCAAAACCACAGACCCGGCGGCCGGCCCGGAGGTAGAGGTGGTGCGCGGACACGCGCATGGGCTCATCGCCGATGGAAAAGCACAAATCGTCATCTGCGGACATTCCCATCTTCCCGTAATAGAGCAGGTGGAAGTCAATGGTCATTCCGGTCTCTTTATAAATCCCGGGGATTGGCCAAACCATCGCTCCTATGTACTTTTTTCGGAAGGGGAATTCAGGCTGCTTGCCTTTTGTTAAGTTTTCATAACATAAGGAGGTGATACCCATGAAATACATTGGACTGTTTGCACTTGGGGCGCTGGTCGTCTTTATTTTCAGTGCTATGCTGGAGGCGCCCGAACATGGGGATGCGACGGAACGACATGGAGAACACGCACCAGGACGTTCCTCCGCCGAAATGAAACGTCAAACAAAAGTGGGTCTTCTGCAGAATCTGTGGGTAGTAGCATAAAGTATACGCATCCCTGTATC
>JAEAMG010001921.1_pt1 | contig 14202 bp, 7 predicted proteins | sample 8958741 | NCBI WGS metagenome assembly JAEAMG01 (sample SAMN16933256, study PRJNA681125) | bioreactor sludge metagenome | isolation source: anaerobic bioreactor treating anionic surfactant - SDBS | place: India: Bengaluru | collected 2019-02-28
GGTTATTCTGGTCGAGGGTGAGCAGATCCTCCCGGCCGTCCAGGTCCAGATCGGCGGTGGCGAAATCGGTGATGGTGGCCCCCAGCTGCGCCGCAGCCGACAGGTCTTGCGCTTGGGTCGAATCGCACTGGAACAGGTTCACGACTTCGGGATAGATCCAGTTGGGCACATCCGCGCCGGAACTCTGGTAGAACGCCCGGATGGTCACCGGAAAATGCGCGCCCAACGAATCGAAATCATAGTCCCGCACGTCGGCGATGAACTGGGTGCTGGCCTGCTGGTACAGGCCGGCCGAGCCCCAGTTGCTCGCCGTGTTGGGCGGCCAGACGCCGGCGCCGATGCCCAGAGTGAAACCGAGGAACTTCGACTCCTTGGACGGGATCCAGTTGATGGGATTTTCCGTGAGGCGGATCCAGATCTTGCTCTCGCCGGCCATGTAGCGGAAGAGCTGGACGGCGTGTCGGCCGATGTCAGCCGGGCTGGACGTGTCGTCGTTGGGTTCATAGGCGCCCGAAGCCGGATTGAACTGGTACTCGGACACGGCCAGCGGGCACACCAGCTTCCCATACGGCTCCAGAAGCAGATCGCCCAGGTCACCCGTGGCCAGTGTCTGGCTCAGAAAGGCTCCCGGCGGCAGCTGGATCTCGATGATGGCGGGATTGGCGATCGTCACGTTTGGGAACGAGTCCGGGCCGGGCGCCAGCAGGAGCGGGGCGGCCGGCAGGATTTGCGAAGGCAGGCTCAGGTCCAGGCCGCCCGGTCGGCTCGAGGCGTACTGGACGTAGAGCGCGTCGTCCGCCATGAGCCGGGTGAATACGCCACCGGCGGCGGCGGCGTATTCCAGCTGGGACATTTGGGTGACAAACGCCATGTCGTAGACGGCGATTTCGTTGAACGCCGGATCGGCCGGCAACCAGGTGGTGCCGCCGTCGGTGGAGACGCACAGGCCGTCCCAGGTGCCGGCGTAGACGACGGACGGGGATTGGGGATTCACCTCCACGGATTCCACCCACAGGCTGGTCAGGCCCGCGTTGCAGGGCAGCCAGCTGCCGCCGGCGTTCGTCGACCGGTACACGCCGTCGCTGGTGGCCAGGTACAGCGTGTTCGGCTGGGCCGGGTGGATCGCCAGGTCCATCGCGAAGAGCGACGGCAGGCCACCGCCGGCCGGCGCCCACGTCCCGCCGTTGTCGATGGTCTTGTAGACGCCGTTGGACCAGAACGCCGCGTAGACCACGTTGGGCGCCGTCGGGACCAGCAACAGGTCCGTCACCGAATCGGACGGCAGGCCGGTGCTGGCGGCCACCCAGGTGTCGCCGCCATTCTTGCTCTTGAACACCGGTTCCGGCGTCCAGCCGTGGGTGTCCAGCCCGACGTAGACGGTGTCGCGGCTGGCCGGGTGGACCTCGACACTTTCGACATAGCCCTCCGGCAGGTTGTTCCGGATGCTGGCCCAGGTGTCGCCGCCGTCCTCGGTCCGGATGATGTCGTAGATGCCGCCGGCGAAGACCGTGTCGGGATCCACCGGGGAGATCTTCACGTCGGCGAAGTTGTCGCCGATCCCCTGGATGAGCTGCCAGGTGATGCCGCCATCGTCGGTCCGGAACAGGTTGCCCACCGTGCCGGCGAAGGCGGGCTGTCCCGTCCCCGGACTGATGGCGATGCTGTGCACGATCACCCCGGACAGCCCGGTGTTGATCTCCACCCAGCCGCCGCCGCCGTTGCCGGAGCGCCACATGCCGTTGCCCCAGGAAGCGGCGTAGACCGTGCCCGGATTGCGGGTGTCCAGAGCCAGCCCCATGCAGCTGGGGTTGTACATGCCATAGCCGATGTCGTCGAAGTCGGTGCCGTTTACGGATTTGTATGTCCCGCCCATACCGGTGGCATAGACCGTGTCGGGCGCGGCAGGATCGATCTTGATGTCGTAGACGTCGAGCCAGGCGATGTCGTTATCGGCCACCACCCAGGTGTTGCCGCCGTCGATCGTCTTGTACACGCCATCGTCCGTGCCGGCGTAAACGGTGCCGGGCTTCTCGGGGTGAACCGCCAGCGCCCAGACGGCCAGGCTGCTTGGCGTCCCGGTGGGCGCCCACATGCCCCCGCTGTTGGAACTCTTGAACACACCGCTGAAACGGGTGCCGGCGTACAGGACGTTCGGGTGGAGGGGATCGATGGCCAGGCTGCAGATGCCCAGGTCGGTCAGGCCCTGGTTGATCGGGCTCCAGTTGCCGCCGCCGTTGGTGGATTTGAAGACGCCGTTGCCGTTGGTGGTGACGTACATTGTGGTCGGCGTCGTCGGGTTGATGACCAGGTCAAATGTTTCGCCACCGGAAAAGCCCGTGCTGGAGTCGATCCAGGTCGTGCCCCCGTCCGTGCTCTTGAACACGCCCGTGGCCGTGCCGGCGTACAGCACCAGCGGATCCGTGGGATGCATGGCCAGAGAGTACGCCTGGTGGTCGGTGAGGCCGATGTTGGCGGTGCTCCAGCTCTGTCCCCAGTTCATGCTTTTAAACACACCGCCTCCGAACGAGGCCGCATACACCACGTTCGGATTCCGCCAGTCGACGACGGCGCTCATCATCAATCCGCCGTAGGGGCCGTTCGTGTTCCAGGTGTTAATACCCGCCACTGCCGCCGCCGACAGGATCGCGCCTGCCAGCACCGGCACGATGAATGCTCGCCGCATATTGGCCTCCCATAGATACCGCTGATCCGAAACGGATGAATTGTATTAATTATCGCCGAAAAGCCGCCGATTGTTGCCTGGAATCCCAACCTTTCGCAATCGGGGTCTTGCGTGAACTGAGTGAATGCGAGAGCGTTCAATAGGATATCAAGCGCCGGCTCACAGGTTCGCCTCTTCCACGTTTCGGGGTCGGGGTCCTCCCACAGTCGCCTAGATGGACTCGGCTGCACCGGTCCTTCGATGGGCAAGGCGCGCCCACGGTCCCCGGCGCTTGACCGATGACGTCAACGCCGCAAGCTGGGTTACAATGGATCACGCACACTCGGTCCGTGAGTCGTTGGGAGGTGGGGTCATGCGGGTGTTCATCAGCTACGGACGGTCGGACGCGCGGGATCTGGCCGGGCGGCTGGCCGCCGACCTGGCGGCGCTGGGGCACTCGGTCTGGATCGACACCCAGGCGATGACCGCCGGGTGCTCCTGGGAAGATCAGATCGAGGGCGCCATCCTGGGGTGCGATGCGTTCGTCGCGCTGCTCAGCCCCCACGCCGTGCGGCGACCCGACGGCGTGTGCCTCGACGAAATCGGGCTGGCCCGCTACAACGGCCGGCGCATTATCCCGGTGATGGTGCTGCAATGCCGACCGCCGCTCGGGATCTACCGGCTCGACTGGATCGACTTCCAGGACTGGGGCGCCGAAGCGCGCTACGCCCAGGGCCTGGAGCGGCTGCGCCGGGCGCTCGAAGCCGAGGCGCCTCCGGCCGAGAGCGCCGCGGCGGCGCTGCTAACGCGGTTGCGGCCGCTGGACTTCGGGGCGGAGCTGGCCCGGCTGGCCCGCCACTTCACCGGGCGCGACTGGCTCCTCGACGAGCTGGCCGGCTGGGTGGACGACCCCACCGGCAGTCGCGTCTTTCTCATCACCGGCGACCCGGGCACCGGCAAGTCGGCGGTGATCGCCCGGCTGGTGGACCGCCACCCGCGCGTGGCCGCATACCACCTGTGCGTGGCCAGCCTGGCCGACTCACTGGACCCGGTCCGGTTCGTGCGATCGGTGGCGGCGCAGCTCCGCACCCAGCTGCCGGGTTACCGCGCCGCGCTCGAGGCAGTGGACCTGGACGCCCTCCCCGACGCCGATCCCGGCTCGCTGCTGCGGCGCCTCGTGGCCGATCCGCTGCGTGCGGAGTCGTCCGCCGAGACGTTTCTGCTGGCCGTGGACGCCCTGGACGAGGCGCTCGCCTTCGGCCACCGCCACCTCGCCCGGCTGCTGGCCGAGCGTCTCGACGACCTGCCGCCGTGGCTTCGCCTCGTGCTCAGCACCCGCCCCGAGCCGGAAATACTGGACCTGTTCAGCCGCTTTCGTCCCCATGCCATCGACGCCGCCCGGGCCGAAAACCGGGCCGACGTCGCCGCGTACCTGGCCCGGCGTCTGGCGGAACCGGTCCTCGCGGAGCGCCTGGCCGCGGCCGGCGCCGAACCCGCCGCCCTGGCCGCGCGCATCGCCGCTGGCGGTTCGGGCAATTTCCTCTACGTGACCCAGGCCCTGGCGGCGGTGGAGACTGGCCAGATCGACCTGGCGGCGGCCGACGCCTTCCCCGACGGACTGGTGGGCATCTACCACAGCTTCTTCGAGCGCCGCTTTCCCGGCGGCGCCGGCTTCGACGCGCTCCGGCCGCTGCTCGAGGTGCTCACGGCGGCGCGTGAGCCGCTCTCCGCCGCGGTGCTGGCGCGGGTGATGGGGCGCTCCGCCCTGGCCGTGGAGGCGGACCTGGAGCCGCTGGCCGCCTTCTTCCCCGAGCGGGAGGGCGGTTACCGGCCGTACCACAAATCGGTGGCCGACTGGCTCAGCGGGCGGGCCGGGCGGAGCCGCCGGTTCCGGGTGGACCCGGTCGAGGGGCACCGCCGACTAGCGGCGGCGCTCGCGGCGGAATTCCAGGCCGGCCGCGCCTCCGCCTATGCGCTCGCCCACCTGCCCGCCCACCTGCTCGCCGCGGGGGAACTGGACAGGGCGGCGGCGCTCCTGGCCGACCTGGCGTTCCTGGAGGTCAAGTGCGCCGCCGGCCTGACGTACGCCCTGGTGGCCGACTACCACGCCGCCCTGGCCCTCGACGACTGGCCGGAGAAAACCCGAACGGACCTGGCCGCGTTCGCCCGGTTCGTCCAGGGGCACAGCCATGTCCTGGCCGGCCGGCCGCATCTGCTCTTCCCCCAGGCGGCCAACACGCCCGATGCCGCGGCACCCGCCCGGGCCGCCCGGGCGCTGGCCGAGTCGGGCCGGGAGCTGCGGCCGTGGTTGCGCTGGCTCAACAAGCCCCAGGCCGACGCGACTCCGCTGGTAATGCGGCTCATCGGTCCCCAGGGATTCCATTGCTGCGGCGTCTCACCCGACGGCCGCACCGTGGCCGGCGGCGCCGACGACGGCACGCTCTGGCTGTGGGACGCCGAGACGGGCGCGCCGCTCAGCCAGCTCTCGGGCCACAGCGGCGGCATCACCGACTGCGTCTTCTTTCCGGTCGGCCCGCGGCTGCTCACCGCCTCGAACGACGCCACGCTGCGGATCTGGGATCTGGCCGGCGGCGCCGCGCCGCGGGCGCTGCGCGGCCACACGCGGCAGGTCAACGGCTGCGCCGTCGCGCCCGACGGGACACGCGCACTCTCCGCCGGCGAGGACGGCCGGCTGATCCTGTGGGACACCGCCTCCGGCGAAACAGTTTGGGAACGACGGCCGCGCGACATGGGGTTGTACGCCTGCACGTTCTCCCCTGACGGCGCCCGGGTGATCTGCGGCACGCGACGCCACGCCGTGCTGCTGTTGGATGCGCAGACGGGCCGCCGGCTCGCGCGGTTTGAGGGGCACGAGGGAGAGGTGCGGGGCGGCGCGTTCGCTCCAGACGGCTCGTATCTCGCCACCGCGGCGGCCGACGAGACCCTTCGGATCTGGAACCTGGTCGATGGCTCCGCCCGGGTCGTCCCCACCGGGCAAACCGGCGGCATCAAGGGTTGCGTCTGTCTGCAGGGCGGGCGTTGGATCGCCACAGCCGGCTCCTGGGACGCCACCATCAAAATCTGGGACGCCGCCACCGGTGCGGCGCTGGCCACCCTCACCGGACACACCTTCTGGGTGGGCGGACTGGCGGCGCATCCCGACGGTCGGCACCTGGCGTCCGCCTCCACCGATATGAGCCTCGGGCTGTGGGACGCGGCCGCGGCCGTGGCGGCGGCCGCCGCGCCGGCCGGAGCGGCCGGGACGTCGCCGTTGCTCGCGGCCCACGCCGGGCACGCCTGCGGGTGCGAATACTTCGCCGGCGGAACGCGGCTCGTGACGGGTTCGTGGGACGGCACCCTGAAGGTGTGGGACGCCGAGCGCGAGGCGCTGCTCGCCACGCTGGCCGGGCATGCCGGCAAGGTGTACGGCGGGGCAATTGCGCCGGACGGGCGGCGGCTCGTGTCGGCCGGCGCCGACGGCACCCTGCGGCTGTGGGATCTGGAGACGTTCCGGGAGGCGGCGGTGTGGCGCGACGGCGGGGGGCCGGTGCGCGCGTGCGCACTGTCCCCGGACGGAGCGCTGCTGGCGTCGGGCGGCGATGACGGCGTGATCCGGGTCCGCGAGCTGGTCCGGCCGGAGGCGGTGCGGGAGATCGGGCGCCACCGGAGCTGGGTGACGGTGCTGCGTTGGACGCCGGACGGCGCCGAGTTGGTGTCCGGTTCCTACGACGGCACGGTGCGGATCTGGGACGCCGCCACGGGGGCGGAACGACTCTGCCTCATTCGGCAGCGGGAGCCGGTGTTTGCCGTGGCCGTCTCCCCCGATGGCGCCCGTCTGGCGGCCGCGTCGCTCGTGGAGTCCACCCGCCGCGACGTCATGCTGCGGGTGTGGGCGCTCGCCACCGGCCGGCAGCTGTTGGAGACGGTGAAGAGGGCACTGGCGCTGGACCTGGCCTTCTCCCCCGACGGCCGGTGGCTGGCCTACGCCGGCTTCGACCGGCACCTCAAGATCCTCGATCCGTCCGACGGCTGCGAGGTGGCGGAGCACCGGAGCGAGACGAAGCCGTGTGCGATCGCCTGGCACCCTGACGGCCGCCGCCTGGCTGCCGGCTGCATCAACGGCGCGATCCATCGGATGGAACTGCTCAACGTCTGAAGGTTGATGGTTGATGGTTCGAGCTCGTAATCGTCATCGAGGCTCGAGACTCGAGGTTCATTCCCAACCATCAACCATCATCTGAAGCTCGGGTGCGACGCCTGAGCCACCCCGCCCGCACCGCTGGACGCCGCCGAACCGGTCGGGTATGATGGAGCCGACGTCCTGAACCCGTGATCCAAAGGAGATCCGCCCATGCGGCCAGCCCGATCCGTCGGCCTGATGATGCTGCTCCTTGTCTCGGCCGCAGTCGCCCTCGCCCCGGCCCGCGGCGACGCCATGACGGAGGCCGCCGCCGGCGCCCCGCCGCCGTTCCGGAATCCGGGTCTCGACCCGGAGGTGCGGGCGCGCGACCTCCTGGGGCGCCTGACCCTGGAGGAGAAGGCGTCGTTCATGGTCCACGAGACGCCGGGCGTGGCGCGCCTGGGCATCCCGCCGTACACCTGGTGGAACGAGTGCCTCCACGGCGTGGCCCGGTCGGGGCGCGCCACCGTCTTCCCCCAGGCCATCGGCCTGGCCGCCACCTTCGATCCCGACTTGATCGGCCGCATCGGCGCCGCCATCGCGGCCGAGGCCCGGGCCAAGCACGCCGCCCGGCCCGCCGGCGCCGCCGGCCTCTACACGGGCCTCACCTTCTGGTCGCCCAACGTGAATATTTTCCGCGATCCCCGCTGGGGCAGGGGGCAGGAAACCTACGGTGAAGACCCCCACCTCACGGGACGCCTGGGCGCGGCGCTGGTGCGGGGGCTGCAGGGGGACGACCCGCGGCGGCTGATGGCCGCCGCCTGCGCCAAGCACTTCGCGGCCGGAAGCGGTCCCGAGGCGTCGCGCCACCGCTTCGACGCCGCAGTGACGGAGTCGGACCTGCGCGATACCTACCTCCCCGCCTTCGGCGCGCTGGCCCAGGCCGGTGTCGAGGCGGTCATGTGCGCCTACAATCGCTTGAACAGCGAGCCTTGCTGCGCCAGCCCCTTCCTGCTCCGGGAGGTGCTCCGCGGCGAGTTCGGCTTCCGCGGGCACGTGGTCTCCGACTGCGGGGCGCTCCGCGACTTCGTGGACGGCCACCGCACCGCCGCCGACGATCTGGAGGCAGCCGTCCAGGCGCTGCGGGCCGGCGTCAACCTGGAGTGCGGCACCGCCTACCGGCATCTCCCTGCAGCCGTCCGGCAAGGGCGGGTGACGGAGGTCGAGGTCGACGCCGCGCTGCGACCGCTGCTCCGCACCCTCGTCCGTTTGGGGATGTTCGATCCGGCGCCGCCTCCGGCGCCACCGCCGGACGTCGTGGGCTGCGCCGCCCACGTGGCGCTGGCGCGCGAGGCGGCGGTGAAATCCATGGTGCTCCTCCAGAACCGGGGCGGCGTCCTGCCCCTGCCGCCGGACCTGCGGACCCTCTTCGTCACCGGCCCGGCCGCCGCCAGCGTCGACGCGCTGCTCGGCAACTACCACGGCCTCGGCGCCGACATGGTCACGGTGCTCGAGGGGATCACCCGCCGCGCCGGGCCGGGTCTGCGCATCGAGTACAGTCCGGGCTGCCCCTGCGACGTGCCCGCGGCCATCGGCAACATTTGGCCCGCCGGCTACGCCGACGCCACGGTGGCGGTCGTCGGCCTGACTCCCGATTTCGAGGGGGAGGAGGGCGAGGCGTTCCGCTCCGGCGCCGCCGGCGACCGGACGAGCCTGGAGCTGCCGGCCATCCAGGTGGAACTGATCCGCCGCCTGCGCGCCCGGAGCTCCCGGCCGCTGGTGGTGGTGCTCACGGGCGGGTCGGCGGTGGCCATCCCCGAGATCCTGGAGCTGGCCGACGCGGTGCTGCTGGCCTGGTACCCGGGCCAGGAGGGCGGCAACGCCGTGGCCGACGTCCTGTTCGGCGCGGCCAACCCCGCCGGCCGTCTCCCCGTGACCTTCTACCGGACGCTGGCGGACCTGCCCCCCTTTGAGGACTACCGGATGGAGGGGCGCACCTACCGCTACTACCGCGGCGAGCCCGCCTTCCCGTTCGGTTTCGGGCTGAGCTGGACGACATTCGGCTACGAGGGACTGGCGGTGGTGCCGGCGGCGATCCCGCCGGACGGCGCGGCGGAGGTCCGCCTCACGGTGGCCAACACCGGCGCAGCGGCCGGCGACGAGGTGGTCCAGCTCTACGTGGAGCCGCCTGACGCCCGCTCCGGCGGTCCGAACCAGGAGCTGAAGGGATTCCAGCGGATCCGTCTCACCGCCGGCGAACGCCGCGAACTCCGTTTTACCCTGTCCGCTGCGGCGCTCCGGCGCTGGGACGCCGCCGGCGGCCGGTGGACGGTGCGGCCCGGGCGGTACGTGGTCCGAGCCGGCGGCTCCTCCGCCGGCCCCCGCGCCGAAGCGGCGCTGATGATCACGGAATAGGCGAAATCTCCGCCAAGATCCAGCGGGTGCGCAGATGTTGATGGTTGATCGTTGATAGTCCGTGTTCGTAATCGTAAGCCGGCGTAGCCGGAACCAAAGAGACATGATCGCTCAATCCAGCTCCGTGCCGCAATGCCGGGTCTCCGGCAAGCCCTTCCAGTTTCAAAGACAATAGCCAGGCGCAGCCCCGCGAACGCGGGGCGGCGCCTGGAAAGCCGCAGAAAAAACACAAGGGGCGCCCCGGGGCGGGGGCGCGGGGGGCTTGGGCGCGGACCTTCGGAAATAATCCCTCCCGATCGTTTGTATTGATGAATCCATCATTCGGGCGGGAATCACACCCTCACGCGGCTCGGTTTCAAACCCACCCAACGATTGGGTGACCGGGTTCGGCAAATCAAAGGAAGCGCTTCGGAGTCGACGAATAATCGCTGGGGTGATCTTCTCCGCGCCCCTGATCCGGGGCGCGCGACGTCACAAACAATCGATTTTCCAGGCGCTGCCCCGCGGGCGCGGGGCTGCGCCTGGCTATTTTCGTCGTGACGGCGTGGATCGGACCGGCCGATGATGGGACGGGCGACCGGGAGAAGAAACCGGTGCAAAAATTTTGGCAAGATTTCGGGAGTAACTGTGTAATCGATGCTCGAGGCTCGTTTCCAACCATCAACCAACAACTTTAACTATCAACTGAAACCCGGGCGGGACGCCTGAGCTATTTCTCCACGTTGGGTGGAGCCGAACGTTTGCCGCTCGGATCCCAGCTGTAATCCGGCACATGCGCTTTGCCGAACGCCCAGCCGCCGAACTTGTTGGCCGCGAAGACCAGGTCTTTCACCGTCGCTTTGCCGTCGCCGTCCAGGTCGGCTTCGCTGTCGCGATGACGCAGGGGCAGCAGCACGAAATCGCGCTCGGCCAGCAGCATCCGCGCCTTGTCCGCCGCCAGCCCCACCGCGCCACCGCGGAAGAGCACCGTGCCGTTCGCTTCGCCATCGATGTCAGCAGGCCCGCCGTCGACGACGGGAATGCGGAGGCGCCAGCGGCCCTCCACTCGTTCGGCGACCGCGTCCGTCACCTGGAACAGATCGCCAGCCTCCATCAGCGACGGTGCGTTATTGACATAAACCAGCAACTCCCCGAAGGGCACGTCCTGCCCGATGAAAAGCTGCACGTCGGTGGTCGCCCCCGGCGCCAGCCCGTCCAACCGGAACTGGATGAACCCCGTCGGCGTGTCGTACCGCAAAACCGGAAACTCCGTGAAGAAGGTTTCGGACAGCCGCATCATCGCTCCGATCTCGGAGAATTGCAGGCCCGGATCCGCCGCCAAGGTGATCGGCACGCCCGTGGCGCAATCGAAGGACACCACGTGGGTCTGGGTGTTGTCGGGCACGCCGTCCCTGTTGCCGTCGCCGGCGTGTTCCTTGTGCCAGTACACGACGCGGTCCACCCAGATCGGCACATCGGAGACGAAGCCGAAAATCCGCCCGGTGTTGTCGATCCGGTACGCCCAGGAATGGTCGTGCCACATGCTGCCCAGATCCTCCGGTGCCGCGCCGTTCCAGAAGAAGGCCCGGTTGGCCGGCTCGCTTGGGTTCGGTGTTTCGATCACCCGGAACCCGGCGACCTGGTCGAAATCGTTCAGCGATGTCGGATAGGTGCCGCTCACCCCGGCGACCCCGTTGGAGATCCACTCCAGTTGGCGAGTCGCCGGGTGGAACCGGAATCCGCCGGATTCGTGCGGGGCGTCCCGGTGCAGCCCGTAGCCGACGACGTTTCCGGCCGCGTTGATCGCCAGGGCCTCACCCCGGATGTTCAAATCCGCGTCCCTGAAGTTGGCCGCGACGAGCTTGTCCGCGCCCCAGACCACGGGTATTCGCACGGCGGGTTGCCCCGTGTCATCCAGATACCCGAAGGCGCCTGCCGCCATCCCCTGATCGTTGATGCTCCGGACCCTGACCCACTGCAGGTTGTCGTCCGGCGCCGGCTGCGCGAACCACTCCACGGTCGGCGAAAGCGGATGCATCATCCGAAATCCCCGGTTCTGCTTGACCTCCGATCGAATGAAGCCGCCGACCACGCCGCCCGGGCTGATCGCGGACGCGGCCCCGTGCACCGGGTAGTTCGAGATCACCTCCATTTCCATCAACTGGTGAAACGTGTTGCCGTCCCACAGCACCGGTGTCATCACCCAGTGGCCGGATACCATGTCATCGGCCCAGCCGACGGCCCAGCCATCGTCGTTGATGGCGATTCCTCCGGAAAAAACGCTGCTCTCGCGATCGGGGTCGTACCACAACACGCCGCACGGCGTCACCTGGCCGATCTGGTATGTGAACAGGTAGGCGATGGCGGTCATGGGATTCCAGACGGTCATGGCGACGAGTTCATACTCTTCGCCGCCGCCCATCGTCCCTTCGAATCCCATGTCGTTGATGACCGCTCCGTAGCCATTGATGACTCCGGGCGCAAAGGGCAGGTCGTCCTCCAGATCCATCAGGTATACCGGGTACGCCCATATGCTCACCGCCGCATCCCCGTTGCCCAGCTCGACGGCGATCCACTGGCCGGCGGCAGGAACCTGAGCGGCCACCATGCAACCACAACCGGCCAGGCCCAGAATGAACGCAAGCTTGAACAGATTGGTCATAAGGGTTCTCCTTGTGGTTGCCAGTTGTCCGCAACCCGGCTGAGGTTGGGCGATCAGTTGTAACGATTCGGATGATCTGGTTGCGAGCATAATCGAACCCGGGCGATCCGTCAAGCCGCGGCTCCAAAAACCGTTGCTGATCCAGATCGGATTCGGGACCGACCAGTCGGCCGCAGCGACTGATCGCCCGGTTCGTCCCGGCCGCGTCCACTGAATGTCTGTCCGACCCGGAAACCTAGACCATCCGGCCGGAAGCACCGGTCTGGCCGGCCCGAACCCTGCACCTGCAACCGGCACCATGTGACGGCATCGAGGTCGGGGGCGCTGTCCGAGCTTCGGCAATACAACCGTAGGTCATCGGTGATGAGGGGATTTAAAGGTGACGGTCTCGCTGTCGATCACGAATCCGATCACGATGGTGATTTGTTCGGCTGCAGCCGGTCCCGTGTCCACGACTTCGGTTCCCTTAGCCCAGGCGTCGGCTTCTGTCATGCGTCCCGCCGGCTTCGCCACACCGCCCGGCCAGCCGGTGGTTACGGTTCGATCGCGACGCGCAGCGCCCGGGCTTCGCGGTACAGCGCCTCCGCCGCCGCCCGCAGGTCCGGTCGGGCGGCCGCGATCAGGGACTTCCCGGGCGCCGGGTGACGGGCGAGGGCCTCCTCGTCGGGGTCGCCCAGGCCGGCATCCCGGCTGCAGCCGGCTCGTTCCCGCAGCAGCCGGCTGATCGCTTCGTAGTCCGCCACGCCTCGGAAGTACGCCAGGTGCAGTTCCCGGCCTTGCCCGTCCTGATCCTCGCCCGGATCCGCGCCGCTCCCGCCGCCGGCGGAGCGCACCTTCACGTCGGCGATGCCCAGCAGCCCCTGGAGCGGGTTTCGCCTCACCGTGATCTGCTGGATGTTGGCGAAGCTCATGGTCATCTCCCGGACCTGCCACACGCCCTCCCGGATGCGCAGGCTGTGCGCCGTCACGATGTACCAGCGCATGAGGTAGTCCACGCGGACCATGGCCAGGGTGAACGGGATCTGGGCGAAGAAGCCCAGCACGGCGACCACTTCGAAGACGGCCAGGATCGGGTCCAGCCGGCCCAGGTCCAGGCTGAAAATGCGGAGATGAATATCGGGCAAATAACGGCTGGAATAGATGCCCGCCATCAGACCGAAGGCGGTGCCGATCTGCTTGGCGCCCCACGCCAGGAGCAGCAGCGTGTAGTAGGGCCGGGCCGCCCGGAACACTTGGGAAGGCGCCTCGGGCGCCTCCGGCTCCGGCGGCAGGCGCAGCAGCCGGCCCAGGAGTCGGATGATCTTATCTTCCATCGCCCCCTCCCGTCCCAAGCCGCGCTGCCAGCAATTCCCGCACCGCCCGCAGCTCTTGCGCCGTCTCGTGCAGCGCTGCCGCCACCGCCGCGCTATCGGCCCCGACCGTTTCGCCGGCGGCCGCGGGCGGAGTGACGGCCGCAGGCGCCGTCCGCACCCCGCGCATGCGCGCGTAGAGGAAGTCGCGGATCCGGCCGCTGTCCGGCAACCCTTCAAGGACCATCTCCGCGCGGGCACTGCCGCTGGCGGTCTGGATCTGGATTCGGGCCAGGCCCAGCCAGCGCTCCACCACATTACTGGTCAGGTGGATGTCCTGGATGCGGGCGTAGGCGATGGTGGTCTCCCGGTGGAACAGAACCCCCCAGCTCATGACGATGCCCGTGTCGTCGAACCGGTAGCGCATGGTGTGGTAGCGGAAATAGAGAGGGAATATCGCCACCGGGAACAGCGGTCCCATCAGAAGCGCGCGGACGGCGTACACCGCCAGAAGCCGCGGGATGGGCCGCTCGATGGCGAACACGGCTTGGGGATGGTCCGGCATGGCACACGCCTCCTCGGTCGGTCTCGGTTGGAACAGAAATGGTAGTTTATCAGGAATCGCTCCGGTATCAACGCCGGTTCGGCATGTAGTAAAATGGGATCTTCTGTCCGGGACTCACCGTGGGGAGGCACGCATGAAGGAAATCGTGGGCGTCATCTTCGGACTGGGCCTCATGGCCAACGCCGGGCTGTTCGTGCTCCAGGCGGTGAAGATCGGGCGGGCCCGGAGCGCCAAGGGCGTGTCCATCCTCACCTTCGCCGGATTCTGCCTCCTGCAGGTGACGGGCATCCTGCACGGCATCTTCCAGCATGACCTGTATCTCCTCTCCGGCATGGTGGCCAGCCTGCTCGCGTGCGGCACGGTCACCGGGCTGGCCGTCTACTACCGGAACCGCTGAACCGCTGCCTCCGCCACCCGCAGCGAAAGTTGATCGCTGATGGCTGATCGTTGCTGGTTCGTGCTCGTAATTCGTAATCGTGATCGTAATCGTGATCGTAATCGTAATCGTGA
>JAEAMG010001907.1_pt1 | contig 14178 bp, 19 predicted proteins | sample 8958741 | NCBI WGS metagenome assembly JAEAMG01 (sample SAMN16933256, study PRJNA681125) | bioreactor sludge metagenome | isolation source: anaerobic bioreactor treating anionic surfactant - SDBS | place: India: Bengaluru | collected 2019-02-28
GAGGCTCCGCTGGTCGCCGCGCTCTGAGCCTGCGTCTCAGCCGGTCAGCCGGGCGAGCAGGGCCTGGGTGTCGGTCGCGCCCATCATCGCCGCAGCGGCCAGCGCCGTTGCACCGCCCGCATCGCAGGCATGTGGATCGGCCCCCTGGGCAATCAGGAATTCGACGATCTCGCTACGGTTGAACATCGCGGCGATCATCAGCGCGGTGCGGCCGTCGGGCGAGGCGCCCTCGACGTCGGCGCCGTGTTCCAGCAGCAGACGGATCATCGGCAGGTCACCCTTGAATGCGGCGCCCGCCAGCGGCGTCTGGCCGCGTGCATTGCGCAGCTGTGGATCGGCGCCGTGCTGCAGCAACAGGCGCACGGTGTCGAGATGACCGTGGTAGCTGGCGAGCATCAGCAGGCTGTCGCCGGCATGGTTGCGCAGGTTGGCCGGCAGCCCTTGGGCGAGCAGTTCGCCGAGCCGGTCGCTGTCGCCCTTGCGCGCGCAGTCGAAGACCTGTTCGGCGAAGGCGAGGGTGGCGTCATCCAGTTCGGGGGTTGGCTTGGGCGCTTGCATGTTCGGCTCCTGGGGCACGGCGGGCGATGGCGCTCATTGTCGGCCGCGCTTACGGCGCCGGCCAGCGGAGTCTGCCTATGCCGTGGATAGCCGCGCTTTATCCAGCGCCGCGAGAGGCGCTGGATAAAACGGTGCCTCAGAGCGTGCGCAGGAAGGCGACCAGATCGGCCTTCTCCTGCTGACTGAGGTGGCGCTGCAGGACCAGGTTGAAGAATTCCACGCTGTCTTCGAGGGTCAGCAGGCGGCCGTCATGCAGGTACGGCGGCGACTCCTTGATGCCGCGCAGCGGGAAGGTCTTGATCGGCCCGTCGCCCACGGCCATCACGCCGTTGTATTCCTGCGGCGCGTAGAAGCGCTCGGTCTGCAGGTCGTGCATCAGGTTGTCGGTGTAGTAGGGCGGCACGTGGCAACCGGCGCAGGCGCCCTTGCCGTGAAAGATCTGCTCGCCGCGCAGCTCCTGCTCGCTGGCCTTGGCCGGATCGAGGCGACCCTCGACGTTCAGCTTGGGTGCTGGCGGGAAATCCAGCAGCGCCTGGAACTCGCCCATGAAATGCACCTGGCTGCCGCGTTCGAGCACGTTCACGCCCTTCTTCGCGGCCGTCACGATGTCCCCGTCGAAGTAGGCCGGCGCGCTGCTCGAACTCGGTGAAGTCCTCCACCGTCTTCAGCGCGCGCTGCGAGCCGAAGATCTGCTGGATGTTGACGCCGCGCAGGGTCGGCGTGTCGATGCGGTGGCGGAATTTCTGCGGCCGCACGTCGCCGGCCAGGTGCGTCGCGCCATTGGTGTGACCGTTGGCATGGCAGTCCAGGCAGGCCACGCCGGGGTGCGGGTGCTCGCTGCGACGGTCGTCGGTGGCGTTGAACTGTTGCTGCGGAAAGGTCGTGACCAGCAGCCGCAGGCCTTCGAGCTGCTTGGGATTGAGGATGCCGTTGAACAGCTCGAAGTAGTTGCGGATGTTGACCAGCTTGCCCTGGGACACGTCGCCGAGGTCGGGGCGAGTGGTGAGGAAGATCGGCGCCGGAAACTCCGGCAGGAAATGCTCGGGCAGATCGAAATCCAGGTCGAAGCGCGTCAGGTCGCGGTTCTCGATCTTCTTCACCTCGTCGATCTGAAACTGCGGGAAGACCATGCCGCCTTCGGGATGATTGGGATGTGGCAGAGGCATGAAGCCGAGGGGGAAGCGCTGCTGCTCGCGAATCTGCTCGGGGCTCAGCCCGGCCAGTTCTTCCCAGCTCGCGCCGTCCGCCAGCTTGACCCGCACGCCGCTCTGGATCGGTTTGCCGCGCGTCATCTTCACGCCATCGGCGGGCTTGTCGGCAAGGTCGTAGCGTTGTTCGAGCAGTTCCCGGTGGCGCTGCATGATGCCGGCCTTGTCGCCGGCCATGCGTTGCATGATCGTGTCGAAGCGCTCAGCGATGACCACCGGCGAGTAGCTGGTGGGGACGCTGTCGGTTTCGGCGGCCTGCACGGCGGGCAGCGCGAGGCTCATGGCCAGCGCGAGGAGGCCGCCGTGCGTAAGTGGTGCGTTCATTTATTGTTCTCCGCAAGTGGACGGGTAAAGCCGTCTGAAGGCCTAGGTCAACTTGCGGACAACGAAAAATAGGCAATGCCTATGACGCCGATTGAAGGATTGCCTGGAACCTCGGCGGGCAGCGATCAACCCGTCTGTTCCGGCGGTTTCCGCGGTGGATGGCGTGCTGCCATATTTATCGGCCGGGCCCATGCGGCGGCGCTTATGCCGAATCGATAAAAGGCCAGTGGCCAGCGAACGGCGCGCCGCAGTCCTGTGGCAGTATTGCCGTCCCGCCAAGCCGAGCGCCCCGATGAAACCCGAAGACCTGCAGCGTCTGGTCACCCAGACCATGCCTTACGGCAAGTACAAGGGCCGGGTGATCGCCGATCTGCCCGGCCACTACCTCAACTGGTTCGCCCGGGTTGGCTTTCCGCCCGGCGATATCGGTCGCCTGCTGGCGCTGATGCAGGAGATCGACCACAACGGTCTCAAGCCGCTGCTCGAGCCGCTGCGCCGGCGCTGATCATTCCGCTTCGAGTTCGGCCTTGAGCGCATCGAGCGCCGGCGCGGCATAGATGCCGACTTCCACCGCCAGCTGCATCACCCGTTCGACATCGCAGCTGTAGACCAGTACGGCCTGCAGTTCGTCGTCCAGCGGCTCGCTGAAATCCACCAGCACGTAGCCGCCTTTCTCCGGGTAGAGGCTGCTCAGCTGCACCTGGATGCGATTAAGCGCCTTCAGCGGCTCGGTCTTGGCCAGCTGCTTGGCCTTGAGCACGAACGACACCTGCGGGCCGAACGAGGCGACGATGCGCTCGAACAGCTGCTGGTAATCGTCGGCCTGGAACAGCACGGTTTCGGGCAGGCTGCCGACGACCACCCATTCGCCCAGGGGGATGGGGAAGTTGTCGTCATAGTTGATGTCCGGGTTCGCGGCGAGAAAGGCCGCCGGGTCGGCATAGGCCTGCGCCGCCTCGCCGGCGATCCGCGCTATTTCTTCTTCGCTGATGCAGCCGGAGCCGATCAGGCGAAGCAGTTCTTCGAGTTGGTCTTTCATGGGGCAGTCCTGGTCAGGGGACGCAAGCATAACCGAGACGGAGCCGGCTGCTCTGAGAGCATGCCCCTGGGGGTATAGGGCGCAAAGATATATTCGCAACGGTTCTAAGCTTATTCCGTTACTGGCTGGAGGGTTATGCGTGTGATAGCTTCGGGTCGCTGCGACAGACTGCCGCACTGCCTGACGGCGCTGGCGCAGAAGAAATTAAAAAATAAAGGCTGATGAGGGTTTGCATGAAAATTCCAAGCAGGGCGCTGGCCGGCGCCGGTGCACTGATACTTGCGTTGCAGGTGCACGCTGCCGATGGGCAGAAGATCTATAGCCAGGGGGGCGCCAATCCGGCTGCACTGGCATGTGTGACATGTCATGGCGCCAATGGCGAAGGGATGGCGGCCGGTGGTTTCCCGCGCCTGGCAGGACTTTCCGCCGCCTACATGCGCAAGCAGCTGGAGGACATCCGCAGCGGCGCGCGCAGCGCACCCGTGATGCAGCCGCTGGCGGCCGCGCTGACGGATGAGGAAATCGCCGCGGTGACTGAAATGCTCGCTGCGCTGCCGGCCGTCGACGTGCCACTGGTGACGCGGGTGGAAAAAGCCGATGACCTCGGCGCAGAGCTCGCGCTACGCGGCGCCTGGGCGCGCAACATTCCCGAATGTGTTTCCTGTCACGGGCCGAGCGGCATCGGCGTGGGTGACGCGTTCCCGGCGCTGGCGGGGCAGCCCGCACAATACATTGCCGGCCAGTTGCAGGCCTGGCGCCAGGGGACGCGCAAGAACGATCCGAACGACCTGATGGGCCATGTCGCCCGCGGGCTGACCGATGCCGAAGTCCAGGCGGTTTCGGAATATTTCGCCAACCTGAGCCAGCCATGAGGAGACTGCCGATGAACACTCTTATCCCAGCGCTCCTGGCTCTGGCCGTTGCCGCGCCGCTGCAGGCTGCCGAAAAAATCCGCATGGATGACCAGTCGCAACTGGTTGCCAGCGCCAGCAAGGCGCCGAGCGAGGCGTATTTCCAGCCGCCGCACGAGAAAGACCTGCCGGACAATGCCTTCGGCAAGCTGGTGCAGGATGGCCGAGCCATCTTCATCGATACCCAGAAGTACGCCGCCGAGTACGTCGGCAATGGCATGAACTGCACCAACTGCCACCTCGACCAGGGACGCAAGGCCAACTCCGCGCCGCTGTGGGGCGCGTATCCGATGTACCCGGCGTATCGCAAGAAGAACGACAAGGTCAACAGCTACGCCGAACGCGTCCAGGGCTGCTTCCAGTTCAGCATGAACGGCAAGCCGCCGGCGGCCGACAGCCATGTGATCAACGCGCTGACGGCCTATTCGTACTGGCTGTCGACGGGCGCGCCGACCGGCCAGGAACTGCCCGGCCGTGCCTACCCCGAGGTGCCGCAACCGAAGGCCGGTTACGACATCGCCCAGGGCAAGCAGGTGTATGCCGAGCAGTGCGCGGTGTGCCACGGCGCCAATGGCGAGGGGCAAAAGGCGGGTGGCAACTATGTGTTCCCGCCGCTCTGGGGCCGGGACTCGTTCAACTGGGGCGCGGGGATGCACCGCATCAACACCGCCGCGGCGTTCATCAAGCAGAGCATGCCGCTGGGCAAGGGTGGCTCGCTGACCGACGAGCAGGCGTGGAACGTCGCCGCCTTCATGAACAGCCATGAACGCCCGCAGGATCCGCGGCTGATCGAGGGTTCGATCGAGAAGACCCGCGACAAGTACCACGCCAACGACGGGGTGAACCTGTACGGCAAGGAGGTCAATGGCGTGCTGCTCGGTCAGGGCATCAAGTGAATCCGACCGATTGGTCTATACACAAAGAGGGCGTCGCAAGACGCCTTCTTTGTTTTACGACCGGTTGGTCACGCCTAGGCGTTGCGAAATTATCGGTTTTTCCTCTGGTTTCGCTGCCAGGTTGCGGATTCTTTTGCCTTTTAATGCACAATAGCCGGCATTAACCCGGCGCTGGGAGCACTCGTACGGCCGTGGTCGACGCGCTCCGAACGTTAGAGAAACGATCAGCCAATCATTCAAGAGGAACGACTGTGTACGACGTCGTCATCAGCGGTACCGGCCTTTACACCCCTGCCAGCAGCATCTCCAACGAAGAACTGGTGGCGTCGTTCAACGCCTACGTGCAGCGCTTCAACAGCGACCACGCGGCTGCCATCGCCGCCGGTGAGGTCCAGGCGCTGCCCGAGTCGAGCGTTGCCTTCATCGAAAAAGCCTCGGGCATCAAGAGCCGTTACGTCACCGACAAGGCCGGTATTCTCGATCCCGAGCGCATGGTTCCGCGCATTCCCGAGCGCAGCAACGACGAGTGGTCGATCCTCTGCGAAATGTCGGTCAAGGCTGCAGAAGAGGCGTTGGCGCGGGCCGGCAAGACGGCCGCCGATATCGATGGCGTGATCGTCGCCTGTTCCAACCTGCAGCGTCCGTATCCGGCCATCGCCATCGAAGTGCAGGCCGCGCTGGGCATCAAGGGCTTCGGCTTCGACATGAACGTGGCCTGCTCCTCGGCGACCTTTGGCATCCAGAACGCGGTGAATAGCGTCAAGCTCGGTCAGGCGCGGGCGATCCTGATGGTCAACCCGGAAATCTGCACCGGCCACATGAACTTCCGCGACCGCGACAGCCATTTCATCTTCGGCGACGCCTGCACCGCGGTGATCATCGAGCGCGCCGATCTCGCGACCTCCGAACACCAGTGGGATGTGGTCAGCACCAAGCTGGTGACCGAGTTTTCCAACAACATCCGCAACAACTTCGGCTTCCTCAACCGCGCCGCCGAAGAGCACAAGGACGACGCGGACAAGCTGTTCATCCAGGAAGGCCGCAAGGTGTTCAAGGAAGTCTGCCCGATGGTCGCCGAGCTGATCGGCGCGCACCTGCAGGAAAACGGTATCGCCGTGGAGACAGTCAAGCGCTTCTGGCTGCACCAGGCCAACCTCAACATGAACCACCTGATCGTGCGCCGGCTACTGGGCCGCGATGCCACCGAGCAGGAAGCGCCGGTGATTCTCGATACCTACGCCAACACCAGTTCGGCCGGTTCGGTGATCGCCTTCCACAAGCACCAGGATGACCTGCCCAGCGGCAGCCTCGGGGTGCTCAGCTCGTTCGGTGCCGGCTACTCGATCGGCAGCGTGATCCTGCGCAAGCGCTGAGTTTTGCCGACGGCGGCTTCAGCCGGCCGTCAGCTCGCGCATCCGCTGCAGCACGGCATGCATGCCGTTGCTGCGCGACGGTGACAGCTGACGCGCTAGCCCGAGCTGGCTGAACCACTCGCTCGGGTCCACGCGCGCCAGTTCGCCGCCATCCAGTCCATCGATGCGGGCCAGCAGCACCGCCAGCAGGCCGCGTAACAGGCGTGCATCGCTGCTGGCGCGGAAATGCCAGCGGCCGTCGCGCTGCTCGCCGACCAGCCAGACCTGACTTTCGCAGCCATGGACCCGATTCGCCTCGCAGCGCTCGCTGTCGGCGAGCGGTTCCAGCTGTTCGCCCCATTGCATCAGCAGGCGCGCACGCTGCTCCCAGCCCGGCGCGGCGCCGAAGGCGGCAAGCGCCTGTTCGGCGCGCGGGGGCAGGGCGCTCATCGCAACAGCTCCAGGCTGCGATCCAGCGCCTCGAAGAAGCGCTGCAGGTCGCCGCCGTCGTTGTACAGACCGAGCGAGACGCGAATCGCGCCGGTGAGGCCCAGTTGCTTCATCAGCGGCATCGCGCAGTGATTGCCGCTGCGCACGGCGATGCCCTGCTCGGTGAGCAGGTGCGCCAGATCGGCATGATGCACGCCGTCGACGACGAAGCTGGCGAGCGCGACGCTGGGCGCGCCGAGCAGGCGCACGCCTTCGCGCTGGCGCAGGCCGTCGAGCAGGCCGCGGTGCAGCGTCTGTTCGTGCGTCTCGACTGCTGCCGCGTCCAGCCCGGCGAGGTAATCCAGACTGGCGCCCAGGCCGATCACCCCGGCGATCGGCGGCGTGCCCGCTTCGAAGCCGAGCGGCGCGGCATGGAACTCGGCGCTGTGGTATTCGGCGACGCGCACCATCTCGCCGCCGAACTGCCAGTGCCTGAGCTGCAGCAACGACTCGCCACGGCCATAGAGCACGCCGACGCCGTCCGGCCCGTAGAGCTTGTGGCTGGACATCACGTAGAAATCGCAGGCGAGCGCCTGCAGGTCGTGGCGACCGTGCACCACGCCCTGCGCGCCGTCGACGATGGTCAGCGCGCCCTGCGCCCTGGCCAGCGACAGCACAGCCTGCAGCGGCTGCCAGCTGCCCAGCACGTTGGATAACTGGCTCACTGCGAGCAGGCGGGTGCGCGGGCCGATCAGTGCCGCAGCGGCCGGCAGGTCGATGAGGCCTTGCGCATCCAGCGGCAGCACCACCAGGCGGGCACCCCGGCGCAGGGCGAGCTGCTGCCAGGGCAGCAGATTGGCATGGTGCTCCAGGGCACTGATGACGACCTCGTCGTCTGCCTGCAGCAGATGCTCCAGCCCATAGGCCAGCAGGTTCAGCGCCTCGGTGGCGCTGCGGGTAAAGACGATCTCGGTCGGGCCGGCGGCGTTTAACCACCGCGCGACCTTGACCCGCGCGTCCTCGAAGGCGCGTGTGGCGCGTTCGGCCGGCTGGTGCTGGGCGCGGTGCACGTTGGCGGCGCCGCAGGTGTAGTAACCGGTCAGCGCGTCGATCAGCGCCTGCGGCTTCTGTGCGGTGGCGGCGCTGTCGAGATAGGTCTGGCCCTGGGCTTCGAGCACGGCCAGGGCCGGGAAATCGGCACGCCAGGGGGAATGCAAAATCATGTCTGGCCTCGGCGTGGTGCGCGGGCTACCGGGCGACAAGCGCACCGGTAACCCTGGTCGGCGCTCAGTTGTGCGCGTGCAGTGCTTCGTTCAGCTCGATCGCCGACTTGTGGGTCTTGCACTCCACCGCGCCGGTCTGCGAGTTGCGGCGGAACAGCAGGTCCGGCTGACCGGCCAGATCGCGTGCCTTGACCACCTGCACCAGCTGGCTGTTTTCGTCGAGCAGGCTGACCTTGGTCCCGGCGGTGATGTACAGACCGGATTCGACGGTGTTGCGGTCGCCCAGCGGGATACCGATGCCGGCATTGGCGCCGATCAGACAGCCTTCGCCCACGGAAATCACGATGTTGCCGCCGCCGGACAGGGTGCCCATGGTCGAACAACCGCCGCCGAGGTCCGAGCCCTTGCCGACGAATACGCCGGCCGACACGCGGCCTTCGATCATCCCCGGACCGGCGGTGCCGGCATTGAAGTTGATGAAGCCTTCGTGCATCACCGTGGTGCCTTCGCCGACATAGGCGCCCAGGCGCACGCGGGCGCTGTCGGCGATGCGCACACCGGTCGGAACCACGTAGTCGGTCATCTTCGGGAACTTGTCCACCGAGAAGACTTCCAGCAGCTCACCCTTCAGGCGGGCTTCCAGCTGGCGCTCGCCCAGTTCGGCGAGATCTACCGCGCCCTGGCTGGTCCAGGCGACGTTGGGCAGCAGCGCGAAGATGCCGGAGAGGTTGAGGCCGTGCGGCTTGACCTGGCGATGCGAGAGCAGGTGCAGTTTGAGGTAGGCCTCGGGCGTCGAGGTCGGCGCGGCATCCTCGGCCAGCAGCGTCACCACCAGCGGGCGCTGGCTCTCGGCCAGGCGCGTGAGCAGTGCGTGCTGCTTGGCATCCAGCGGCTTGACCGCATCGGCCAGCTCGGCGGCCTGGTTGATGGTGATGGCGATGGCCTGGTTGCCGCCGGTGTAGCCGAGGATCGGGCTGATCGCCGCGACCAGCTCGCCGGCCGGTTGCAGCAGCGGCAGCGAGTAGAAGACTTCCAGCCAGTCGCCCTGGCGATTCTGGGTGCCGACACCGAAGGCCAGGCTGAAGAGAGTGGTAGACATAAAAGAATCCTTTTCGTGTGGCGGTCCGTGCCGACGGGCCGCTGTCAGTTCGTGTTCGCCAATGCGGCGGCGTAGAGATCGGGCTTGAAGCCGATCAGGGTCCGGCTGCCCAGGTCGAGCACCGGGCGTTTGATCATCGACGGCTGGGCCAGCATCAGTTCGATGGCCTTGTCCTGGTCGAGATCGGTTTTCTGTGCGTCATCCAGCTTGCGGAAGGTCGTGCCGGCGCGGTTCAGCACCGTCTGCCAGCCATGTTCCTCGCACCAGGCCTGCAGGTGAGCGCGGTCGATGCCGGCACTCTTGTAGTCATGGAAGGCATAGTCCACGTGCTGCTCGTCGAGCCAGCTGCGCGCCTTCTTCATCGTGTCGCAGGCCTTGATGCCGTACAGGCAAATTCCCTGGTTGTCATTGGGCATGGATGCCTCTCCAAACTCCTGCAAAACCGGTGGCGGATTATGCCATGCCCGGCTGTCATGTGTCGGTGCGCGCCGGCCGCGGAGCGCCGTCGCGGCTGTGACCGGAGATGTCGCGCGGCTCAGGCCTGGCCGGCATCGCCGAGGATCTGCTCGATCGCATCGGCGGTGGTCGGGCGAACCGCGCGGGCTATCTCGACGCCCTGGCGCAGCAGGATCAGCGTCGGCCATAGCTTGACGCGAAACGAGCGCCCGAGCGGACGGCCGGGGCCATCCTCGATCTTCAGGTGACGCAGCGCCGGACGCTCGGCCAGAACCTGTGCCAGCGGCTGCTGGGCGGCACGGCAATGACCGCACCAGGGCGCGCCGAACTCCAGCAATGTCAGCCCGTCGAGGGCATCGACCGCCGCGCGGCTGGGTTCGCTCGCGGCATATTCTTCGGTCATGGTCATCGGTCTTCTCCGGCAGGGCTATGGTTGTATTCAGAGCGTGGCACGACGGGCGCGTTCGGGCCGGGTCGGCGATCTTTTACCAGCGTCTTGTTGTCCATTGGTGACAATCGCAACGACGGGGCACTTCATGGCACGCAGACATTTCGAACATTTCGAGGCGCTGTCTTCGGCCATCCCGCTGGAGGATGGCTATCAGGCGATCATCGCCGTACAGCGGCGGGGCAGCGACGAGCACGTGCATATAGTCAAAGTAGCGGACGGGCGCCGGTTCGATCTGCAATCCGAGGCGCAGAGCGTCGCCGAGGCGGCGCTGAACAAGTTGCGCGAAATCGATGCCGATGGCGAACCGATCTGGGAAGGGTAGCTCCACCGAGGTGAGGAGGCTGACATGAGCGAACAGAACAGGCAGCACGAACCGGAACGGTCCGAGCGGACGGAGCCGGACGAGGAGCGGCGCGAGGCCGATCTGCCGGAACACATGAAGCCGGAAAATCTGAAGAAGCTGCGCAACTACGGCAAGGACGCCATACCGCCCGGCGTCTACTGAGCGCAGCGGGCGGTTGCAGCGGCCCTGCGGCCGGTTCAGCGACGTTCGAGGAAGTCGCGGATGCGCTGTGCGGCCTCGCTGCATTCGGCCAGCGGGGCCACCAGCGCCATGCGCACTCGACCGGCGCCGGGGTTGAGCCCGTCGATCTCGCGCGACAGGTAGGAACCTGGCACCACGGTGACGTGCTCTTCGGCGAACAGCTCGCGGGTGAATGCCTGATCGTCGCCCGGCGTCTTCGCCCACAGGTAGAAGCCGCCATCGGGACGCTGCACGTCGAGCACCGGCGCGAGAATCTGCAGCGCGGCGTCGAACTTCGCCCGGTACAGCTCACGGTTGGCGCGCACGTGAATCTCGTCGTTCCAGGCTGCCACGCTGGCCAGCTGGGTCTGCACCGGCATCGCGCAGCCGTGGTAGGTGCGATAGAGCAGGAAGGCCTTGAGAATGTCGGCATCGCCGGCGACGAAACCCGAGCGCAGCCCCGGCAGGTTGGAGCGCTTGGACAGGCTGTGGAACACCACGCAGCGCTTGTAGTCGTGGCGACCGAGGGCGGCGCAGGCGCTCAGCAGGCCGGCCGGCGGGTTGGCCTCGTCGAAGTAGAGTTCGCTGTAGCACTCGTCGGCGGCGATCACGAAGTCGTGCTCGTCGGCCAGGGCGATGAGTTTCTGCAGCGTCGGCAGCGGTACCAGTGCCCCGGTGGGATTGCCCGGCGAGCAGAGGAAGAGGATCTGGCAGCGTTGCCAGACTTCGCTCGGCACCGCATCGAAATCCGGATTGAAGCCGTTCTCGGCCAGGCACGGCAGATAGTGCGGCGTGGCACCGGCCAGCAGCGCCGCGCCCTCGTAGATCTGATAGAACGGGTTGGGGCTGATCACCAGACCGTCGGCGGCGCGGCTGACCACGGCCTGGGTGAAGGCGAACAGCGCTTCGCGCGTGCCGTTGACCGGCAGCACCTGACGGGCCGGATCGACCGCGCCCGCGGCCAGGCCGAAGCGCCGCTCGCACCAGCCGGCAATTGCTTCGCGCAGCGCCGGGATGCCCAGGGTGGTCGGGTAGACCGCCAGCTGGTCGAGGTTGTCCCTCAGCGCCTGGGCGACGAAGTCCGGCGAACGATGCTTGGGCTCGCCGATCGACAGTGCGATCGGGCGCTTGTCTGCTGGCGGCACGACGCCGGCGAGCAGGGCACGCAGTTTCTCGAAGGGGTAGGGCTGCAGCAGGGACAGTGCGTCGTTCATGGTTCTGGTTCTTGTCAGTCGCGGGGCGCGCTGCGCCTCATTGGGTTCAATCGTTGCGGGCGCCGCCGTAGTAGGCGCAACCGCGCAGGACCTTGCCGTCATCCAGGCGCAGCTGCGCGCTCAGGTGCGTGACGGCGCCGCTGGCGCTGTCCTGGCAGCGCTGTGGCGTGACCCAGAGCTGCAGCCTTTGCCGGTTGGCCATCGCCCTGGCGCGTCAGCATGCCCTGCAGACGATCACCGGCCGGCGCGGACGCCTCGGTGTGAAACAGCGACTGGCAGCCAGCGAACAGCGGCAGCAGGACGAGCAACAGGGCGCGAGCGGCGGTCATGGGGTACTCGACAGGGAGAGGGCGGCACCGCAGAGCGGCGCCGCGAGTGATCAGTTGCCTTTGACGGCGCGGCCGTCGACGCTGCCTTCCTGCAGCATGATCTGGTACTGCTTGCCATCCTTTTCCACCTGATGCAGGCGCACCAGCAGATAGTTCCAGTCCTTGGCGAACCAGAGGATGGTCTCGCGCTTGCTCTGCGTCGGATCGCGCACGCGCTCGACCTTGATCGCGTCGACCTGGCCGGCCTGGGTGTCGACCTTTTCCTCACCGAGCACGCGGAAGTCGTAGGTTTCGATCTCGTCGCCGTCGACCACCTGATAACTCATGCTCTGCTTGCCTTCCGCCACTTCCTGCTGCAGAGCGACCTGATAGGTCGACTTGTCCAGCAGGCCGCGATGCAGCGTCAGCTTGACCGGATCGCCGCGGTCGCTGCCGACCACCTGCTTGGCCTGCCAGTCGAAGTCGTGCTTGATCTTCTTACCCTTGCCCAGGCCGCCGCGTTCGAGGCGATAGCTATCTGGCAGGAAGGTGTCGCCCTCGATGCGAAACGTGCTGCGCTCGCTGAAGCTGGCAACCAGCATCGAAGCCTCGAAATCGAGCTGCCAGCGGCCGTCCTGCAGTTTCGCCAGGCTGCGTTCGGCGGTGCCGCTGACCGGTACCTGCGTCCAGTCGGCGGTGTAGCTGGCGGAGAAGGGCTTGAGCTCCAGCGCGTGGGCCGGCAGGGCCAGCACGGCGAGAGCGAGCAGCAAGGCGCGACGCATAATCTCTCCTAGGTTCGTATCAGATGGCCGGAGGCCGGCAGTTTTTCGCCGTCCAGCATCGCGCCCTGCTCGCCGAGGCGCAAGCGCCCTTCGGCGAACCAGCGAACGGCGAGCGGGTAGATGCGATGTTCTTCGACATGCACGCGGTCGGTCAGTTGCGCGACGCTTTCATCCGGGCGGATCGGGATCGCCGCCTGGATCGCCACCGGCCCGCCGTCCAGCTCTTCGGTGACGAAGTGCACGCTGCAGCCGTGTTCGGCATCACCGGCAGCCACGGCGCGGTTGTGCGTATCCAGCCCCTTGTGCCGGGGCAACAGCGACGGGTGGATGTTCAGCAGACGTCCCTGATAATGGCGGACGAAGCCGGGCGTGAGGATGCGCATGAATCCGGCGAGCACGACCAGATCGGGCTGGAACGCGTCGATGGCGGCCATCAGTGCTGCATCGAAAGCCTCGCGGTCGGCGAACTCACGGTGCGACAGCACCTGCGTGGGAATGCCGGCGGCCTGGGCGCGCTGCAGTCCGTAGGCATCGGCGCGGTTGGAGATCACCGCGCCAATGCGTGCCGGGTTGCTGTCGCTCTGGCTGTCGATCAGCGCCTGCAGATTGCTGCCGGACCCGGAGATCAGGACGACGACGTTGCAGGGCATCAGTGGGCTTTCAGGTTGTTCAGCTGGACCTGCGCCGCGCCTTCGGCGGCTTCGGCGATTCGGCCGATCACCCACGGCTGCTCACCGCTGGCGCGCAGGTTGGTCAGTGCGGCGTCGACCTGGTCCTGGGCGACGCAGATGACCATGCCGACGCCGCAGTTCAGCACGCGGTGCATCTCGTGCTCGTCGACGTTGCCTTTTTCCTGCAGCCAGTCGAACACCGCCGGGCGGGTCCAGCTGGCCACGTCGATCACCGCCTGAGCGCCTTCGGGCAGTACGCGCGGGATGTTGTCGAGCAGGCCGCCGCCGGTGATGTGGGCCATGGCCTTGACCGCGCCGGTGTCCTTGATGAGTTTCAGCAGCGGCTTGACGTAGATGCGCGTCGGCGCCATCAGCAGATCGGCCAGCGGCTTGCCGTCGAGCTGCACGCTCTCGATATCGGCGCCGGCGACTTCGATGATCTTGCGGATCAGCGAGTAACCGTTGGAATGCGGGCCGGAGGAGGGCAGGGCGATCAGCGCGTCGCCAGTGGCGACCTTGGAGCCGTCGATGATCTCGCTCTTCTCCACCACGCCGACGCAGAAGCCGGCCAGGTCGTAGTCCTCGCCCTCGTACATGCCGGGCATTTCGGCGGTTTCGCCGCCGACCAGCGAGCAGCCGGCCAGTTCGCAACCGGCGCCGATGCCGGTGACCACGGTGGCGGCCACGTCGACGTTGAGCTTGCCGGTGGCGTAGTAGTCGAGGAAGAACAGCGG
>JAEAMG010001908.1_pt1 | contig 14176 bp, 9 predicted proteins | sample 8958741 | NCBI WGS metagenome assembly JAEAMG01 (sample SAMN16933256, study PRJNA681125) | bioreactor sludge metagenome | isolation source: anaerobic bioreactor treating anionic surfactant - SDBS | place: India: Bengaluru | collected 2019-02-28
GCGTCACTGCGAATACCTGGCGGCGGAGATGCTGGCCACCAAGCTCGGGGAAAAGCTGCGGCAGCCGGGAGCGGCGGGGAACGACGCGAGCTTCCGCATCTCCAACGGCCTGTCCCTCAAGACGCGGAGCGTGACCCAGGCAGCCAGGGGCGAGGCGGGAGTCTGGACCACGGTCGTGGCCGCCGCCGTTCTCGTGGACTAAGAGAGGGTCAAACCCGCCCCAGCCTCGGCTATTTGCCGGGGCCGAACGGGTCGTTGACGATCTTGACGAAGCTTTTCGCGCGAAGGTCCTTGAGATAGGCCTCTTCCTTGACGGCGGCCTTCTGGCCGAAGATCTTCTGTTCGACCTCGCCGCGGGCCTCTTCGAACGACCGCAGGCGGCTGTCCTTCTTCTCCACGAGCTGGAGCAGGTACCAGCCGTTCTTGCTGTTGACCCAGCCGCTCGTCTCGCCGGGCTTGAGCTTGTCCACGGCCGTCTCCAGGGCCGGCTCGAGCTCGCCGGCCTTGAACGTCCCCAGCTCGCCCTTGGCCTCCTTCATCGGCGGGTCGGAGAGCTCGGCGGCGGCCTCGGCGAAGGCCGTCCCCGCCTTGAGCTTGGCGTCGACGGCGGCCTTGAGCGACTCCGCCGCCTCGGCCGTCCGGCCCTCGCCCGCGAAGTAGATGGCGTTGAGCTTGAACTCCGTGGGCACGGTGAACTCGGCCGGGTTCTTCTTGTAGTACTGGACGACCTCCGCGTCGCCGAGGGCGATGCTGCGCTGGACCTCGGTGTAGAGGACGGCCTGGCGCATCATGCCCTCCTCGTACTGGTGGAGCCAGGTCTCGTAGGGCACGCCCTGCTGCTCGATGGCCCGGCGCAGGTCGGCGTCGGAGGCGATGTTGTTGTCCTGCTTGATCTTCTCGATGGCCGCCTTGAGCTGCTCCTGGACGTTCAGGCCGAGCTCCTTGGCCTTCTGCAGCAGCAGCATCTCCGTGATCATGGTCTCCAGGTACTCCTTGCGGAGCTGTTCCTCGGCCTGGGCCTGCTGGTCCTGGGGCACCTGGGCCCGCAGGGCGGACTGGGCCAGCTGGTACTGGGCCCGGAACTCGGACAGGGTGATGACCTCGTCGTTGACGACGGCCACGATCTCCTCGACGACCTCCTGGGCGGAGAGCGCCGGGGCCGCCGCGCCGAAGACGAGGCCCGTCAAAGCCAGTGCCGCGATGATCTTGTTCATTCGTCCGACCTCTGATAGGCGAAGAATAGGCTCCTGGGAAAGCTCTCCCAGCTCAACGTGTCCTTGAGCCCGACGAGATGAAGGGCCAGGGCCTCTTTCATCTTCTGGGCCATGATGCGCTGCCGGATCTCCGGGGCCGCCTCGGCCTCGGTCTGGAGGGACGGCGGGACCTTGCGGTCCAGCCGGAAGATGTGGAAGCCGTAGGAGGACTCGACGACCTGGCTGGTGCGGCCCTCGTCGATCGCGAAGATGGCCCGCTCCATGTCGGCCGGCAGGTCGCCCTGGGCGAAGACGCCCATGACCCCGCCGCGGGCCGCCTCGGGGCCGAGCGATTCCTCGCGGGCGATGCGCCGGAACTCGTCCTCGCCGGTCCGCTCCAGCCGCCGGACGACCGAGACCGCCTTCTCCTCGCTGTCGACGAGGATCTGCGAGACCTGGACCCGCCCCTGGCGCAGGAAGTCCTTCTTGTGGCCCTCGTAGTAGGCGAGGATCTCGTCGGCGTCGACCCGGACGTCGCGCACGACGAGGTAGGTGTACTTCTCGACCAGGAGCCGGTCGAAGGCGCCCTCGGGCGGCACGGCCGGCAGGCCTTCCCCGCCCCCGGCCGCCGGGTCGACGGCCAGCTTGGCCAGGTACTCCTTCTTCTCCTCGTCGGTCAGGACGATGCCCCGCTCGCGGGCGGCCTCGAACAGGATGGCCTCGTCGACGAAGCGGTCGAAGAGCCGGCTCAAGGCCGCGGCCGGGACCCCCGAAGCCGCGGCGCCCGTAGCGTCGAGGTAGGCCCGGAAATCGGCGTTGGTGAACTCGGTCTTGCCGACCCGGAGGACCGGGGCGCCCTGGCCTCCGAAGGTGCTCTGGACGAGCCCGGCGACCTTGGAAACGGCCGTGCGGCGATCGTCCCGGCCGCAGGCGACGAGGCCCAGGACGGCCAGGACGCAGAGCAGGGCGGCCGCCCGGCGCGCACCTCGGCCCCGGTCCCGGTCCCCGCGAACAGCCCTGTGACGCTCACTCATCTTTTTTAATATCAATTCATTATATCTCAATTGGACAACGCCATCAAGGCCCCGACCGTTTCATCGAGGAGCTCTTTTTCGGTCGTCCCCCGCAGGCCGAGCGACATGACCCCCTCGGGCGAGAGGGAGCCGGCGTATCTCTTGAGCAGCGGCGTCACCCGGGACCAGTCGACCGGCGTCTCCGGCCGGAACTTGATGACGATGCGGCGCTCGGTCCGGTCGACGGACCGGATGCGGAGCCGGCCGGCCAGGTGCTTGAGGGCGCCGTAGCGCAGCAGGTTCTCGACCGGCGCGGGGACGGGCCCGAAGCGGTCGGCGATCTCGGCCCGGATGCGGTCGATCTCCTCCAGGCCCTCGACGGCGGCCAGGCGCTTGTAGAGGTTCAGCCGCAGGTTGACCTGGGGCAGGTAGTCCTCGGGGACGTGGATGTCGACCTTGAGGTTGATCTCCGGGTTGGTCTCCTCGACGACCTCGCCCTTGAGCCCGCGGATGGCCTGGTCGAGCAGCTGCATGTAGTACTCGAAGCCGACGGCCTCCATGGTGCCATGCTGGCGGTGGCCGAGAAGGTTCCCGGCGCCGCGGATCTCGAGGTCGCGGGCGGCCAGGCGGAAGCCCGAGCCGAGCTCGGTGAACTCCTTCAGCGCCTTCAGGCGCTCGCGGGCGAGCGGCGTCAGCTCGAGGTAGGGCGGGACCAGGAAGTAGGCGTAGGCCTGGCGGGCCGACCGCCCCACCCGGCCGCGGAGCTGGTAGAGCTGGGCCAGGCCGTAGAGGTCGGCCCGGTCGACGATGAGCGTGTTGACCAGGGGGATGTCGATGCCGTTCTCGATGATCGTCGTCGAGACGAGGACATCGGCCCGGCGCTCGACGAACTCGATCATCCGCTTCTCCAGGGCCGGCCCGGCCATCCGGCCGTGGACGGAGACCACCCGGGCCTGGGGCACGAGCCGGGTGATCATCTGCTCGACCTTGTCGATGTCCTCGATGCGGTTGTGGACGAAGTAGACCTGGCCGCCCCGGCCGATCTCCTGGCGCACGGCCGCGGCAATGAGCTTGGCGTTGAAGGCCGTGACCACGGTGTGGACGGCCAGCCGGTCGCGCGGCGGGGTCTCGATGAGCGAGATGTCGCGCAGGCCCGACAGGGACATGTTCAGCGTCCGCGGGATGGGCGTCGCCGTCAGGGTCAGGACGTCGATGGTGGCCTTGAGCTGCTTGATGCGCTCCTTGTGGCCGACGCCGAAGCGCTGCTCCTCGTCGACGATGAGCAGGCCCAGGTCCCGGAAGCCGACGTCCTTCGAGAGCAGCCGGTGGGTGCCGATGAGGACGTCGACGAAGCCCTTGCGGCAGTCCTCGAGCAGGGCCTTCTGGTCGCGCGGCGCCTGGAGCCGGGTCAGGGCCTCGATGCGGACGGGGAAGAGGATCATGCGGTCGCGGAAGGTCTTCAGGTGCTGGCGGGCCAGGACGGTCGTCGGGCAGAGGACGGCGACCTGCTTGCCGTCCATGACCGCCTTGAAGGCGGCCCGCATGGCCACCTCGGTCTTGCCGTAGCCGACGTCGCCGCAGAGGAGCCGGTCCATGGAGGTCTCGCGCTCCATGTCGGCCCGGACCTCGCGGATGGAGCGGAGCTGGTCCTCGGTCTCCTCGTACTCGAAGGTCTTGCCGAACTCCTCGTCCCACGGCCCGCCCGAGGAGAAGGCGTGGCCCTTGACGGCCCGGCGCTTGGCGTAGAGCTCGACCAGCTCCTTGGCCACGGCCTCGACGGCCTTCTTGGCCCGGGTCCGGGTCTTGTCCCAGGAGTTCGTGCCCAGCTTGTCGAGCGGCGGCGGCTCGGGGCCGGCCTTGGCGAACTTCTGGACCAGGTTGAGGTTCTCGACCGGGACGAGCAGGCTGTCGCCGTCGCGGTAGTGGAGCTCGATGAACTCCCGGCCCCGGCCCTCGACCTCGGCCCGGCGCAGGCCGCGGAAGACGCCGATGCCGTAGTCGGCGTGGACGACGTAGTCGCCGGCCTGGAGGTCCTGGAACTGGGAGAAGAACGGCCGGCGCGAGGCCCGGCTGACGATGACCTTCTCCTCGGTGAAGATGTCCTTCTCGGCGAAGAAGTCGAGCTTCTCGCGGGGGTAGCTGAAGCCGCCGGGCAGGGGGCCGAGGAGCAGGGCGACCTCGCTGCGCGGCGGCACGGCGAAGGGCGCATCGGACTCGACGACCGGGATGTCGCTCTCGCGGAGCAGGGTGGCCAGCCGCTGGCGGGTCCCGGCGTTGAGGAGATAGATCGAGCAGAGGTCGCTCTCCTCCTGGAGCTTCTTGAGGTACTGGAGGAAGAACGGGATCTTGTTGTCGAAGCGGGGCACGGGCTGGAACGAAAAGGAGAGGCTCGTCTTGCGGGCCGGGGCCCCGAGCTCCTCCAGGCGGACGGCCTCCCGGCGGACGCGCCGCAGCAGGCCGGGCGGGAAGATGGCCTCGGGCTCGACGGCCAGGACGCCGTCGGCGAGCAGGTCGGCGCACTGGTCCCGGAGCTCCTTGACGTGGTCGTCCCACTCGCAGTCGACGGCCTCGGGATTGTCGACGACGAAGACGGGATCGGCCAGGTAGTCGGTCACGGGCACGAAACGGTCGGCCCGCAGCAGGGCCAGCGAGGCGAAGCTGGGGCCGAAGTCGCCGCGGTCGATGGCGGCCGTCCGGGCCTCGAGGTCGCGGGCGAAGCCCTTGGCGCGCTTCGCGGCGGCGGCCCGCCAGGCCGCCAGGAACTCGGGCGTGGCCGGGAACTCGCGCAGGCCCGGCACGGTCAGCCGGTCGATGCGCTTGAGGGAGCGCTGGGTGGAGATGTCGAACTCGCGCAGGGAGACGATCCGCGTCCCGTCGAGCTCGACGCGGAAGGGATGGGCCTCCCAGGGCGAGAAGACATCGACGATGCCGCCGCGCCAGGCGTATTCGCCGGGAGAAGCGATGAGGTCCTCGCGCGTGTAGCCGTAGCGGGCCAGCGTTTCGAGCAGGGCGTCGTGGTCGGCCTCGCCGCCGACCTCCAGGTCGAGGAAGAGCGAGCGCAGGTCGGCGGGGGCGGGGACGGGCTTGAGCAGGCCGCCGAGCGAGGTGACGACGAGCGCCGGCGGGGCGCCGAGCAGGCGGCGGAGCAGCCTCATTCGCGAGGACACGGCATCCAGGGCCGGCGGGACCTCGAAGTAGGGGTTCTCGGCGAGCGCCGGCAGCGTGGCCAAGCCGGCCGCGGGGGCCAGGCGCGACAGGTAGAAGCGGGCGTCCTGTTCGGCCTGGCCGAGGGAGGCGGATTCGGCCCGGACGAAGACGATCGGCCGGCCGGCCGTCTTGGCCAGGCAGGCCAGGAGGTAGGCCTTGGCGGGCTCGATGACGCCGCGAACGGACAGGGGCCGTTCGGGCGAGGCGAGGGCCCGGGCGAGGTCGGCGAACTCCGGCGTGCGGAGGAGGAAATCGAGACTCACCGGGCTATTTTACCATGAACCCCGGGAACCAGCCGGGGCGACGCGGGCCCGCATGGGCGCCGTTGCGACAGTGGGCGGTCCGGCGAGGACAACTGGGGGACAGGGGGGGGACATGTACCGAAGGTACGTGTCCCCCGTCTTGGTTGAAGGTACGTGTCCCCGATAGGCGGCCGGTTTCTCCGGCCCGCGCCGTTGGGGTATACTGCGATGGAGCGATCTCAATAGCCGGGGCCTGACCGCCCCGTTGCGATCGAAAGGGACTGCCATGACAAAGAGAGCCGTTCTCCTATTCCTGCTCCTCGGGTCTGTCGCCGCCGCAGCCGTCCCGGTCCCCGCGCCCCAGGCCGCCGCGGCGGCCGAGGACGCCTTGACCGTCAAGGCCCGGGCCCTCATCGCCGCCCTGGACAAGGGCGACTTCCCGCTCGCCGTCAAGGACTTCGACGCCACCATGTCCAAGGTCATGGGTCCGGACAAGCTGGAGGCGATGTGGACGAAGCAGCTGCCGGCGCAGGTCGGCCGGTTCAAGCAACAGGGGCCGGCCCGCCGCGAGGAGCTCCAGGGATACCGGATCGTACTCGTCACCTGCACCTTCGAGAAGACGGTGCTTGACGCCCGGGTGGTCTTCGACAAGGAGGATCGCATCGCCGGGCTGGGGTTCGTGCCGACGGCGCCGCCGGCGAAATACGCGCCGCCGGCCTACGCCGATCCGGCCAAGCTCGAGGAGACGGAGGTCACGGTCGGGGCCGGCGAGTGGGCCCTGCCGGGGACGCTGACCAGACCCAAGGGCCCGGGGCCGTTCCCGGGGCTGGTGCTCGTCCACGGCTCGGGGCCGAACGACCGGGACGAGACGCTCGGACCGAACAAGCCCTTCAAGGACCTGGCCTGGGGACTGGCCGCGCGCGGCATCGCCGTCCTGCGCTACGAGAAGCGCAGCAAGGTCCACGGGAAAAAGATCGTCGCCGATCCCAAGCTAGAAGCGGCGATGACGGTCAAGGACGAGACCATCGACGACGCCCTGGCCGCGGCCGCGCTGCTCAAAGGGACGGCGGGCATCGACCCGAAGCGCGTCTTCGTCCTCGGCCACAGCCTGGGCGGCTTCCTCCTGCCGCGCATCGCCCTCGCGGCCGAACCGCTCGGCGTAGCCGGGTTCATCTCCATGGCCGGGCTGACCCGGCCGCTCGACGATACCATCCTCCGCCAGATGACTTATCTCTACGGCCTGGCCGGCAACACCCTGACCGACGAGGACAAGAAGAAGCTCGAGGGCATCAAGGCCGACGTGGCCCGGGTCAAAGCCCTGACCGAGGCCGACCGCGGCTCGACCGTGAAGATCCTGGGGGCCATGCCCGCCTATTGGCTCGACGTGCGCGGCTACGATCCGCCGGAGCTGGCCAAGAAGGTCCGGGCCCCGATGCTCTTCCTGCAGGGGGGACGCGACTACCAGGTCCAGACGATCGACCTGGAAAATTGGAAGGCCGCGCTGGGCTCGCGGCAGGACGTCGAGTTCCGCCTCTATCCGAAGCTCAACCATCTGTTCTACGGGGGCGAAGGGGTCCTGGTGCCGCTCGAGTACATGCAAAAGCACGGCAGCGTCGCGCCGTATGTCGTCGACGACATCGCCAATTGGATCGCCAAGCGCCGATAGGCGCCGTGTCTTCGGCGGCCCGTCAGTCGCCGACGATCTCGTTCAGGCCTTCGACAGCCCGGGCCAGCTCCTCCGGGGAGAGGACCGCCGCCAGCCCGCCGATCCGCTCCACGGCTAGGGTGCGGACCTGCCCGATCTTGATCCACGACCTCTTCGGAAGACCTTTCGCGGCGATCTCCAAGGTCAACGGGAAACCCGCTTTCTGGGGCCGGCTGGTGATGGCCATGGCAATGACGGTCCCCGAGCGCTCGTTGAAGACATCGTGGCTCAAAACGAGGACCGGGCGGCGGCCGGACTGTTCGCGGCCTTGGGTCGGGCCGAGGTCGGCCCAACGGACCTCGCCCCTCAATATTCGGGCCATCCCGTCGCCTCCGCGGACAGCCCTTCTTCCGCCAGCTCCTTCTCGGCGGCGCGGTCGAGCTTGGCGCATTCGGCGGCCAAGCGGACCCGGCCCAGCCGCTCGAGCTTCTCGGCGACGGCGCACTCGATGGCCTGGCTCCGGTTGCGGAAGATCCCGCCGCGGACCAGCCCGTCGATCCGGGCCAGGGCCCGCCCGTCGATGGAGATGGCGATCTTGGCTTTTCCCATATCCGCGGCCTCGGTATTACTATAAGTCATACCAAGCGCCGGTGTCAATCGCGATGGATCTTTTGTCACATTCAATAAGACGGTCCGAACGGCCGGGAACTCTCACGAGCCCGAAAGGACGCGCAGGCTCGGCAACCCCGGCGCCGGCGCTCAGGCGTGGGGGATCGAGGTGTGGGCCGAGATCTCGGAGCTCGTCGTGACCAGGTCGGCCACCGAGAGGGCGTGGACGCTGGCGTGGCCCGCGAGCCGGGCGAAGTCGCGCAACTCGTCGGTCGAGACGCGCAGGTAGTTGGCCAGCCCGCGGGCCGCCTCTTCGACGTCGAGCCGGGCCCGCAGGCCCGGGTCCTGGGTGGCGATGCCGACCGGGCAGCGGCCCGAGTCGCAGATGCGGTACTGCTGGCAGCCGATGGCCATGAGCGCCGCCGTGCCGATGGCCACGGCGTCGGCGCCGAGGGCCAGGGCCTTGGCGAAGTCCGACGACAGGCGCAAGCCGCCGGTGACGATGAGCGTGACGCCCTTGACGCCCCGGTCCGCCAGGTAGCGGCGGGCCCGGTCGAGGGCGTAGATGGTCGGGACCGAGGTGGCGTCCTTGATAACCTTGATGGCCGCGCCGGTGGCCCCGGCCCGGCCGTCGATGGTCACGAAGTCGGGGCCGGCGGCCAGGGCGAACTCGAGGTCGGCCTCGACGTCGCCGGCGGCGAACTTGATCCCGACCGGCCGCCCCTTGGACAGGGCGCGCAGCTCGTCCACGCGGCGGCGCAGGTCGTCCCGGCTGCGGATGTCGGCGAAGCGCGCCGGGCTGACGATATCGACCCCTTCCGGGAAGCCGCGCACGGCGGCGATCTCGGCGGTCACCTTGCCGCCGGGCAGGTGCCCGCCCATGCCGGGCTTGGCCGACTGGCCGAACTTGATCTCGACGGCGTCCACGCGCTCGAGGTTCTCGGGCGTGGCGCTGTAGCGGTTGGGGACGTACTCGAAAACGTACTTGTGGGCCCGGGCCAGGGCCTCGGGCAGGATGCCGCCCTCGCCCGAAGACATGGCCGTGCCGGCGGCGGCGCTGCCGGCGGCCAGGGCCGTCTGGGCCTCCCGCGACAGGGCCCCGAACGACATGTGGCTGACCAGGACGGGGGTGCCCAGGACGAGCGGCCGGTCGGCCCGCGGGCCGATGACGGTGACCGTGTCGACGGGCTCGTCCCGGTCGAGCGGCGTCCGGGCCAGCTGGGCGCCTTTGACAAGGATGTCGTCCCAGGACACCACCGGCTTGCGCGAGCGCATGGGCTCGACGATCGATTCCCCGGTCAGGGCCAGGCGATGGATGTCGGCCATGGCCGTCTCGAGGTCGTCCGAGGTCCGGCGCAGGTCCTCGAAGCCGCGGGGCTCGCGGGCGGGCGCGGCCGGGGCCATGGCGGCCGCCGCCGCGGGCGCGTCCTCCTCAAGGATGAACTCGGACTTGGCCGCGCCGCAGACGGGGCAGACCCAGTCCGGGTCGAGGTCGTCGAAGAAAAGGCCCTCGACCTTCTCGTTGTAGATGTAAGAGCAGATGAGGCAGCGGTACTTGTTCATGGCCGACCCCGGCCCGGCTATGCTAGCACAAGAAGGGGTCAAACCTAAATTTCTTCAATTCTCGGGGCCCACCCCCCATCGCGACCCGGAAAAATTGAAGAAATTTAGGTTTGACCCCTTCTTAGAGACGCCACCAATAGGAGAACTTGACGAAGACGTTGTAGTTCTCGCGGATCATGCGTCCCGTCGAGTCGCGGAGGTAGTTGTTGTCGAAGCCCAGGAAGAAGACCGTCCCCGGGCGCAGCACCCAGCTCGCCAACAGGCTGCCGAAGGCCTGCTTGTAGAAGAAGTTGTAGTCGACGATGGCCCGGAACGACAGCGTCTTGCTGACCTGGTAGGTGACCTTCTCGCGGACGACGTTGTAGTCCCACAGCCGCTCGCCGCCGGCCGAGCGCCAGAACGTCTGCTTGCTGAGATCGGTCCCCAGCTGGATGCGCTTGCTGGGCTTGAAGGTCAGCGACACGCCGTAGGTGTTGCTGTAGCCGAGGAACGGGTCCTCGGGGTCGTAGTTGATGCTGTCGCCGGTGGCGAAGTTGAGATAAACGGGCATCCAGCTGATGAAGGTGAACTGGGACTCGACCATGAGCTGGTGCCGCCGGAACTCGACGTCGGCGAAGCGCTCCATGGCCGCCTCGTACATGACGAAGACCTGGTTGAACTCGGTCAGCCGGAACTGGACCTGGGGCCGGAACCAGGTGTCCTGGCGGGTGCTGTCGGCGTAGCCGTCGCGGACGCCGGCCTGGAGCCGGAGGCGGACCTGGTTGAGGTACTTCTTGTCGGGGTAGAGGACGTAGGAGGCGAAGCCGCCGGCGCTGCGGTAGTCGGTCCGGTTGACGAAGCCGAGCGAGGCCTGGAAGTCGGGGTGCATGGCCTTGTAAAAGCCGCCGAGCGTCCAGTGCTTGGTCGTGTAGTAGAGCTCGCCGTAGAGGCCGGGCGCGAGCGAGGTGCGCTCTCCGTCCGTGCTGGAGCTCGAGGCCAGGGCCTGGAAATTGAAAAAGACGTGGTCCTTGAATCGGAGCTGGCCGTCGACGCCGCCCAGGCGGCTCCAGGTGCCGTCGCCGAGCTCCTTGTCGGTCAGGGTGAAGCCGATGTAGGAGCCCGAGCCGACGTCGGCCTTGGTCCGCAGGACGTTGGAAAAGGCCTTCAGCCCCGAGGTCTCGCCGCCCCCGTTGGGGATCTCCCAGAGGCTCTCGGCGGGGTGCATGTCGTAGGCCGAGAGCAGGCCGTAGGTGAAGCGGCCGCTCTTGCCGGACAGCTTGGCCCCGACGCTGGGGTCGTTGATCTGGCGGGTGTAGACCGTCTCGATCTCGGGCGAGTTGAAGATCTCCATGCCCTCGAGGAAGAAGGGCCGCTTCTCGTTGTAGCGCAAGGCGTAGCGAAGGTTGTAGTCGATCTGCGGCTCGTCGGCCTCGATCTGGCTGAAGTCGGGGTTGGCCGTCAGGTCGAGGGTCGTGTTCGAGCTCAGCCCGAGCTTGAAATTGGCGCCGGGCTCGAAGGCGAACTTGCGGCCCTCGACGGTCTGGCCGCCCCGGGCGAGCGAGGTGACGAAGGGCATGACCTCGACATTGCGGCTGCGCTCGACGGCCCCGCGCAGGAGGAACGGCCGGCCGTTGGACAGCAGGCCGGGGATGTCGCGCGAATAGGTCGGGTGCATGATGACCTCGCCGGTCCGCGGCAGGTTGCGGCCCAGGACGATGTTCCAGGTCTTGAGGTCGTCGTTGGGGAAGCGCAGGCTCTTGAACGGGATGGCCATCTCGACCGTGTAGCCCTCGGCGTCGATCCGGCCTTCCGACGTGAAGACCGTGTCCCAGCTGTCGTCCATGTTGTCGTTGCCGCCTTCCTCGACCCGCATCATGTCCATCTGGACGCCGGCGGGATTGATGAGGAAGGAGAAGGCCCGCCGCTTCTCGTTGAACGTGTCGAGCATGACGAAGACCCAGTCGTCCTCCATGCAGCCGTCGCGCTTGGTGATCGAGCAGCGGACCTTGGAGGACTGGGAGTCGTAGGCCCGGAAGGCGACGTAGAGGTTCTTGGCGTCGTGGGCCAGGTAGGCCACCGTCCGCTCGGTCGGCTCGCCGTTCTCCTTGGGGGAGAGCTGGACGAAGGCCTCGACCTTCAGGGCCTCGGCCTCCCAGACGGGATTGTCGAGCACCCCGTCGATCTTGGGCGGGTGGGTCAGGCGGGGGATCTCGAGGGCCGTCTTGTCGGCCGCCACGGGCCGGGCCGGGCCGGCGGGAGCGGCGGCCGCCAGGGAAACGGCGGCGCCGAACGCCAGGGACAGGCCGATGAAGCGAACGATCTCTTTCATCTTCGTCATCCTTCCCGAGGATACGTCCCGGCCCCCCTCCCCTTTTCTCCCACGCCCTACTGACGAGATGGGGCGCCAAAAGGTTCCTCCCGGCCGGAAGACGGGGCACGGCCAGGAAACCGGGATCGAACAGGCCAAGGGAACCTGGGGTTAGGATCAGGGCAAAAAGCGTGCCGGGCCCTCTCTCGGGCCCGCCCGGTTGCCTGGCGGCGGGGATAACCTTATAATGGCCGGCGAGGCTCCCAGATCTTCCGCCCGGAGGTCCCCGTGAGAAGGAAACAGACGCTCGCCCCCGCTCTCGCCCTCGTCCTGGCCCTGGCCGCCGGCCTGGCGCCGCTGGCCGGCCAAACGCCCGATCCCGACCGTTGGCTCGACACGGCCCCGGCCCGCGACGCCAACGTCCGCCTGGTCATCTTCAATCCCGAGACGTTCAACATCCGGGCCCTGGCCACGCTGCGCCGGAACGGCGTCATCGACATCCCCGACCTGACGGTCGTCGGGGTCTACCACGAGCGCCAGACCGGCAACTTCGCCGAGAGCCGCCGTTACGTCGAGGAGAACAAGCTCGACTGGTTCAAGTTCCACGTCGTCCGGGCCGAGATCAGCGAGCCGGTCCTGTTCAAGGCCAACGCCTGCACGCCCGAGTTCGAGAGGATCGCGGCCAACGCCGACGGCGTCATCTTCTTCGGCGGGCCCGACATCCCGCCTTCGGTCTTCGGCGAGAAGACCCTCCTGCTGACCGAGATCAGCGACCCCTACCGCCACTATCTCGAGTCCTCGGCCGTCTTCCACCTCCTCGGCGGCTCTCAGGACCCCAAGTTCAAGCCGCTGCTCGAGAAACGGCCGGGTTTCCCGGTCCTGGGCATCTGCTTGGGCTTCCAGACCCTCAACGTCGGCACGGGCGGCACGCTGGTCCAGGACATCTGGACCGAGGTCTACAAGGCCGCCACGGTCGAGGACGTCATCGCCCTCGGTCCGGAGCAGTGGCACAACAACCCCTACCGCATCCTCTTTCCGCTCGACCGCCTCTACGGCTACAACTTCCACTCGCTCCAGCTCGGCGACAACGGCCTGTTCGTCAAGGCCATGGGCTTCAAATCGTCCGACCACCCCCGTATCCTGAGCTCGCACCACCAGGCCCTGGAGAAGATGGGCCGCGACCTGGTGGCCATCGCCAGCTCCCGCGACGGCCGGATCGTCGAGGCCGTCCAGCACGCCAGGTTCCCCCACGTCCTGGGCGTCCAGTTCCACCCCGAGCACCCCCTGCTCTTCGACGGCGAGCCCCGGCAGCGGCAGAAGCCGGGCGACGCGCCGACGAGCTACCTGGCCATCCTGGAGAGCGTCCCGCCGAGCGTCGAGTTCAACAAGGCCGTCTGGCGCTGGTTCGCCGGCTGCCTAGTCGAGAGCCACGGCCGGTAAGGGGCCTGCCCGGCCGCGGGGCCGCCCCGCGCCGGCAACATTCCGCCCGCCCCGAACGTATCTTCTGACGAGGACGGCTCTCGGCTCCGCGGCGTTTTGACAGGCTCCCCGCGGGGGCCTATCATGGATGGGACCGATCGCTTTGCCCTGCCTCCGAGAGCGAGGAGAATCCGGGATGAGGGCGTTCGCTTCGCTGTTCCGCCGGGACCGGCCCGCGCCCTCCCTCCACGTCCGGAACGGAAACGCCTTCGCCGCCCGCGCCAACGAGCTGGGGATCACCGCCCGCGAAGCCGAGATCGTCCGCCTGCTCCTCGAAGGCCAGGACGGCAAGCGGATCGCCGAAGGGCTCTTCATCTCCGAGCACACCGTCAAGAACCACATCCACCACATCTACCGCAAGCTCGGCCTCCGCAACCGCCTCCAGCTGGCGCGCTCGTTCCAGATCGCGCTCGAGGACCCGGCCCGCCTCCCGGAAGCCCGGCCGGCCGGCTTCCGGCGGGCCGCCCTGCCGGCCCTGGTCCTGGTCCTCGTCCTGGCCGCGGGATTCATCTCCTGGCGGACCTGGGGCACGCGCCCCCGGCCGGCCGCCTTTCCCCCGACGCCGGCCGTGGCCGTGCTCGACTTCGAGAACCTCTCGGCCGACGCCGAGCTCGACAAGTGGGTGACCGGCCTGCCGCTGCTCCTGGCCACGGATTTCGGCCAGTCCAAGCGCCTGCGGACCGTCGGCGACGACATCGTCTACGGCGCCCTCCGGAAATTCGACCTGGCCGGACGGCGGCGCTACTCCCGCGAGGAGCTGCGGCGGCTGGCCCGGGAGATGAAGGCCGATTACCTGGTCACCGGCACGGTGCTGGCCGCGGCCGGACGGATCGTCGTCACCGCCTTCGTCCAGGACGCCAAGAGCGGGACCACCCTGCGCACGGAGATGCTGGACTGCCAGGACGAGAAGGACCTGATGCAGAAGGCGGACGGCCTGG
>JAEAMG010001926.1_pt1 | contig 14175 bp, 8 predicted proteins | sample 8958741 | NCBI WGS metagenome assembly JAEAMG01 (sample SAMN16933256, study PRJNA681125) | bioreactor sludge metagenome | isolation source: anaerobic bioreactor treating anionic surfactant - SDBS | place: India: Bengaluru | collected 2019-02-28
ATACGGTGCGTTTGAACATGACATTGCCTGTTCCGGGCGCATCCATGTAATGCGCTATTCTTCCCTCACTATGCTCTTTGCTTCCGAGGATGCGGCATGTGATTGACGTAAGCGGCAGGGCGGGCGGATTTTCAAAGCGGAGATTGACCGTTCCGCCAACGCAGTCACAACCTGTTTTGCGGGCTACGGCCATCAGTTCATAGAGCCAATTGGGGTCATTGACCTGATCGTCATCAGTGAAGGCGACCCATTCGCCGCGGGCCTCGTGGATACCCCGGTTCCTGGCATGAGCCACACCCTTTCCCTCGGCGCGGGCGCTGCGCAGCGATACGGGCGAGCGGGCGCAAAAACTGGCGATAACATAGGGGGTTTCATCCGTTGAGGCGTCATCAACCACGACAATTTCATAGGAAAAGGCGTCGCGCGTATCCTGGTTGATCAGGCTTTCAAGCGCCAAGGGTAAAATGGAAGCCCGATTGTAGGTGCAGATGATCACGGAAATGATCGGATCATTCATGGCAATTGGGCCTCATCCACCAGCGCTTCACGAAACGCCAGGCGTGCAAGCACGGCCATGCTCACAAAGGTGGGATGGCAAGGGAAAAGCAGGGCAGACTCGGCCGTTCCATGAAACAGCGTAAACAGCAGGATACACCACAGGAAACCGTAAGCCACATCGCCGGTATGCGCCTGGAAGATCAGGCAGCGGCGCAGGGCGCTGAAGTTAATGACGGCATATAACAAGAGCCCGATAATCCCCGTCCCCAGCAATAGTTCAAAGTAGATGGAATGCGCCGAACCGGACATCCATCCAACAGCGTCCGCCAGATCAAACGTGCGTTCAGCGGTCCAGAAACTGTTATAGCCGTAGCCAAACAGCGGACGCTCCGATATGTACTCCAGGCATTCTCGCCATAGATCAATACGGCCGGACAGTTTGCTCGCATCCGTGGTTTCGACATCAATTCGTCCAAACGTAACGGATTGCACAAACGCCGGCTGTAGTGCGGAATAAAACACAATGGTGGCGCAAACCAGGACCACGACTGCGCTCGCCAATACTATTTTTCTCTTACGAGAAACCCTTATGAAGAGATAAATCATACCCACCATAATTAACCCGGCGATGGGGGTGCGTGATTTTGTGAGGATGAGAAAGGCGGAGGCCGCCAACGCGACAACCAGGAACTTCAAGCGGTGTTTCTCATCGCGTATTGCGAGGAAGACGCTTGCCATTAGGAGAAGCGCGCAATTGAGGCCCTGCCCGTTGGGATGACAGGTGCCTGAAAAGCGATACCCCGGCGTCCACGGCCGGAAGGTATTCAGGGCAATTTCGGAGCCAATACCTAACAGCAGGTAAATCCCAGTGCTGAACACAACAAAAAATATAATGTCTCGGTCTGAAAAGCGATGCGCGACGGCTAGGGCGCCGGCGCACAACATGGCAAATTGAATGATTTTATTGAGGGTAACCGACTGGTTTTCCGCCCAGAGGATGCTGAGCAGCGTCCAGATGACGAAGAACGTTACCAGTGTGCCCAGGATCGCATCCGGTTTGATACGGTTTCTTCCCTGAAGCATAAGGCTGATGACACCGAAAGCGCCGAGGGCAAAGTAGGCCAGTGCCTTGGTGAGTTGGCCGGACTCGAACTGAAGCATGAGTTCCACCGCTTCCTCTTCGGTCGGATTGAACTCGATGATGGTCCGTTCCAGGGAGTACCGGTTATGGAGAATATTGTGGCTGGTAACAAAAAAGACGGCGGTGAAGACGACAAATGAGAGCCAGAGCAATCGTGTCATCCTGTTCCGCGACGCAATTTCCTTTACGGTTGAAGATGTCATGCTTCCGCCCTTTCTTTTGCCCTGCCCGCCAGCAGGAGGAAGGCCGCGAATCGAACCGCGCACGACGAAATGTTTGCTGCCATAAGGCCGAGAGCCGCGCCCAGGGGGCCATATCCCCGTGTCATCCAGATGCCAAAGACAAGCAATACGCCGAGCGAAACAAAATTGATGTAAAAATCCATATCGGCGCGTTCAATGGCAAACAGCGCCCGCCCGAAGGGAAAGGACAGGGCGAGCGCGAAGAGGTTGACGCTGAGAACAAACACAATGGCGCCCGTACCGGCGTACTTGCCTCCATATACCAGGGTGACTATCCATTCGCCGCCGAACAGCATGGCAACGGAAAATGCGGCGAGCGGCACGCCCAGAACGAGACATGCCTTGGTCAGGAAAACATAAATCCGTGTCAGTCCCGATTCGGCATAAATGGAGGCTATCTTGGGTCCGAGAAAGTTCTGCGCCCCCATGAGAATCATATTACCAAGATTGACAACCGCCCAGCAGGCGCCAAACACACCGACGGCAGCTTCATCTTTGAAGTAGGACAGCAGCCAGGGATAAAAATTCATGCTGAAGCTCCAGAGCAGCGCACTGGCGACAACCCATTTACCGAACATCCAGTTTTTTCCAAAATCGGCAGCAGCGCATTTGAAACTCATGCTGAACATGTCTGCGCGCACAAGCAGCCACCCGATGGAAATCACGCCGCATGCCGCACCGATAACCAGGTAGGCGCGGACAGCGGTTAACAGGCCTGCCCGGGCTAAAAGGAACAGACCGGCAATCTGGATAATACTTACGACGGCATCTATGACGAGGGCGGAAAACATTTCCAGATTCGCGAAACATACGCGTCGAACGTAATCGCGCAGCATGATGAAAAGCATAACCCCGGCAAGCGTCCACAACACGGCGTGCAGGTGACCAAAGTTTGCGCTATGACGGGAGGCAAAGACGCCTGTCGCGAGGCCGAATATGACAAAAGCAGTCAAGGCACCTTGGTGAATCAAGGTGCTTCCCGTATAGCGTTTGTGCCCTTCGGATTCCAGCCGTGGCGCATAAACCATGTACGGCGTTGTAATCATGGCGTTTTGAAGTTCCAGAACAAAGACGAGAATGGTGAAGCCGAGTACATAAAGCCCGAATTCCTCCTTGGTGCATGCCCGGCCGATGATAACACCCGTGAGGAAGTTGGTTCCACTGGCAAACCCCTGACCCGCAATGGCAAGGACACCCTTCCGTGCGGTAGGGCCGGTCATCTGAGCGAGGCCCGTTCGCGCAAGGTACTGGAGGAATGTCCCTCCCTTTATGCGTTGACTGAAGGCCATGAGACGGTTCCCCGAAGAGAGGAAAGGTGCAACGGCTCATCGGCACGGCGTGAAACCATCACAGCATCTTTCTATAGATGCACTCTGGAATATAGTACTGCTGATTGTTGAGGAGCACTCCAAGAACCTTGCCCTGCTGCGCGTTAATCTGTTCGATCTGGTGTCGGACAACCTGCCAGCGCGTCTTGCCCGCTTCAACGACAAGAACAATACCATTCGCGTTTGGTGATAGCAGAACGGCATCCCATGTGGCCGTGGCTGCCGGGGCATCTATGAGGATGAGTTCAAAATGCTGGCGCATATCCTGCAAGACAAGGGGCAGCCTCGACGAAGCGAGAATGGAGGGAATCGAAGATGTGGAGGCCGCCATCTGACTAAGGTAGGGTCCCATATCGTCAGATTGTTTTAGGATATCCTCTATGGTCCCTTCACCCTGCAACACATTTTCCCATCCGCGCTTGCGCTTTGAAATACCATGATATTTTTGAAAAGGCCCGACGGTAATTACCAAGGTTCTTTTTGCCAGGTCCTGTGCGGCAAGATTCGCATAGGCCATTAAAAGCCTGGAACTTTCCGTGCCAGGCTGGGCGCCGGTAAACACGACCACGCGGCATGAAGCATCGGGCAACTGTGTTTCAATCCTCTGATTCAGGGCAATCAGTTTTTCCGCCAAAGCCCGGAAACGGCGGGATACATGTCGGATTGGCGGCGTTTTTACGGCGGAAGGAATTTCCCGTTCCTTTTCTGCTTGTTCAAGAGCTTCGTAAATTTTTGTCATTCACGGCATCCACTCATTTTTGAATTGTGTTAATGCAAAGTCGCCAGGGCTTTGGTTTTGCCCTTGGGCGGAATGGCTGAAAACCTTAATTTTTGTCCCACAACTATTCTATCAGGATCTATAATATGGGGATTTTGAGATTTGACCTGTTTCAATAAAGCGTTGTTGCAGGTTCCGTGTACGGATTCGATCAGGTGAGTAAGGGTATCGCCTGGTTTTACCGTGATATTACAGGAGATGGGGGAGGTCTGGGGGTCGGACTTATACTCCAGTGATTCCGAAGAGGATAAAACCTCCTGCTGATTCTTGGTCATTCCCGCTTCTTCACTCCGTTCTATCACTACAACAGGCCGGTTTCCCATTTCGTCTTTCTTTAGTAGCATGGACGCTATTCCGACGGGTTCATTCATAGTGTTTGCTAACAGAAAATCCTCTGGATTGAAAGAGAGGCTCCACTCTGATTTCTCCGGAGGTAAAAACAAACTTTCCGCGTCTTCAGGTTCAATTATCCTGCTTTTAGACAGAAGCTCCGCCAGGCTGAAAAAACCTCTCGTTTCTGATCCTTTCTCCGGCAAGTGCACATTCTCCATTTCGGCGGGCTGATGTACCTCGTAAGAGGGTATGATTTCCGCCAGGCTAAAAGAGGCTTCTTTTTTGCCGGGACAGTCGGCCTGTACCGTTTCGCAGGACTTCTGAACATCACTTCGCGGCTCGGAGTCGGATAAAGTTTCTGACCTCACCGGAATTCCCGCCGGCTTCTCAGAATGAATATTTGCGATGACAGGCAAATGATTGTAAGAACCTGCCAGCGCAATTCTTGCAGTGCCGTCATTCGGAGCGAACAACGAGAAGAAAATAATTGCTCCCGCGATGGCAACCAGACTCGCTGCAATGGCCCACTTGATGCGCACAAGACGTTTTATGCCTCTAAAGTCAGCGATAACCGCACGAACGATTTCAATGTTCACAGGCTTTCGCTGCATCCCATAGGCGGCCACAAGTGCATTGTCACACAGGATGTTGATTGTCCGGGGGTTCCCCCGCGAATGCGCCACGATTAGTTCCGTGGCAGCACGGGTAAACACTTTAGAATCGGGACAACCGGCTTCCTCCAGACGATGTTGGATATAAGCGAGGCTATCGTGATGCGACAGGTTCCGGATATAAGCGCGAACGGCAATGCGCTGTTTGAGCTGACGTAGTTCGTAACAACCAAGTTTATCATCGAGCTCCGGTTGACCCACAAGAATGATCTGGATAAGTTTTTTTTGGGTCGTCTCAAGATTTGAAAGCATACGGAGATTCTCGAGGGTCTTGACGGGCATGTTTTGTGCCTCATCAATAAGAAGGACCACGTTCCGTCCCTCGCGATATTCGGAGATCAGCGCCTCCTGCAACAGGGCAAGCGATGCGGAGATTTTTTTGGGATGTGCTGTAATTTCGAATTCGTCGAGAAGTAGATGGAGTATGCTATTAAAAGAAAGGGTGGGGTCGAAAAGATATATGTACCGATTCTCTTTGCGGTTCAACTGCGCAAGATATGCCCTGAGTACTGTGGTTTTCCCCGTACCGACTTCGCCAATAAGCGTGACAAACCCCTTGCCCTGTTGTACGCCATAGATGATTGCGGAGAGGGCTTCTTTGTGGCTCTCACTCAGAAACAGAAAGGCGGGATCAGGGGTGATGTGGAAAGGCTCCTTGTTGAATCCATGAAAATTCAAGTACATGACTTGAACTCCTTATGGGAGACTACAGCCAACACGGGCACATTCAGCCGTTTTTCTATATCCGCCTGTGAATTGATGGTGTCATCCAGATAGTCGAGGATGAACGCGACAAGAAGCCCTGCAAACAACCCCATAAGAATTCCAAGAGCGACATTGAGGGGCTTATTTGGACGAATAGGCATTAATGGGAGGGAGGCCGGCTGTACAATGCTGACATTGGATGCCTTGTCATGATCAAGTGCCGCGGCAATTTTTGAACGGCGGAGGTTGTCCAGATATTCGCGGTATTCCTTCTCAGAGATTTCAAAGGCACGTGTCAGCTGGTTTAGCTTCGCTTCATTGGCGGTAAGGCTCTTTAGGCTGGATTCTTTTTCGCGAAGCGCGGCTTCTATCTTAACGCGGGCGGCTTCCTTCGATTTGAGTTGAGCGCGTTCCGTTGCAATGTTGAGTTTAATTTCCTGATAATTTGGATTAATCCCCACGGTAACTTCCGTGCGTGTTTCTTCCTCGGAAGCGAGGGCGGCTTCGGTGTTTTTAATTTGTTCCCTCAGTTCCACAAGGGGACGATGTGTATCCTGATAGCGGGTTGCGAGGTCAATCTCTTCAAGCCGCAATTCCCGTAGTTTATCCTTAAGCGTATCAGCGGCAAAATTGGTTTTACCCGTGGTTCGGGCCAGTTCCTGGGTTTTTGAATGGCCTGTGAGGTCTTTTTCGAAGGCGGCCAACCGCGCCTCTGTCGCGCCGACTTCCGCATTCATGTTATACAGGTCTTTTTCAAGAACCGTGATACTTTCGAGCAAGTTCTTTTTCTGATCTTCAATGCTGACAATTCCATTTTCGCGTTTGAAGGTATCCAGGGCTGCCTCGCTGTCGGCTAAACTCGCTCGTAATTCCTCGGTCTGGCGTTCGAAAAACTCCGGAGAGGCTTGGGATGAGTGTACTTGTATATGGTGTTCGAGGTAGAGGTTAATAAGATGGTCCAGGATGGTTTGGGATGTCTCGGCGCTTTGAGAGTCTAAAGAAACGTTTATGATGCTGGATTTGCGTTCAACCTCCACCAAAAGATTATCCTCGAACTCTTTGATGGCTTTCTCACGCGGGGCGAGGGGTTTTATGAGATCGAGTCTTGCAAGAAGCCCCTTGAACGCCTTTTCACCTGTCCTCAACAGATAACGGGCAATCCGGAAAATCTCATGGCGTTTCTTTTCGGTGCCAGGCTTGTCCGGCCTCTCCAAAAATCCGTCTTCGCCCACATCATCAATGACTTTTTCTATGAGAGTGCGACTTTTGAAAATAGCAAGTTCGGATACTATTTCACTTTCGCGGTTGGTAAACACCGGTACCAGGGGTCCGGTAAGCGCGGGATCGGGGGACAGAGATTCCCGGCCCAAGGGAAGGATCAGGACTTGCGCCTCGGAACGATAAATTTCGGGTATGGCATAGGTATATACCACCACGCCGGCAGTGATAAGTGTCGCAATGATTAAAATTTTCCACTTGTGGCGAAATAAAACATCCATTATGTCGCGCACAGAGGTTTCGATTATGGTTGTTCCTAATACCAAAGCATGAACTCTCCAGCGGTTTGCCCTATATGTTTAAAGGGCGATGGTCGTTCCTGTGGTCCTGGTATCCCCGTCATCCTCATACAGGTTGCCAAGCCCCCGGGTAAAAGTAAAATAAACGTTACGCGGAATAATTTCATTGATATGCTGATCAATCCACTGGTCGATCTGGTCAATGCGGGTTCTAGGCACATAGACAATGTCATACGGTTCGAGGAAGAAGGGTTCACTTAAAGGTTCTTCAAGAGCACTTCGGAGATCAAAGGATTGGGCGACTTGCTTGCCGTTAGCGAGGCGTACTACCACAACCTCACGCCGTTTGGCGCTGCGTTTATTGAAGCCGCCTGCGTTCATGACGGCTTCAAGTGCCGTTAAGGGGCGGCCAGGCATTTTTATAAGACCTGGCTGTAGAACCTCTCCGCTTACATATACTACATGGCTTGCAAGTTCAACAACCGAGACGGTGATTTCAGGGTCCTTGAGTGTTGATGCATAGAGCTCGATAAGTTCGTTGCGCAATTCCGCGGGAGTTTTGCCTGCAGCTTGTACCTCCCCAATGAGTTTGGGAGTAATATAGCCATCCGGGCGGATATATTGTCCACTGTCCATCTCGGGGGTATAGGGGAACTCGATCCGTAGCGAATCTCCTGCACGAAGAACAAGGTCCTCGGAGAGGATAAAGGTAGAAACCTCAGGAGTAGCCGGCATCGGTGGAGGTGTTGTTGCACACCCGGTCAGGATAGTAATGGCACAAAGAATCCACAACGTAAAGCCATACTCATACGGACAGTATTTTTTTTTGGGATGGTTCATATTCGCTACCCGTATTTCTTTTCTTGTCGGAATATATAATGCAAATCACAACTGCAAAAGTTTTTATGTAGCATTTTTAACAAAATTGTAAATAGTATATCTCTTTGCGATGGAAATGTCAAGACTTTTCCTTCAGACTTTTCCTTCTCATAAAGAGGAAGCCGATTCCTGCTTTGATCTACCATTTTTGGGGATTTGACAGCGGTTTATACCACGTACTTTGCACCGTTCGCCGGCTGACAGCGTGTTCCTATACCTCGAAGTCTTGTGACTGATAAAGAATGGGAGATTAAAGAAGAAAAGAGGTGAGGTATGCGGTTAGGCTCGGGGGCAGGAGAAGTGTTTGTGCGCAGCCTCTTTGATGATGTAGTGGTACCAATTTTCAAGATCGGCCAGAAGTATGTCCCATTGAAAGACCGTTTCAGCCACATGGCGGGCTTCATGTCCCATTTGGGCTGCAAGTGATGGGTTGTTGAGCAAGGTAAAAGCCGCATCAGCCATAGCGGCGGGTTGCTCTTCGGCTAGCAGGCCTATGGGGTACTTCTCAAAAAGCCACTTGATTTCACCGACCGGGTTGGAAACTGTTGGCCGGCCCATGCACATGTAGTCACCGATTTTATTAGGCCACCTGCCTATGTTGCTGATTTTATTTGCGTAGGGGGCCAGAAATACGTCGGCTGCCGCAAGATACCCTGCAAGTTCGGCATAGGGGATCGGTCCGGTCGCATGGATTGCATCCAGAGACCTTAGGGTGGATACCATGGTACGGGCTTGTTCCTTTGTCGGGCCAACGAGCAGCAGTCTGGCTCGGGGTATTTTGTCCAGCACGTATTCAAAGGCGCGCACCGCCATGGGTAAATCAATCAGCACGTCCAATCCGGAGAAGCAAAGGACGGGCGCGTCCTCATTCATAGTAAGCGCGCGCCGACTCTCTTCCCTGGAAAGGGGAAAGGGAAAGTTGGCGAGGTCGGCGCCGCCCGGAATGTGCTTGCACCGGTTAGGCGGAACACCCAATGCAACGGCGCGGTCAATCAGGGCATGACTTATGGTGGTGAGTCCATCGAGTTTATTGCGGAAGGATTCTTCGAAGAAGGTTTCTATGCCGGCAAAAAGAAATTGATACCACCAGGGGCGCCGTTCCTGGATAAGCCCGCCTCGTCCCCACCAATCAATCCAATCGCTGACAATTACGAGTCCCTTGGCGCGCGAGTACGTAATCGCGGGCAAAATCACGGCTAATCTCGTGTCAAGACAGTGGACAATATCATAGGGCTTATCTTCCCGGAAAAGCATATTTCGCCGGCGCAGGGCACAGACCGGGTCCCACCCCTGGCGAAGCGGGCCGACGAGAAGGTCTGGATTCTCGATAAGGCGAAATCCGTCAATCATTTCAATCCGCGTGCGCCAACGTTCCGTATCCGCATGACACATGACGTCCACATCGTGACCTCGCGCGGCCATACCGCGCGCCCAGGGATAGGCGCGAAAGTGAATCTTGAAACGACGATGATTACTGATGTAGAGAATTTTGAGTGGACGAAAACCGGACATTGTTTTGCCTGCGCAAAATGGCTTTTGGGCTGAAAGACTGTCGCCGTGAGAATTCTTGATATGGCTTCTGTAAACTTGAACTATTTTTGTTATCGGTCATGGTATGCCTTCCTTGGTTATATATCCGGGCGGTACCGGCGCGGACGCTGAAGCGTGCTATAGGGCCATAGGCTCCTACTGCAGGAAGGTCACAGGAATGTTGCCTTTTGATATAAAAACGCCCACCCCTCTGATCCCGGCTCTTGTGTTCTTTCGCATGAATTCTGGGCCTCCGTCCCGTCAGACCGGCAATGTCCTTATTTGGTGATTCAGACTAAATCATAGATACTGCACCGGCTCTGCCGGTGAGAATTCATCAGGCTCTACCGTTCTGGCGATTACTTTTGCTTATTGAGAGAGCATCCCCTCTTTGCTTTTTATAAATCCCTTTCGGGACAGGTCATGCCGGTATTTTTGCGCACACACAGTCATTTATTCGATACAAGTCTACTGGCGAAAAAACCTGAATGATACGGTTCGTTCATCACAAAATGGACTGTAAGACTCTGAGACGGTTATCGTGTATTAGCGCTCATTAGGCCCTCCTTATACCACCGGCTTTGCCGGTGGCCGTTGCTTACTGGATGACGAGGGCTAATACACGAATTCACACGCACCGATGTCCGGATTCAACCCTTGGGGAACACTTATACCGTCAAAATCGAACCACAACTCAGGAGGAGACAGGATATTTAGGGTTCCTGCGTCTATGGCTGGAGACCCGGGACTTAAACTAAAGTTTGCATTCGACGGATTCACAAAATTGGGATTGGCTGACACGGTGGAATTTACATCATATCCCAACTGTTTCCATTCAATGAAGTTGTCCGGCAATCCGCCTGTGGGATAAAAATAGGTTCGAATATCCGGAACCCCGGCATTCAGAGTGCTATTTGCCCATGCCCCAATCGTGTCAGGATCTACATAATATAAGTTGTGATCGATAACGGCATCCACGGTGAAAAAGTTCACTACAAGATACCATCGTCCGTAGATGATATTATTGACGAAGACATTTCCGGATGTTATGGTCGTTACGTTTTCATTTGCATGATGGGAAAGTGCAAAGGCTCTTCCCTGTATAAAATTGTTGTATATTGTATTGTTAAGTATTTGTGAATTGCTGAATTGAATCACCTCGATACCATGAAAATTATTGTATACTAAGTTGTTATGGGCAATATTGCCTTGGGTTACCAGAACATCCATGGCAACATTACCGTCAAATCGTATGCCCCCCGTGCCCAGATAATGGTCCAATCCTTGTACAAATGGGATTTCCCTGGTTGCCCCATAATTAAATACGTCGAACTGATCATGTACCGCATTGTATCGTATTATGTTGTCATTACCTGGCCGTAAAAAGTCTATACCGTAGCTGTCATCCTGATATTGACAATTGCTGAAGACATCATTTTTCTCCACTATGTTGTCATGTGCTTCCACTCCGGTGATGCCGCCTACCCAAATGCCAGAGCCTCCATTGTCATGGATGGTATTGGACCGGATGGTATTATAGGGGGATTCCAAAATGACAATGCCTGTTCCTGTATTTCCTGTGATTTCACAGTCATACACTTCGATATTTCGAGGACGGTTTGCGGCATAATTTTCCCCATTCGGATCTTCAAATCCGCCGATTAAAATTCCTATGCCGTCCACCAGCCCCTCGTGTCTGGGATATTCGACATCATAAACGGCGCAGCTTCGGATGGTTGTGTTGTAGGAATTGTTGTGAATAAATATGCCGGCTTTTGAATAGGAACTCTGCACCCGGATGTTATCGAATAGAATATCATGAGAGTCGCTGATCTCTACACTCCCCCTAACCTGTGCGTCCGGGCTTGTGCCATTTGAAAATACTATGTTTTTTATCACCAGATTATTTTTGCCGGCAATCAGCAACGTTCGGCCCTTTGATACGTCCGATTGAATGTTTATGCGTGGATAATCTCCTGTTCCATAACAATTATAGGTGATGGGGGAATCAGAAGTTCCGCTAGTGCTTGGCACCAGTGTTTCATTCCACGTAGAACCCTTCTTTAAGAGAATGGTTGACCCCTCACTAAAAATTACTGAATTTACTTTGGCAATCGTTGCCCAGGCCGTCCTGTCGGATAATCCGTCGTGATTGTCATTGCCTCTATTTTTTACATAATAGGTCCTTATTGTGACGGACGTTTTTAATGCTTGTTCTTTCAGAACCTCATTGCCTGTCCCGTCCGCGGAACATTGAGCAAGAACGAGTCGCCCCATCATACATTCCATATCCGCCATACCCGGCATTATTAATGCCATCACGAAAGCTGTTACACCCATAACATACACAGGCTTAAATGATTTGCTGTACATAATGCAATACTCCTCGGTTATTTTCCTTATCAACTTGAGTAAAAAAAACCAAACAGAGTCATATTCTACCATACATATTATCAAAACGCAATGCATGATTCACAGCTTCCTTTTTACGATTTTAAATAATAGAATATTTACTGTCAAAATTGCAAGGTCTGTCAAGAATGTTGTCTCGTCAAAGATCATGTGCCAAATAAAGCAGCCTCATTTTTTGTTAAAGACGTTGTTGCATGGTGCAGGTTATATATGTCTTGGTTTCGGTGCACGCTCCTTCGTTGATCTCGCCCGCAACTATCCGCGCAAAAGTCAACCCGGAAAGATGTGATTTGAAACAGACTCAAGTAAAAGGGATTTTCATGTATAATGAAATAACAAACGCATATGGCATAAGATGCGGCACACACAAGAAAATTATTCTTCAAAAAAAATATTGCAAAACAGAATATTTCTTTATATAATATAGTTATGATTCAGATTACAATAGAGTGGCAGGTCTATTACTGGGGAGGGGCACGATTTTGGGAATAGTCTTGCCACTATTAATAGTTATACAGGGTCATGCAAACTGTTACGTGAAAGGACATGGAGAAGATGATCGCAGTGGGATGATAACATTATCTTCTTGTCCCCTGATATAATCGTTTAAAGATACAGAGTTTTTTTAAGAGATTTTGCAGGAAGAGGCAGTAGAATCAAATGTAATATTATATGTCCACCTGGTCGGGGTTGAGTAGCCAAAGGGTCTTTCTGAAAAGAGGCAGTGTAGCAGGTGAAAACGTGTAGTGGGATAGACGCGTTTCGTATTAATTCATTGGAAATGATTATCAAGACTATTAGCGGGTAGTTCCGCAAAAAAGAGTGGTGCATGCCATTATCCAAAGGATATACTTTTTTTGTCACAGTCTTTCTAGTGACCACGGAAGTGGTCTTGATTTTTCTGGCTGCCCTATTAACCGTGTATCTGATGTATCCCCAAGAAAGTTTTGGAGAGACGTGGCGGCATTTTGAGGACTACTTCTTATATTTCCTGTCCTTTCTTGCAATATGGCTTGTGGTGGGGTGGCATCAGGGTTTGTTTGTCTCCCACCGAAAAGATAGCTTGCTCTACCAGCTGTATGTCGTTTTTAAGTCTGTCCTGCTGTCTCTTGCTCTCAGTTTTTTTATACTGGCCCTTCTCTTAGGCCATCAGCCGAATTTGATATTCTTCAGAGGCTTTGCGTTCACAATATTGATCTTTATCGGGGGGTTTCAGACTCTATTGTGTTTGACGTTGTGGCGGGTGCGACAATCAGGATTCAATAGCCGGCATGTTTTAGTCGTAGGCGCGAATCTGCGTAGCGCGCATTTGGTGGATGTTTTGCAGAGCAGAGCGCGTTATGGGTATCACATCATCGGCGTTCTGGAAGACGATCCGAAGCGCCTGACGCTGCTGCAAGGATATAACCTACCGCATCTGGGCGGTTTTGCTGATCTTGAACGCGTGCTGAGTGAAAATGTAGTGGATGAGGTGCATGTTTGTCTCTCTGTTCCCAAATACTATGAAATGATACAGGATATGGCCGACCTGTGTCTCGGGATTGGTGTTACTATACGGCTGCTGGCGGATCTTTTTCCACTCCACTATGCCACCCGACGACTGCATCAGATCCAGGATATTCCGTTATTGTCCTTGGCCATGGTCTCTGAAAGCACATTCCAGCTTGCCCTGAAGCGGATTATTGACATCGCGGGTTCCCTCGCTTGCCTGATCGTTTTTTCCCCGGTTTTTCTCCTGGTCGCTATTGCAATCAAGTTGGATTCGCCGGGCCCGGTCTTTTTCTGGCAAAATAGGATTGGCCGCAACTGGCGGCCTTTTTGGATGCTGAAATTCAGATCCATGGTGCAGGATGCCGAAATACAGCAGGCGGAAATGGAAAAGCTAAACGAGCTTGATGGCCCCATTTTCAAGATGCGCCGGGATCCGAGGGTCACACGCGTAGGATACTACCTGCGCAAGTATAGTATTGATGAACTGCCGCAGCTGGTCAATGTGCTTCGGGGAGAGATGAGTCTTGTGGGACCAAGGCCCCATCCCAAACATGAGGTAATGCGATATTCATGGCATCAGCGGCGGCGTCTCAGTGTTCGGCCCGGCATGACGGGTTTATGGCAAGTCAGCGGACGGAGTACGCTGAACT
>JAEAMG010001929.1_pt1 | contig 14158 bp, 12 predicted proteins | sample 8958741 | NCBI WGS metagenome assembly JAEAMG01 (sample SAMN16933256, study PRJNA681125) | bioreactor sludge metagenome | isolation source: anaerobic bioreactor treating anionic surfactant - SDBS | place: India: Bengaluru | collected 2019-02-28
CCAAGGCAACTCTGTTCCGATTGATGGCAGAAGGCAAGATAATACCCCTTAAGCTCGGTAAAAGATCCTTGTTTTCGGAAGAGGAGCTAACCAGATTTATAGAGGATCTAAAAAGACGAAGCAAAGAGGGATTGACGTAAGAAAATCTTGACATTCTGCTGGTAAAGATGATGATTATTGTATAAGGTTAGGCTGTTAACTACCCACACGGTTTCGACCTGTGGTGCGGGGTCACGAGAGTGGCCCCAGCTTTTTTATGCGCAACTCATACTGCACATATTTTCCATCAATGTGTTTAACTTTTGCAACCACCTTGTCAACAACCGACCGGTAGTTGACAGTGGATGGCTATTTGTCTCGACTTCTTGATATAACTCATCATTAATGTCTACTCATAATCCATCGCCTGCAAAGAAAGGGGCCATGATATTACCACACAGGCTAACGTAGTCAAATAAAGTCTATTTATTTTGTTCACTTAAAATAGATTTCAGGAGGCAAAATTGAATGTTTTTACAGAGCTAAAGGTGCAGACTTTCTTGTGAAATCCTGCCCCGTACTAAAATTTTTAGGGGCCGATGCAACCGGTTCAAAACCTCTGAGAGAAATAAGCCATGCCTATTTGAAAAATGTTGCTTTTACTAATTTAAGTTAGTAAATTATAACCATAATACTGATTACGGATAGTAAATGGACAAGGCCCTCATACTCCAAAACAAACACTGGAAAAATGAGACCTATCCTGATCTTATAAACAGGACAGTTCTTTCCTCTGTTCTGAACAAGCTGAAACTGAGAGAAATCCAGATCCTGCTCGGTGTGCGTCGGAGCGGTAAATCGTCTCTTTTCAAACTTCTCATCAACCATCTTTCTGCGGCTACCGATCCATTATCAATACTCTATGTTAATCTCGATGACCCTTTTTATTCCGAATTGTGGAAAGATCCCACAGAACTTTATAGGGTTGTTGAGGCGGCAGAAAAAATCACAGGAAAGAAGATTTACTATCTGTTCCTCGATGAGATTCAGAACGTCAAAGAATGGGAGAAGTTTATAAAGAGTCAGTATGATGCCGGCGCTTTTACAAAGATATTCATAACAGGCTCCAACTCCATATTGCTCAAAGGCGATTATGCAAATCTTCTATCAGGAAGGTATATAACAGACTATGTCTATCCTTTTTCATTTCGGGAGATACTGAGTAACAGCGGAATTGTCTCCTTGAGAGACCTTCTTGGTAACAGGCCTAAAGTGCTGAGTCTTCTCGATGATGTGCTCCTTTACGGCTCTTTTCCCGAGGTACACAAGACAAAGGACTATGAGCTTAAGAGAGAAATCCTTCTGGGCTATTACGAAACGATTATCCTGAAGGATTGCCTCGGCAACCACAGCATACGTGACACGCGGACATTCAAGGAACTGGTCTACTACCTCATATCTAATGTATCAGGACTCTATTCCTATAACAGCCTTGCTAAAGCCGTACAAAGCAATGAGAATACGGTCAGGGAATTCTTAGGCTATCTGGAAGAAAGCTTTCTTGTGGATGAGGTGAAAAGCTTCTCCTATTCTCTGAAGGCCCAGTCGAAGGCCAGGAAAAAGATTTACGTTGTTGACAACAGCTTTTTGAACACCATTTCTTTCAAATTTTCCGAGAATAAAGGCAAGCTTCTTGAAAATCTTGTTTATACGGAGCTTGTAAAGAACGGCTTCCGAGAAATATTCTTTTTTCACGAGAACAAAGAATGCGATTTTATCGTCAAAACCGGCAAGGTCTTGACAGGCATTCAGGTTGGGTACGAAGTGGGGCAGTCCAACCTGGACCGCGAAATAGGCGGTCTCATGGCCGCAATGAAGAAGCTGAACATGGAGAAAGGCTATATCATAACGTATGATACCGAACAGACAATAAGCCCGGATATCTCCATGGTGCCATTCTGGAAATTGTACCACGGTTTCTTTGACACCCATAAGCCCGTGAGGTAAGGCCGCAACTATTGGTTGCAGAAATTGCCTGGAAACAAACTACTGGAATAGTCGATAAAAAAGGAGGATAACCAATATGGTAAGAGGACCAAGCGGGATGAAGAAACCTGGAAAGACAGAAGGTTCATTGCCTAAAGGTGAAAAAAGCATTAAGGACCAGGTCTATCAACTAAAGATTTCTATACTGGATAGTGAGCCAGAAATATGGCGTCGTGTTCTTGTATCAGGCGGCGTAACATTGACAAAGCTTCATCGGGTGGTCCAGATAGCCATGGGCTGGACGGATTCCCATCTCCATGAATTCGTTGTGGGAAAGATCAGTTACAGTATGCCTGATCCGGATATGGAGATAGGACGGTCGAAAAACGAAAGCAGATTCCATCTCTATGAGATTGCTCCGAGAGCGCGAATGTCTTTCATGTATGTATATGATTTTGGTGACAATTGGGAGCATACAATCAAGGTCGAAAAGATTTTGGATGCAGACGAGAAGTATCAGGGGCATCCCGTATGCCTTGGAGGTGAGAAAGCGTGTCCGCCGGAAGATTGTGGTGGGATATATGGTTATTATGAAATGATGGAAATAATGGAAGATTCGAAGCACCCAGAACATGAAAATGTGATCGAGTGGCTTGGCGATGAATTTGAACCTGATGTTTTCGATCTGGTTGAGACGAATGATATGTTGAAGAGAGTCAGGTGAAGTTGAAAAGGCATGCCCTTCTTCCCGATCCGCAATGAGAAATGATTCCTAAGGAATGTAAGAGATTAGCTGAAGTTGATTTTCCAATTGCAGTGGTATCGAAGCATTCGGCACGGGAGAAGTCGATACGGCATGGGCACGCGTCAACACTTCGTTTGTGGTGGGCGCGGCGGCCTTTGGCGGCCTGCAAGGCGATGTTATTCGCGCTTCTCTGGACTGACCCCTGCTATCCTAACTTTCCTGAAGAGTTCAAAGAAAATGCAAGGGAAGTTCTTGCCCCCCTGCCCTGAAAGGTGGGAAAGACAGACGAGGATTTGCGAGGGGCACTCCTTAAATTCATAGGTGACTTTGCTGACTGGGATAGTTCGAGTGATTCTGTTTGTCTTTAGACAAGCAGAGAACTGGTAATAAGCCATGCAAGAACACTTGGAAGTCGTGAAGAAACAATTTGAGGGGGATAGCTACGCCAAGTCCCTTGGAATTACCTTGGATGAATTGACTGAAGATACACTCCAACTGCACATGCAGTTGAGACAGGATATGTTGAATATGTATAACCGACCCCATGGCGGAATAATTTATTCACTCGCAGATGTCGCATTCTCGGTGTTAGGTAACAATAAGAATAACATTTCAGTCGGTTTGGATTGTTCAATCACCTACCATGCAAGCCCCGATCCAGGAACCATGCTCATTGTTGAAGGAAAGATTCTGTCAAGTAGCAGGCGAACTGCTGCCTTTTTGTTTGATGTTTTCGCGGAAAAGGAAGGAATACGTACATTGGTTGCTACCATGAAAAGCGTCTCTTACAGGACAGGAAAGCCAATAAATGCCGATGTGGAGCAATAGCAGTGGTGTAAAGATACCTATGGAGCATGTTCCACAGGCACCAATGCGAAGTCTGTTACTATACCAATGTTGCGGGGAGATATGAGGCATAAACCACAATGAGGAAGTATCTCACTGCAACAGCCGTTATTGACTGCGATCACCCGTCCATACAATCCTTTGCGCATGAAATAGCAGGCAACATTGCCGATCCCATTGACCGGGCGGTAAGGCTCTTCCTTTCGGTTCGTGACGGGATTCGCTATGATCCGTATACCCCGTTTTATCTTCCCGAACATTATCAGGCGAGCAATGTATTGAAGAGAGGCCGTGGCTTCTGTGTACCGAAAGCTTCTCTTCTCTGTGCAGCTGGAAGAGCCTCGGGAATACCGACTCGGGTGGGGTTTGCCACCGTGAGAAATCATTTGGCGACCAGGCAACTGCTCGATTTCCTAGGAACGGATCTTTTTGTCTATCATGGGTTTGTTGAATTCTACCTGGAAGAGAAATGGGTAAAGGCCACTCCAGCCTTCAATGCGGAACTCTGTCGGAGGCACGGGGTGCCTCCCCTCGAGTTCGACGGTCGGCACGATGCTCTTTTTCATGCTTACAACGAAGAAAAACAACGGTTCATGGAATACATTGAGGATCTGGGGATCTACGACGACATCCCTGTTGATGCAATCATCATTGGTTTCGAGCGGGTCTACGGAAAGACTCGTGTTGCCTTTTGGATCAAGATGTTTGAGGAAAAAGGAGAAGACAGCCTGCGAGACTTTGCGAAAGAAGAAGTGGTCAAGCCATAACGTTACTGACCAGGAAGGTCTAGAGTTTATCTTAGCTCCAAGACACCTTTTGTGAACTATTTTTTCCTGTAATACTGCACGTTAACGCAATTTGCCTTTTTCCCAATTTAAAAGTGTAACAGTAAATAATGTAAACTGGAGCATCGTCCGACTAGACACTCATATGCATTCAAGTCGGAATGATTGCCGAGATCACAGAGGTAATCCAGGGAGGGAGAGCATGGAGAAAATGTGTCTTGTGCCTGTGGCGGATGGCAGCGAAGAGTTAGAGACCGTTGCTATCGCTGATGTGCTGCGACGGGCGGGTGCAAACGTTGTCATCGCGGCTGTAAAGGACACAGTTGTTACGGGATCAAAAGGGGTGAAGCTTTTAACGGATCGCCTTCTATCCGATTGTGCCCATGAAACGTTCGATTTGATAGCCCTGCCGGGTGGAATGCCCGGAGCAGAGCATCTTCGAGATTCCGCACTCCTTGTCGGTCTCTTGAAACGACAGGCCAGCGAGGGAAGGCTGTTCGCGGCGATATGCGCCTCGCCAGCTGTTGCACTGTATCCTCATGGTCTGCTTCATGGAAGGCGTTTTACCTGCCATCCCAATTTCACAGAAGGACTCAGCGACGGATTCTCGAAAGAACCCGTGGTCGTTGATGGCAACCTCGTGACCGGACGAGGTGCGGGCACTGCGGTAGATTTTGCGCTCACCCTGGCTGAGCTTCTCTATGGGCGCGAGAAGGCTTACGAGGTACGAAAGGGAATGGCCATATGAACACTGAATTGTAAGTGCGCTCAGCTGTTTGAGTTCTTTTTGTTCAGATGAACTTTCATACCAGTAAATTAGATTGACCTAGTTGTTTAATAATAGATAGAATTGGTTATATTGTGCTTGGTCTCACCAGCGCAGTGCAGCGCCATTATTTGATATATTCAGTTAACGTGTTATTACCAATGAGCCTATTTAAGCAATTTCATTGTGTACTTTAACTGGAATAATATTTGCCATCAAAGAAGAGGCAGCTCATGTATGTCATCATGGATGCCGTTAGGGGTTGGATAGAATGCAAAAGCGTCTCGTAGCTATAATCACTGCCGGTTTTTTTACACTTTTCGCCGCGTTTGCTATCAGATACGCCTATGGGTTGGTTCTCCCCTCCATGTTGTCTGCGCTTAAGATATCGAAAGCGCAGGCCGGTGTTATTTTTTCTTCTTATTTTATTGCAGCAACTATGCTTTCGCCAATGATTGGTGTCCTTATAGACAGGTTTGACGCAAGAATTATTCTTTCAGTATTTGTGGCAATTCTTGGTGTGGGTGCGTGTCTTATGTCAGTATCTTCTTCAGTTGTTCAGGCATCCATCTTTTTCGCCATTGCAGGAATAGGACATTCGGCGTGCTGGGCACCAGTTGTTGCCGTCGTAATGAGATGGGTCAGCCCAAAGAGAAGGGGTATTGCTATCTCGATTGTGGATCTTGGAACTACGGCGGGCATCGCCTGTTGGAGCATTCTGGTACCGATCATCATCAGAGATCATACGTGGAGAACCGTCTGGTTAAGTCTTGGGATAAGCGCATTGGTTGTGGCAGGTATGAATTTCTTTCTCATAAAGAGTCGCCCGGAAACTGAAACCAGTAAGGGCGATCCGGTCTATGCTCAAAAGGTAGAGGTTTCCGCTCATGGATCGTACCGTGATATTTTCCGAGATAGACGGTTTTATTTAATCAGTTTTTCCTATCTGTTTATCAGCTTCTCAGTAATTATCCCGTTCACGTTCTTGATCACCTATGCAACGCAGAGACTGATGATACCCTATGCCTCTGCCACTGGCCTCTTATTCGTGATGGCTGCCATAGGTGCAGTTGGCAAGCTGATCCTGGCCCATATCTCCGACAGAGCAGGAAGGATAAGGATTATGATACTGTGCGGACTACTTACCGCCTCCGGGTCGCTCGGCATGGCCTATGCCCGTGAATTGTCCACTTTGTATATATTTTCGGCACTGTTCGGCATCGGATATGGAACCCTCTGGGCGGTCTATGCGGCTTCTGCACGCGATCTCTTCCCCGGGAAATATTCCGGAAGCATAATTGGGCTCTGGACTTTGTTTCATGGAGTGGGCTCAATAATTGCCCCTGTTTTTAGCGGCTGGACGATAGATGCGAGCGGTAACTACTATTATGCTTTTATCCTCGCTGCCTCAGCTTCAGTATTGTCGGCGTTGCTCCTATTGCCGGTTAGGAAAAAGGCTAGGGTCCCCTAATAAAGAACACCCTTCCAGGAAAGAAATTTCTTTTCAACAAAAACTTTTGTTTCTTTAACGGGGCAATGCATATCCAACCTTATTTGCATCTACACTTTCTTCGTTCGTTGGTTCTATATTCTTGCCCGATTTGCAGTTGTAGATGGAGTAATTTGTTGTTGTCTACGCCATTTACCTATTAATGTCATGCTCTTATGCAGGAATCAACTGTAGCAAAATTGTAGCAGAAGGGGTCTAAAAACACCGAAAACAATAGAAAATATGGGAAGCAATAGAAAGGATGTTTCGTGTTTTAAATTAATAAGTTAGACTGAAATCCAGGCCAGAAGCTTATTGGCCAAAAAATGGCCTTTTACAATCCTAAGTCCAGTGCGTCTGCCAGTTCCGCCACTCTCGCGTGCTTAATAGTAAGAGATTTACCATTCACTTGTCAAACCTTCCTAGTCATCAGAATATGTCCGTATAAATTGGGGGCCTTCGGGACATCAAAAAAATCGCAAATTTGCCCGTAGGACGATTTTTTTGGGGTAATGAATATAAACGGCCCTGATGGTGTAATTTTGTCAATCCTGAGCAATCCTCAGAAGGCATTTTTAAGGACAAAATTTCATCATATAGTCCGCGCTATGTAGCAAAATTGCCACAACCATTTTACCCCCCATCAAATTATTGGCCAAGTTGTTCAGGACAACTTTTTTTGCCTCTGGCGTACAATTTCAAATGTTCAAGATTCTTTTCGGTGAACCCTGCCCATGCGAAGGGAAAAAGCGCATTATTTTGATAGACGGGGTCCTCAGAAATTGGAAAACGTGCATGGTGCTCAAATTCATCAAAAAGACTGGTATGGGGTATGGGTGTGTACTCGGCTATGTAGGGCTGAATGCCGCTGTTGAGAACATAATCAATGGAGTGTTTCACCTCTTCCCACTTCTGATTTGGCAACCCAGCAAGGATATATGCAGTAATTTCATTTTTTTTGAAGCCTGCTTTTAGAAGGGCGGCGATAGCTCTTTCAAAGCTCCGCAAACTCACCTTACCCCCTGTTGACTGCTGTAATGAGGGATTAGTGGTTTCAAGCCCTATCCTTATCTCTCTGAAATGGGCGCTCCGCAAGAGCAGGGCCGACTCATCGTCAATAAGGGCTCCGTTCAAGGCATTAGGATTATAGATGTCAATCGGAAAGGGAAGCTTAGAAATCTTCTCAAGGAGCGGTCTTGCATAGAGCTCGCTTCGGTAAAGAAAGTTGTCGTCATAAAGCACATACCTATCGACCCCCAGCTCGTGCCAGTGCTTGATTTCCTCAAGAACACTCTCGGGCTTTCTTCTTATAATGTTGGGATGCATATAGGGTGTAGCGCAGTATGTACATCGGTACATGCATCCAAACGATGTAAGTAAAGCAATAAATGGGATGGTGCCATAAAGATCGTAACATGGGTATGGGATATGATCAAGGTCATAGGGAGAAGGCTTGTAAGTCAGTATTTTATTAAATGTCTGTTCAACAAAACCATAAAACCTCTCAATCTGGCTGTTCTTAACAATAAGGTCTGCTTCATGCAAAGCACGTTCGGCGTGCTCAAAGCATAGAGAAGGATATATTCCGCCAACTACTATTTTTGATGATGGAAAAACGTTTCTCGCCACACCCAAAGCCTCTTTCACACCAAGATACCAGTATGTCATGATGGAGGTAATAAGGATAAGGTCGGGTTTTTCAATTTCCGAAAGCATGCGAATAAATGTATCGCTGGATATGCCATATCTTTTGAAACGCTTACGAACCTGTTTCAGCGCTGGAGGATTCACCACTTTTTCCTTTACAAATGGCGCCCTTCCATCTGCCTTTCGTTTTCCCTCCACAACTTGCATACAATCAACAAGTCTGACCTCCATGTGATTCTGTCGCAGTATACTTCCTACGTAAAGAAGCCCAAGAGGACTGGACCAAAAGCTATATGCAGCAAAATCATAGATCCACGGATTTATGAGTAATACCCGTAATGGCTTTTTCTGCAAACCGATTTCCTTTTTAGGCTCTCGTTTTAGAACCCTTTAAAAGAGGCTTTCTGCTAAAGAGTTTTATCATGACTAGACCAAAGATAAAACCACCGATATGGGCATACCAAGCAACTCCTTCTAGGCTCGAATATAACACCTGCATGAAAAACCATATGGTAAGGAGTACAACCGCTGGCAGCTCCACGACTTTGATGAAGATAATAATAAAGAGCAATGTTTTGATCCGGGCATAGGGATAGAGCACCAGATATGCCCCCAAAACCCCGGATACAGCTCCGCTCGCCCCTATCATGGGAATGTTGGAAGCAGGATCATACAAAAGTTGCGCAAAGGCAGCAACAATACCGGCCAGAAGATAAAAGAAAATAAATCTCCCATGCCCCATGGCATCTTCAATATTGTTACCAAAAATCCAAAGGTACAGCATATTTCCGCCAATATGGAAAAAACCACCATGGAGGAACATAGAGGAAAAGACCGTCATCACATTGTATGGCACAAGATCCAGCCTGGAAGATAGTGAGGTTATAAATTCCCTTGGCACTAGTCCGTAATATTTGTATACAAATTGACCTTCCATGCTTGTGAGGGTAAATCTCATCCAAAGAAATATTAATATGTTTACAAAGATTATGCTCGCTGTTATAATTGGAAAAGTGCGTGTTGCAATATTATCCCGTATCGGTATCATTTGCGGTATTTCTTATCACGTGTTTCTTGGCATGTCAAAAAACAAAAGATCTGGAGTGATGTATGCCTGAATTGAGAAAGGATCCCATTATTGATAGATGGGTAATTATATCAACAGAGCGGGGCAAGCGCCCTGTCTTTCTTATCGAAGAGCCACCACCACCGAAAGCAGCAATGTGCCCTCTTTGCTCGGGCAATGAGCACATGACGCCAGCGGAGGTCTACGCAATTCGGCCAACTAATTCACCACCAAACAGCCCTGACTGGCTTTTGAGGGTCATACCGAATAAGTTCCCCGCTTTGCGCATTGAAGGATCTCTAGACAAGGAAGGCGTTGGGCTTTATGACAGGATGAATGGCATTGGTGCCCACGAAGTGGTGGTTGATACTCCAGTACATGGCGAAACTCTCTCCAATATGGATGTCCGGGGCATTCAGAATTTATTTATTGCGTTCAAGGAGAGAGTGCTTGACCTCGCGAAGGATAAACGCTTCCGGTTCACCATTGTATTTAAGAATCACGGCGCTATTGCCGGGGCTTCGCTTGATCATTCCCATTCCCAGCTCATTTCCCTTCCTATTATTCCCAAAAGAATTTCTGAAGAAATCAGCGGCAGCATGAATTACTATAGATTTAAAGACAGGTGCATCTTTTGCGACATCATCGCCCAGGAGAAGGAAGACAACGTTCGAGTAATATACGAGAATTCAAGATTTATTGCGCTCTCGCCCTATGCATCAAGGTTTCCTTTCGAAACGTGGGTTTTGCCTAAAAATCATGAACCCTATTTTGCATTACAGAAGGATGATGATAACTACTATGATGCAGCAGATGCTCTTTCCACAATCTTGAAGAAGCAAGATAAGGTATTGAACTCACCGCCGTATAATTTTATGATTCACACCACACCTCTTGGTAATGGCGACATGCCATACTATCATTGGCACATTGAGATCATTCCCCGGCTCACCAAAATGGCTGGTTTTGAGTGGGGAACTGGCTTTTACATTAACCCCACTCCACCCGAAGAAGCAACGGTATATTTGAAAGAAGCGGACATATAGGAGGTTCCATGAAGGTGCTAATCGCATCTCCTGAGCTTTATCCCTTTGTGAAAACCGGGGGGCTTGCCGATGTTACCGGTACCCTGCCAAAGGTAATGAAAAATCTTGGAATAGACATACGTGTTATTTTACCAAAATACAAGGGCATCGACGAACGTGCTTTTCCTATGCGCTACGGGAATCAAAAAATTTCTTGCCAAGTATCGCAGGCATTTGTTGAAGCGGAAATTGTTGAAAGTCAGTATAATGGAGTTACTGCATATCTTGTGGAAAAGGATGATTATTACTATAGAGACTATCTCTTCAGTACTCCCGATGGTGACTACCTTGATAATGCTGAACGCTTTATATTCTTCTCCAAAAGCATCCTAGAGGCGATAAAAGTAACCGGTTTTGTTCCAGATGTTCTCCATTGTAACGATTGGGAAACAGCCTTGGTCCCTTTCTTTCTAAAAACATCATACAAAAATGATCCCTTTTTTAAAAATATTGCCACGCTTCTTACCATACACAATCTTGGATATCAGGGTCTGTTCTGGCATCACGATATGCACCTCCTAAATGTGGGGTGGGAATTCTTCACGCCTGATTATATAGAGTTCTTTGGCAAGATCAATTTCCTGAAGGCTGGAATTGTCTTCTCAGATGTTTTGAACACGGTCAGTAAGCATTACAGCAAGGAGATACAAACGCCAGAGTTCGGTCATGGCCTCGATGGGATACTTCGGACAAGAAAAGCTGATCTCTATGGTATTGTTAACGGCATAGATTACGAAGAGTGGAATCCGGAAAAGGACCCGCTCCTACCTGTCCAGTATAGCGCTTATAATATGAGTAATAAATTAGTGTGCAAGAGCGCTCTTCAAAAGATTTTTGATTTGCCCATAAATCGGGACATACCGCTCCTGGCGACAATATCGCGCCTGGCAGATCAAAAAGGATTTGATTTGCTGGGCGCATCTCTTGGTGAGGTGCTTTCCCTTGATGGAGGCTTACAATATATAGTTTTAGGAACAGGGGACAGAAAGTACCACGATCTCTTTTCTGGCCTAGCGAAAAAATTCCCAAAATCATTCGCTATTAAAATAGCGTATGACAATGCCCTTGCTCATCTTATTGAAGCCGGGGCCGACATGTATCTTATGCCTTCGCGCTATGAACCTTGCGGTCTCAACCAGCTTTATAGTCTGAGATATGGAACTGTTCCCGTTGTTCGCGGTGTAGGCGGTCTTGAGGATACGATCACGGACTTTACGGACAATCCAGCAGAAGGAACTGGTTTTAAGTTTTATGATTATTCCAAGGCAAGCCTACTCGATGCTATTGGAAGGGCTTTAAAAATATATCGTAAAAAACAGGATTGGGCAAGACTTGCACGGCAGTGTATGGCGGCTGATTTTTCTTGGGAAAGGTCGGCCATAGAATATATCGATCTTTATAAAAAAGCAATTGAGAAGCATGAATCAGCTTGATATTCTTGGCAATATTATCGCTGTATCACACTCAAACCTTGAAATGGCCTCAAGGATTAAGGCAATTCTCAATATAGTCTCACAAGAAACGTCCTTTGATGAAGCGATAGTCTACACCCTTGACACTGACAAAAAGTTAACCTGCCGATACAAGAATGACAAAAGTTCTCTTTTTCACCTTTTAAGTGAATACCGTTCTCATATTGGCGAAGGAATTGTCGGGAGCGTTGCCCAAAAGAGGCTGCCCGAGAGCTTTACCTTTAAAGATCTTCCTCCTCGACTTGGATGCCTCTTTTACCCTGACCTTGAGAAATTTATCAAAAAATATAAGGCCTTTTCTTTTCTTCCTTTAAGCGATGATAGCTATCTTTACGGGGTCTTCTTCATTTGTTCGTCGAGCAAGGAGCGTCTAAACAATTCTGATAAGGCCTTTCTCTCTATGGTTGCACGAGAGATTGGGGGGATTCTTCGCTCAAACCAATTAATTATTTCATCCAAAAAACGCATAAGCGAACTTGCAACTTTATCTGAACTGGGAAAGATTTTGTCTTCCAATGCAATTCCTCAGGATATCCTCAACAACATCGCATTTATAATTGCTAAAGCCTTGAATGCCTCTTTTGTTACAATAAGGCTTTCTCATTCGTTTCTTAAGCTCGATACACAGCGGTTTACTTATGGCGTGATTGAAAGTGAATCAGAAGAGGAGGTCAAGAAACTTGAAGAGGAGGTCAAGAAACGGAAGGAAATATTGTCCCTGAGGGATTTAGCCGCTGAATGGCACAACAATGCCGTAATCAATTCACTCTTGACTGCCCCACTCACCTCAACGGGTCGCTTTCTCGGAACGGTAACCATAGGGGGACCACAGACACTTTCCGGTCCTGCTGTTGAGGAAAATGGCCGTTATCTTATAGAGACGATAGCAAACTATATCTCAAATGGCCTCGAAAACACGCTTCTCACAATAAAACTTAAGGATATGGTAAAGGAACTGCATAATGCTCAAAAGAGGCTCCTTGAACAGGAGACATTTCGAAACCTTGGGGAAATGACGGCAAACATAGCGCACGAAATTAAGAACCCCCTCGTAATCATTGGGGGCTTTACAAAACGACTTGCAAAGAAAGCTCGTCTTGGCCATACAGAAAACAGATATATAGAAATTATAATAAAAGAGGTGGCTAGGCTTGAGGCCATTCTTAACGAAGTCCTTAATTATGTTAAAGAAAGTCCTATGGTTATCAGAGAGAGCAAGCTTACTGATTTTATCGATGAACTCGTCTATCTTTTTACTTCAGACAGCGCTTGGGAGAAAATTGAGATAATAAAAGAATATGACAATAATGTCTCCTTGGTTCCTTGCGATGACCAACAAATAAAACAAGTCCTCATCAACATTCTAATGAACGCTCATGACGCAATGAAGGGCGACGGGAAAATAACTATCCAAACTGGGCACAAATCAATCAATGACCGCCCTTTTGCCTCAATTAGCATAAGCGATACGGGGGGAGGCATTGATCCCACTATTATAGACAATATTTTTAATCCTTTTTTTACCACCAAAGAGGGGGGGACCGGTTTAGGGCTTGCCATTTCGAATAAGATAATTCTTAATCATGGCGGCCACATCCAGATCAATAACCTTATGGGCAAAGGAGCAACATTTATTGTGCATCTTCCAATGAAAAATAATATAATTCGAGAGGAGATTATATGAAGAAGGCAAGATTATTAGTGGTAGACGACGAGGAAAACATTCGATTCCTTTTTAAAGAAGAACTCGAAGAAGAGGGATATTCGGTTGATGTGGCCTCGAACGGGCTTGAAGCGCTTGATAAAATCAAACAAGCTGTTTTTGATCTTGTCATTCTTGATATTAAAATGCCAGGAATGAATGGCATAGAAGCTCTCAACGAGATCAAGAATACGAACAAAAATCTGCCCGTTATCCTGTGCTCTGCCTATGGAGAATTCAAGCAGGATTTTTCGAGCTGGGCCTCAGACGGATACGTCGTAAAGTCTGCTGACACTAAAGAGCTTAAGCAAACGATCAAAGATCTCTTAAGTGTCGCTAAGCCTCTTTAATCACACTTGGTGTGCTTTGCAGGTGATGTACACGAAAAGCAACACCGTTCGGCATTTGCAATAGAAGTTTACTGAAGGTTCAAGTCTTTTGATTTCCCAGTGGATATTCTGTTTTTAACAAAGTGCTTGCTATTGAAAGCATCTTACCATAATATTATGTGGGTTGGGGGTGTAGCTCAGCGGGAGAGCATCTCGTTCGCAACGAGGGGGTCGCGGGTTCGATTCCCGCCACCTCCACCA
>JAEAMG010001930.1_pt1 | contig 14146 bp, 12 predicted proteins | sample 8958741 | NCBI WGS metagenome assembly JAEAMG01 (sample SAMN16933256, study PRJNA681125) | bioreactor sludge metagenome | isolation source: anaerobic bioreactor treating anionic surfactant - SDBS | place: India: Bengaluru | collected 2019-02-28
CAAACACCAAACCTGGACATGCTCGCCCGCGAAGGAGTTTTGATCCGGAACGCCTTTTGCCAAGGCTCTCCCTGCGCACCAAGCAGAATGTCGTTGCACACGGGCCGCTACCTGTGTTCCACCGGGGTGATAGATAACATGACCCCGCTGGCCGATGCCGAGGATAACTTGGCCATGCACCTGCGCCGTCACGGGTGCACGCCGGCTATTGCGGGATACAACGATTACGCTTGCGACCCGGGAATCCTTCCCGACGGACATCCCCACCGTTCTTCCTTATGCTACGACAATTTTCTGCCGGGTTATGAGGTGGTGCTCCAGCATGATTATGACAGTCCGGAATGGTATGCCTGGCTGCGGGAGCAGGGTTATCCCGCGTCCATGTGTACCCGGGAAATCATGTATTCCCATCGCATGCCCGCAGAAGGGCGGGGAGTACACCTGCCCCTGTACTATCCCGCACATTACAAAGCGGAACACAGTGAAGCCCGGTTTGTCACCGGCAAAACAATAGAATATCTTCGCAACCGGGAAGGAAAGCCGTGGTTTTTCAGCCTTAACTATATCAAGCCCCATGGTCCCTATATTTGCCCGGAACCGTACCACGCCATGTATTCCCCGGAACAAATGCCGGAGCCGGTGCGGCGTATCGAGGAGCTTGAAAACAAGCACCCCTACATATCGCGTTGTCTCAACAATTGGAGTCAGAATGAACTGCGCGCTGAAAGGGAATGGCGCGAATTACGCTCCTGCTACTACGGCATGGTAACGGAACTGGACGGCTGTCTCGGCGAACTGTTCGCCTATTTGAAATGCTCCGGCCAGTGGGACAACACGCTCATTATCTTCAGTTCGGACCACGGCACCTATCTGGGGGATCACTATCTTGCGGGGAAGCCCCATTTCTATGATGCCGCCATTCGGGTGCCCATGCTCATAAGAGATCCGAGTCGTGAAGCAGACGCAACCCGGGGAACGCAGGCCGACGGATTTGCCGAAGGCGTGGATATTGCCCCGACCATCTGTCGTTTCCTTGACATTCCCCCTCATCCCCGTTTTCAGGGAAAGAGTATGCTTGAATATCTGCGCGGTGAACCGGAGGCAACGCTCAAGCGGGAAATATTCTACGAGTTTTACTACTTCAATTTGCTGCGCAACACCTCGGGGGTGACACCGGAAGCCTGCCGCCTATGGCTTGTGCGCGATGATAACTATAAATACGTGCAGTTCGGCGAGGAAGCCATGCCCCCACAACTCTTCGATCTCCAACACGATCCGGGAGAATTCGAGAACCTGGCCGGACGGATGACCCATGCACCGATCGTTGCCGAATATTGCCAGCGTCTGATACGCTGGCGCATTCGCAATGAAGACCACCGCATGGAAGAATGGGCGCGGCAATTTCGTTAGGCCCTGGCGAAAAATATCGCCCGTAATTCTGGGGGGAAGGAGCCCCGTTTATGGTCCGAGCCTCTGTTTCCGCTTGCGTTTAGAAGTGTGCCAGTACCTGCTCAAAATAGCGGTCTTCCTCGTAAGACCGGACTTCCGCGGGGTATTGTTGCATCAGAGTCTGCAACAGGTCGACACGTTCCTCTGGACTGGGGTGGGTGGCAAACAAGGGCAGCGCCCTGCCGCCGCCGCTTTTTTGGTCCACCTCGAGCAGTTTGTTCATGAAGGAAACCATCGCCTCAGGCGGATATCCCGCCTTGTAAAGAATATCCATGCCCAGACTGTCCGCCTCCCGTTCCTGGCTGCGGCTGTACCGGGCCGAAATCCCCTTGGTAAAAAGTTGTTTTGCCAGGGAGGCGGCAGCGCCGGGATTCTCGCCCAGCGCGATGGCCGAGATCACCTCCATGCCCGTCTGGCGCGTCATCATTTCGCCGTGATGTTTTGCGGATACATGGGCAATTTCATGGGCCATGACAGCGGCCAGTTCCGCCTCGTTCTCGCATATCTTCATCAGGCCGGTATAAATGTACATATACCCCCCCGGAAGCGCAAAGGCGTTTACGGTGTCCGGCGCGTCTATTACCGTGAAACCATAGGGCACATCCTGACGCGGTGCTTTCTGTGCCAGTCGCATGCCCACCTCCGAGACATACTGCTGCATCGCAGGATTGTCAAGAAGGGGCTCTTCTTTTTCCACTTCGGAAGAAAACTGCTGCCCCAACTGCACCTCTTTTTCGGTGCTTATCAGGTTCAGATTGCTAATTAAGCCGCCCCCGCCCCCGGTGCTAATCCCTGTATATTCCTCCAACGTGGCGCACCCGCTTACACCGACGACCGCCAGGAGAAATAAGCTTATTCTCTTCACGCAAATCATGTATTTTTCCTCATGTTGTTCCCATACCGAATACAATAACGTTTCCTGCCCGTGTTTTGTTTACCTCAGGCTCTTCTCTTTAAAGCGCCGGACCGAATCATAACGCACATCCCACCCCCGAAACCAAACACACGCCTCTGTACCTGTGTTCCAATCAGATGCAAGCGCACTGGAATACCGATGGTAACGAGGGACTTTCCCGCCGCTTATTTGGTGTAGGTGGCATTCAACTTGAAACTTATTTTCAGAGGGGTATCAGGCGCAAGCAGGGCGTTCGTAACAGCATAGGTGATTTCCACTGGCGCCACACCCTCGGGAGCATTGCCACCCCCCTGAACACGCATCATGGTGGTGACACCGGCGGGCAATGTAAGGGTTTCCGATGCGGCAATGCCGCTGGTACGGTCCTCCAGTTTCAGGTCAAAACGCGTTGCGCATACGTTGTGAAGCGCCACATAGGCGGCTGCTTTTCCAGCCAGGCGGATGTTGGGCTCTGCCAGTACAAGGGATTTCTCAACCAGAGGGCGCAGCCATTCTTCCCGGCCGACCAGCATATTCATACTGAAGGCAACGGTACGCCGTTCAAACAGAGATTCTTTAAGAGCCTCCGGTGTCTTTTCTCTGACAAACACAAGGGTCATTGCGCGATGTTCACCAGCGGCATAATCGTATATCTCATCTATGGGGGCGTGAATATCTGTGTTTGCCATCAGAGTAAGATTGTGGTCCAATGCCCACTGATGAGCGTTTACATAATAACTACCGCCATTAAAAACCTCCAGGCCATGCATCCAACCCAGATCCAGGTACTCCTGTTGCAGTTCACACCAGGCTTTTCCATCCTGGCGTTTCCACTCGGGATGATTCCACCAGATAAAGGCTTTCTGGTCGTATGCGGCCTTTACAGCATTCCTTTGATCCGGCGTATCTAAAGGGGTGATATCATCCAGAAAAATGGCATTAAAATGGCCGTGAGGCTCATCCCGGGTAATTTCCGCGCCTCGGATCAACATGATTCCCATCTTGTCCGCTTCCGGTTTGGCGATCTCGTAGGGACGATTGAATTTCGGAAGCACATCATCCTTGTGCGGCAGATATTCCAGATGATCGGTTATGGAAAGGACATCCAGACCGTTACGCCATGCTTCGCTTACCCGTACTGTCGGCCACACCGTCCCGTCGGAAAACACCGTGTGGGTGTGCAGGTCCGCGCTAATGGTTTTATATTCACCGATATCCGGGAAAAGAATTTCCGTTCTGGCCTGGCCATATACCATGCCGTGCAACATGCACATTCCTATCAGTAAGAGGCCCAAATACATTTTTCTGTTTGTCATGACAACTTCTCCTTTGGGTTAAGGCAACGATGTGTAAAGTGTATCAGAATCTTCAGATATGTTCCGCTTTCCTTATGCCTGATGAACCAATGTCTTCCAAAGGGTGGACTATATCAAACAGAGTCAGACTGAATCGAACACTATCCGAGATAGGTTTTCCCCGTTTCCGGGTATTGCTGAGGTTGTATGTAAACATGGAGTTCGTGGACTGCGGACAACATACTGCGCCATGAATAGGCAAAACTGGCACTAAACCGGTATAATGTGTTGCGCCACAGGTACCGGTGGCATTTTTTGTGTAACGAAACAACGCAAGCACGGGAGGAATACGGAATGCCGATACGGCTGGCAGTGCTATTGTCCGGCAGTGGCACAACACTTCAAAACCTGGTTGACAGACGGGCGCGGCAAGAACTGGACGTGGAAATCGTGTGTGTCATCGCTTCGAGGCCGGATGCCTATGGCTTGGAACGGGCGCGGCAACATGGCATTCCCCAATGCTCGATATGCAGGCGTGACTATGACAACCAGACGGCTTTCAATACGGCTGTCTGGCGCGAGATACGCGCGCACAAGGCGGACCTGGTCGTTCTGGCGGGATATATGCTCCTGCTTGAAGTGCCGCCGGATTACAAGGACCGTATCATGAATGTCCATCCGGCGCTGATACCTTCCTTTTGCGGCCATAAAATGTACGGGCATCATGTGCACCAGGCGGTACTCGACTACGGCGTCAAGATCAGTGGGGCCACCGTGCACTTTGTGGACGAGATGTATGACCATGGCCCCATTATCCTGCAGGAAGCCGTGCCGGTACTTCCAGACGATACGGCCGATACCCTGGCGGAACGGGTACAAGCCCTGGAACGCGAGTTGTATCCCAAAGCGATACAGCTTTTTGCCGAAGGACGTCTGCGGGTGGAGGGACGCAACGTACGGATTTTATAAACGCGTCCTGCCCGCTGGGTTATTTAAACCTCACACCATCTGTACGTGGATTTGTTTGCTTGTCTTGCCTTCTTTTGGTTAAAGTTATTGGTTGATGGATATATTTTGCTGAGACCCACAACATTATTTCAAGGAGAAAAAACATGAAAGCATCGCATGTAGGCACACCGCTTTGGTGTATTGCCGCGGTACTGTTTGCCGGTATCGCATCGGCACAAACAGTCGCTGAGGGACAATGGATAAACCTGTTCGACGGAGAGTCCTTGTACGGCTGGAATACGGTAGGCAACGGGGACTGGGCGGTCAAAGACGGCCAAATTGAACTTACCGAAGGCGACAGCGGTTTTATCGCGACCACGGCCCAATTCGCCGACTTCGAATTGATGGCGACCCTGCAGGTAACGGGACAAGGCGGCGGAAGCATTGCCTTCCGGGCGCCTGCGTGCGGTCATGTAACGGAACAGGGCGGCGGGATAGTCTACCTGCCTGCTGGGGACCGGAATGCCGAATTCACGACGGTCAACATTCGCGCACTGGGTAGTGATATTCAAGCCACCGTAAACGGGCAGGCCGTCGAAGCACCTGCAACACGGACCATCGGTTATATTGCCATCCAGCTTCAAAAGTACCATCGCGAACGTCGCGGCCCAAGAATCACAGTCAAGGAACTAAAACTTCGCCCGCTGGGCTTGCGCCCCTTGTTTAACGGGCAAAACCTGGACGGCTGGAACATTCTGCCCGATAAAAAGTCCGTTTTTGCGGTGGTAGACGGCGCCCTGAACATCAAGGATGGCAATGGACAAATCGAAACAGCGGAAACGTTCCGGGATTTCATCCTGCAGCTCGATATCATTTCCAACGGCGAACACCTGAACAGCGGCGTATTTTTCCGCGGTCCGGTCGGCGTATTCTGGAAGGGCTATGAAGCGCAGGTGCGCAACGAATGGGCAAACGAGGATCGGACAAAACCCGTGGACTACGGCACCGGCGGCATGTATGGGCTCAACCCGGCGCGCAAGGTAGTAAGTTCAGACCATGAATGGTTCACCATGACCATTTCTTGCCTGGACAACCACATGGCCGTGTGGGTAAACGGGTACCAGGTTTCTGATTTTACGGATACCCGAGCCGTGGATCCGGACTTCGACGGCAAAAATGGATATGTAACCCAGGCCGGTACCATCAATCTGCAGGGCCATGACCCGACAACCGACCTGTCCTTCAAGAATATCCATATCCAGACTTATGCCAAATAACGGGAACTAAAACACCAAAGCGGGCTGCAATCCTTTGCCCTCCGCTTTTATTTCAGGCAGTTTATTACTTAAATAAATAATCTATTTAAGTTGGTTTGCCAACTTAGATTGACTTCTTATGTTTATTAATGCATAATATAGTTTAGGCCGCATATAAATAAGTTCATTAAATAACACAGGTAAAAAAAAATAGGCTCAAAAAAATGAGGCGCATCGAATCAGTTGAATCACATTCGATTTTAATTAATGAATTTTTAAAAAGTTCTTATATGATTATTGTACCAAAAAAAGACTTTATATTTGTGTGAGCGTATACTTCTGAACCTATGGGAGGAAAAATCATGTTAAAATACTGTTTATGTCTGCTAGTTAGCATTTTAGTATCGGGGTGTATTACGACAAAGATTACTAGTAGTTACGATGAGTCACTACCTCAAACTTGCTATAAGAAAATCCTTATAGATGCTGACAGTCGCTATATAGCGCAACAAGCCATTGAAGAAGAAAACAGTAAATCTAAAAATGAAATTAGTCGTGAAATAGCAGCAGAAATTTATAAAATCCTGAGTCTTAGGGATATTCAAGTAACGACTTTATTGGAATTAGCTCCTCCTGACTGGAAACCGAAAGAAGAAGATATAAACTCTTTTGTTGAAAAATACGCACCCGATGCAATTCTTTATATTTATCTTCATGATACTGGTATAAATTCTGCTACAGTAAACATACCGACAGTCAGTACGGTCTTTGCTGATTCGGAAAGCGAAGCACGACAATTATCGGGAGGAACTGCTCGGTACATGGGTAAAACAAAGGGAGGAACGGGGATGTATGAAAGTGTTAAATACAGCGCGTCAACAATTACAACATATACTGCCATTTGCGATTTTGAATTATACGACAATACTAGTGATAATATAACATGGAAGGCTCAATCTGATTCTACTATGATGTATGATTACACGGAAACGATGGCTCCTAAATCTATTGCGAAAAAGGTTGTGGGGCAACTTTTAGAAGATAAATTAGTACCTTAAATATCCCACCACCGCACAAATAGGACTCCTCAACCAGCCAAAATGTGTAGGCTAGAAAGAGGAAGTCATAAATAAAAAGCCCAGACCTTTCCCTCCGCCCCCTTGGCGGGACAAAAATTACATCTCTTTCCTTTTTTCCAAGGAACCAAATTTCAAGAATTGCATGTTTCTTTTTTTACTCCTCTATCCCGTCATCCTCCTCTTTAATAAGTTTATTATACCCGTCCGGATCCAAAAGGTGGATAATAGCCCTTGCCTTGTCCGCTATTTTATCCGCAATATCAATCATCCCAAACAGGTCTGTGGGAGTTTCCATTTCCCCCAATTCCTGGGCGAGTTTTTCCCTGGCGCCCTTGTAAGTCATGTGTTCGTGAAACAACATTATCTTAATGCGCCATATAATCTTTATATCCCGTTCGGAATACATCCGCACCTTTCCTGCCGGTCTTCTTCGCGGCTTGAGGACATGAAAATAGTTGTCCCATTGACGAAGCACATAATCCTTGACGCCGGTTATACTGCTCACTTCACCAATAGAATACAGTCTTCCCGGTTCCAATTCTTTGCTCATGGCTACCACCTTAAGTGCGTTGAGTGTCATAGGGTCATCCTCTCTCGGGGAGTTGTGCCGGCCCGTCCGGTGGCAGGTTCAGTTGTGGATCCAGCGCCTCGTTGGCGTTTATCATTTCATCCCAGGTGACTTCCCCGTTCCGATAGGCGGCCATGCGGCCAAGAATGCTGGTCATCGTACTGTGCGCCGACTCCAGCGTGTTGTCTATGGGCGTATTGTTGCGTATGCTGTCACAAAACATTTTGATATTTGAAATGGCGCCCGATTCATAAATGGTATTTGTTTTATCCCCTTCCCAGGACTTATCCTTGCCGCGCAGCGTTACTTCACCGCCATAATGGGAATCCACCGTGCCTTCGCTGCCGTACAGACGCATGCACAGGTCATCGTAGCCATAGGTGAACTGTCCCGAACTGAAATCCACCAGCACGTCATCAGGATAGGTATAGGTCACCACGAAGTGGTCCCAGCAATCACCCACATCGGTACGCGCCTTACGGCCGCCCGTGCCACGCGCTTTGAGTGGATGCCCCTGCAGGTACCAGTTTGCCACATCGAGAACATGGATGTTTTGCTCGACAATAATGTCGCCTGAGAGGGCGATATCAAACACCCAGTTCCGCATCCGCGCCGTCTCCGTGCCAGGGCGTGTTTTGATGCCAAGTCGGCCGCAGTAATAATAAAACTGTCCGGAGACGGGCTTCCCGATAAAGCCCTGATGAATGCGTTCCGCCGCTCCCTGGAAGGACTCATTAACCCGGGTTTGGAAATCCACCCATGCGCAAAGTTTACCGCTGTTGCGTTTGGCGGCATCCACGATGGCCATGCACCCGGGCACATCCACGGCGATAGGTTTTGCCAGGTACAGGTGCTTCCCAGCGTCCAGGGTCGCCACGGACTGTTCGGGATGGAAATAAGGCGGGCTTTCCACCGCCACCGCATCCAGCGTCCCGGCGACAAGTTCCTGGTAACCGCGCAAGTCATTATGGCAGCGTGCCTCGCTGACGCCAAACAGTTCGCGCGCCTGGTCGGTACGATCCTTGAAATAGTCGTGAACGGCGACCACCTTGGCGTTACCGTGCTCTTCGAAGTGCCTGGCAATCCAAAGGCCGCGCCCACCGCAACCGGCAATACCGATTTCGACCTTGTTGTTTGCGTCAAGCCCGAATACGGTCCGTGCCGGCAGAATCGAAAAGGCAGTGGCGGCAGTCGCCGCCGTCTTTAGAAAATCACGTCGCTGCACGTTTCTCTGCTGTTCTGATTTCATAAGAGTCCCTTCCGGTTATGCTTTGTTAAACATGGATTTTACAAATTCGATGTTCCTGCGAAAACTCGCATCCCGGTCCTTGTCCCGGACCGCGGTCTCAAGCACCACCCAACCGTCATAGCGGATATCGGTCATCGCTTTCGCGACGGCATCCATGTCCACTTTCCCCTCTCCAAGGAAGTTGGCGCCGTCCTTGAAGTGAATCTGGCAGAGACGGTCATCGAGGTCGCGGATTTCCCGCGGTACATCGTATCCGTTAACCGTCGAATTGCCCACATCGTAGTATACCCGAACGGCATCGTTCTGGACTCGCTCGAGGATGGCAAGGTTCTGCGCGGCGGAAAGTGTATTTTCCAGTCCGAGAATGACCCCGGCCTCGGCCGCCTTTGGGGCGGCGACCTTGAGACGTTCCACTACCACGTCCAGTTCCTTTTCCTTCAGGGTGACGCCGCCGATGCCCAGCAACCCTTTTTTCTGGAGCAGGTCGCCGTCACCGAAGAACGCCACCAGGATGACCTTGGCCTTTAATGCCGCCGCCGCCGCGATGGTCTGTTCCAGCCAGGCGGGACCCCGTTCGTCGGTTGCCAGAGGATAGTTGTTCATCAAACCCAACGCTATGGACGCTACGGTCAGGCCTGTGCGCTCCATGGCGGTTTTATAGGCCGCCTGAAACGCCGGGTCCGCCACTTTCAGCGTCTCTTTGGGTTCATCGGTGGAAGAGATTTCCAGCCCATCCATACCCAACGCCTTCGCCGCATCGAGACCATCCGGATTGCAGGACTCTTGGAAGGACCAGTCACACGCGCCGATTTTAATATTCAGTCCTTCGTCCGCCCGCAACCGGGACGCCCACAGTAACCCTGCCGCACCCCATGCGCCGGTTCTCATGAATGTTCGCCTTGTGATTGACATATCAGGTTTCCTTATTTGGGTTTATACAGCGATGCAAGTAGAATATGATTAGAACACAGGTCTATCGGATATTTCCAATCAATAAACACAGGGAACCCAAACGGACAAAAATACTGGGCCTGAAAAGAAATATGAAGGACATCTTTTCAATCGGATGACTCGGAATAAACACGCGAATCGCCCCAGGAAAACCCTCTTTGTTGCGTACTTATCGCAAAACCAGCAGAACGGGAAGGCATGAACATGAATAGACGACATTTCCTAGGTACGGTTTCAGCCCTGGCATTCCTGTCTAAAACAGGACAGGCTTCACCGGAAAGAAAACCCAACATTGTGCTCATTCTGGCCGATGATATGGGGCAGCACCAGTTGGGATGTTACGGCAATTCATTTTATGAAACACCGAATATAGATCGTATCGCGGCTCGGGGCATGAAATTTACCAACGGGTATGCCCCTGCTCCGGTATGTTCACCAACCCGCGCGGGTATCATGACCGGCAAGCATCCTGCGCGATTGCATCTTACGGATTTCATCCCCGGCAATCCATATCCCTTCGCGAAACTGAAGACGCCGGAGTGGCGCAAGTTCCTGCCCCTGGACGAGAAAGTCCTGCCGGAACTGCTTGCGGACGCGGGGTATGTGTCCGGCCACTTTGGCAAGTGGCACCTGAGTGTTGACAAGGAATATCGGCCGGGACGCCCCGGTGACCCGGACACGCGGGGATTTTCCGATGTGCTGGTTCTTGACAAACCGGACTCCGGGGTGGCGGTTCAGGCAGGCGCCGACCCGGATTTTGACGCCCATCACGTTCGCGAGATTACCGACCGGGCCATAACATTTCTCAATGACAACCAGAATCGGCCGTTCTTTTGTTATGTAGCTCACAGTTCCATCCATCAGCCTGTCATGGAGTACACCCCACGTATCCTCAAATACGCGAACAAAAAGGACGCAAGCAACCGTATGGGCAATAATCCCGTCATCGGCGCCATGGTGGAAACCCTGGACCGAAATGTGGGCCGCCTGCTGGATACCCTCGATGCGCTGCAACTGACGGAGAATACCCTGGTCATTTTCCTCGGCGATAATGGCGACTACTTCGGTAGAGAAGGGCTAAAGCCGCTGTACGGATCCAAAGGAGACCTCTACGAGGGTGGTGTCCGCGTGCCGTTTCTCATGCGCTGGCCCGGCATCATACCCGAAGGGACGGAATGCGCCGAGCCGGTATGCGCGCTGGACTTCCTGCCTACCTTTGCAGAATTGGCGGGAGCGCCTTTGAAGGATCCCGCCGTGGACGGCATCAGCCTTCTCCCCGCGATGACACAATGCGCCGCTCTGGGCCGGGACGCCTTATACTGGCACTATCCCCATTATCATACCCTGGGCATTGCGCCATCCGGTTCCATTCGGCAGGACAACTACAAACTCATCGAGTGGTTTGAAAAGAGCATTGAAGGAATAGACACGCCCGGAGCGTTGGAACTCTTTGACTTGGAAAAGGACCCCGGTGAACGCCATAACCTGGCCAGTGATTTGCCCGAGAAAACCCATGAACTTTATGAAAAACTGAAGGCATGGCGCGCCTCAGTCGGAGCTCAGGAAATGCGCCTCAATCCCGACTATGATCCCAAACGTGCGTTGCAGCGACAATAGACCACCCTTCGCGCACCCTGCTCAGGTTTGAACCTATCCCCGCAAAAGATCAAGAATACGTACAGGGTAACAATCGTTAGAATACGCATACTGAGTCCTGTTTCTTTTCTCTTTTGGGAATTGTTACGGGCGAGACTGGATAACAGCACCCTGCAAGGATTATTACTGTATTGATGGTAATGAGTGCATTATATACGATAGGCCATTCCAACCATTCCCACGCAGTGTTCCTCGAATTGCTCGCGCAACATTCCATTTCCGCTGTTGCTGACGTACGTTCAAGCCCTTACAGTCTATATATGCCCGAATATAATAGGCCGGTAATAGAGGCCGTGCTGCGAAGAGCCGACATTACCTATGTGTTTCTCGGGCAAGAGTTGGGAGCCCGGCGCAACGAAGAAAGTTGTTATGTTGACGGCCGGGCGAAGTATGAACGTATTGCCCTGCTGCCACAGTTCCAAAAAGGCCTGGAACGTCTTTATCAGGGTATTGAGCGCTATCGTGTCGCGCTAATGTGCGCGGAGGCGGACCCGATTGCCTGCCATCGCACCATTCTCGTCTGCCGGGAAGTGAAGAAAACGCATCCCGGTCTTCAAATCCTTCATATCCACGGCGACGGCGACACGGAGAAACACGAAACGCTGGAGGAACGACTGGTGGCATTACATAAACTGCAACCGGAACTTTTCGGCGATCTGACTACCACATCCGGCCTGATTGACAAGGCGTATGCGCTGCAGGCCGCAAAACTGGAGTGCCGCCAGGGACAGGAGGAAGAATGAGGCTGTATACGATTGGATTCACCAGGCATACAGCGGAAGACTTCTTCACCGCTCTGCAGCAGGCGGGGGTGCGGCGCGTTGTGGATATTCGACTGAATAACACGTCTCAGCTGGCCGGATTCGCAAAGGCTAAGGACCTGGAATATTTTCTACGGGCTATAGCGGCTATTGAATATATCCACCTGCCGTTACTGGCCCCAACACCCGATATTTTGGCTGCCTATAAAAAGCACAAAGGCGCCTGGGATATTTATGAACAAGAATTCACCGCGCTTATGGCAGAACGAGGTATTGAAGCAATCACCAGAGCAATACTGCGGGACCAAGATTCCCTGCTGTGCAGCGAACCGACGCCGGAACAGTGTCACCGCAGACTCGTAGCGGAATATTTGCAACAACACTGGACTGATCTGGAGATAGTTCATCTATGAGCATGACCCGGCTGGTGATTCTGGCAAACTCCTGGAAGCATTCGGACTGGTGTCTTGCCGGCATAGACCTGGATACCGGTTTGTGGGTGCGTCCGGTTACCCGCCTGGACGATGGACGTATTCCCAAGGCTGCCATGCAACTCGATGGTTATTTCCCGCAATTACTGGATGTGATTGAACTGCCGCTGGCGGCAACGGGGCCTGATTACGGGTTTGAAAAAGAAAACAGAACACTGTTGCCGGGCAAATGGCGGCGTTACGAAAAAATGCGTCCAGAAATGCTCAAGCCATATGCGAAACGCTCCGCAATACTATTACATACCTCCGGAATATCCGTGCCCCTGAACTTGCTGCATCAAAAACCTGCCGCGGAACGACATTCCCTGGAATTGGCGCATACCGATGCCTTCAGGGTTCGCCGGGCCTCTTGCAGGGCCACGGGCGAACCCACGTGGCAGGGCATTTTGCCCCTCGCGAGCGGGGAAGTGGCCATTCGAATCACAGACCCCGTCATGGTCGGCAAATTGAATGCCGGCTACGTGCCACAGCCTGCCTGCCTGCTTACCATAAGTTTAAGCATGCCCTACACTCCCCCCGACTCCGATGACGGTTACGAAACGGCCTGCTGGAAACTCATCGCGGGGGTGATCGAATTACCTGAATGCCGGGGCCAGCGGGGGTAGCGGTGTATGAACAGGTTGAAAACCGTCATCAGACAATACTGGGGCTTCGACACGCTCTATCCCCTTCAGCAGGAAGCCATGCTGTGCGCCATGGAAGGCAGGGACTCGCTGGTGGTGCTGCCCACCGGCGGAGGCAAGTCGCTATGCTACCAGGCGCCCGTCCTGGTCAAGCCGGGAATGGCGGTAGTCATTTCTCCCTTGCTATCCCTGATGAAAGACCAGGTGGACGCCCTGAATGCCAACGGCGTGTCCGCCATCCGTATTGACAGTTCCATGACCGCCGTCGAGAGAAGGGAAGCGCACAACGCCATTCAGGCGCATCGCGTAAAACTGCTTTACGTGTCTCCCGAGCGCATGGCGCAGCCTTCCTTTATCGCCTATCTGCAGGTGATAGGCGTCGCTTATTTTGTAGTGGATGAAGCCCACTGTATCAGCCATTGGGGGCATGATTTCCGGCCTGAATACCGAGAACTGCGCGCCCTGCGCGATAATTTTCCCGACACCTCCATCCACGCTTATACGGCCACGGCAACCGAACATGTGCGCCGCGATATCATCGAACAACTGCATCTCAAGACCCCGGAAAAACTGGTTGGCACCTTTGACAGGCCCAACCTGCAGTACCGGGTCACGCAGCGACACGACGAATTGCGCGAGGTCATGGAGTTTCTTTCCCGGCACAAAAATGAGTCGGGCATCGTATACTGTCTGCGCCGGGCCGATGTGGACGCCTTGTGTGGATACCTGTCAGACAACGGCCACAAGGCGCTGCCCTATCATGCGGGCATGCAGACTCCCGAACGCAAGCGCAACCAGGACGCCTTCTCCAAGGATGAGGTAGATATTATTGTCGCGACCATTGCGTTCGGCATGGGTATTGACAAATCCAATGTGCGCTTTGTGCTGCACACCGCCATGCCTAAATCCATCGAACATTATCAAC
>JAEAMG010001932.1_pt1 | contig 14140 bp, 23 predicted proteins | sample 8958741 | NCBI WGS metagenome assembly JAEAMG01 (sample SAMN16933256, study PRJNA681125) | bioreactor sludge metagenome | isolation source: anaerobic bioreactor treating anionic surfactant - SDBS | place: India: Bengaluru | collected 2019-02-28
GCGGTAATTTCTGCAAACCTTCTTGATCGCCAAGTTCTTTGAGCTCGGCGCGCTTGTCAGCATATTTCGCAATCAGCGCAAGACGTTTTTTATCGCGTGCAATCATAGATTTCTTTGCCATTACTTCACGCCTCCCTTCTTTTCGAACGGCATACCGAATTTCTCAAGAAGTGCTCGAGACTGATCGCGGTGCTCGCTCTTTATTACGAACGTAACTTGCATGCCATGAATGACTTGAGTTTCCTCAAACGTTAGCTCTGGGAAAATCGACTGGTCGGTAATGCCAAGATTGTAATTGCCGCCTTTATCGAACTTTGCCGATACTCCGTGGAAGTCGCGTACGCGCGGTAGGGCGATATTGATGAGCCTATCCATAAACTCATACATGCGAGCCCCGCGAAGCGTTACGCTGATTCCAACGCGGTTCATGCCCGCGCGAATCTTAAATGTCGCGATTGATTTCTTTGCCATACGGTCAACCGGGTATTGACCAGTGACCTTTTCAAGGGTGTTTCGCACTACTTCGTAATGACGCTTATCATCCTTGTTTTTGCCGATACCGACGCTCACAACAATCTTCTCTAGTTTTGGTACCTGATGTACGTTCGCTAGACCCAATTCGGTCTGGAGTTCCTTGCGGTATGTACCCTGATACAAGGCTTTCAGACGAGGAGCTGGCACGGCTGTAGCTACAGCTGCTTTTTTCTCTGCCATTATTTAATCTCCTTATTATTCACCTGACGAGCAACACGGGTCTTGCTGCCCTCGGTGTTTTTTACTAATCCAACGCGGCTCGTTTTGCCAGTCTTTTCGTCGACCACAAGAGCAACTTTGCTGATATCCATAGGTACATGAATATCTTTCTTGCCGCCTCGTGGGTTGACCTGGCTTGGACGAACATGTCGGTGGCCAACACCAACACCTTCAATCAGAACGGTTGCCTTTTTTGTATCGACTGCTAAAACTTTGCCGGTCGTGCCCTTGTTCTTGCCAGTCATAACTTTCACGGTGTCATCTTTATGAATTCGTGCCATTAGAGTACCTCCGGAGCCAAGCTGATAATCTTGTTGTAGCCCAGGTCGCGTAGTTCACGCGGTACAGGCCCAAAGACACGCGTTGCTTTTGGCTGCTTGTCATCACCGATGATAACAACGGCATTGTCATCGAAAGCGATTGTCGAACCATCTTTTCGCTGAATTTGATCGCGAGTACGGACGACGACAGCCTTGACGACAGATTTTTTCTTGACGTTGCCCGTTGGGCTTGCGTCCTTGACCGAGCAGACAATGATGTCGCCTACTCGAGCGTATCGGCGCTTGGTGCCGCCAAGTACGCGGATGCAAAGGACAGATTTCGCGCCAGAGTTATCGGCAACCTTCAAGCGTGTTTCCTGCTGAATCATGCCTTTTCCTCCTCTTCGATGGTCTCGTCCTTGAGTTCAATTGAACCACGTGATCTCTCGACAATCTTGTCGAGCTCAAAGGTCTTCGTCTTTGAGATTGGCCGTGTTTCAACGATTATTACCTTGTCGCCCTCACCCGCCTGATTGTCCTCATCGTGCGCGGTATATTTACGCGTCACCGTGTACTGTTTGCCGTACAGAGGATGAGTCTCACGCGATGTTACCGTCACGGTAATGGTCTTATCGCGTTTTGCGGAAGTGACGACACCGGTCAGTGTTCGTTTAGCCATTACTTTTCCTTTCGTTAATTTGCGTCATCAGACGAGCGATGTCTTTGCGATATGCAGTGATTGCTCGCGGATTTACTAATTCTCCAGCCTTATTCGCGCGTTTTGCTTCCAAAAGATCGTTTCGTTTTGCTCGGAGTTCTTGCTCCAGCTCTTCGATTGACTTTACGGTAACCGCTTCTTTGGCTGCTTTCTTTGCTACTTCTTTAGCCATAATTACGCTTCCTCCCGAATAATAAACTTCGTTTTCACTGGAAGCTTATGGCTGGCTAGGCGCATTGCCTCGCGCGCGGTCTCTTCAGATACGCCTTTCATTTCAAAAAGGACGGTACCTGCTTTGACTTTTGCTACAAAGAACTCCGGATTTCCCTTGCCCATGCCCATCTTAAGGCCGACTGGCTTGCGGGTGACAGGCGTGTGTGGGAAAATACGAATCCAAATCTTACCGCCACGCTTGATGTAGCGGGTCATCGCCTGACGCGCAGACTCGATTTGACGTGAGTTAATGCGCTCATTTGACTGACTCTGCAGAGCGTAGTCGCCAAATGCGATATAATTGCCTCGGGTGGCGTTGCCTCGGTTTTTACCGACGCGGACTTTACGATATTTAGTCTTCTTTGGTAATAACATACGTCCTAGCTCCTTTCACCCTTATAGATCCAGACCTTTACCCCAATAACACCTGAAGGTGTCTGGGCGCGAGCTGTATGAAAGTCAATATCTGCACGAAGTGTGTGAAGTGGCACGGAGCCCTCAATCACCTTTTCGCGACGCGCCATCTCAGCGCCGTTCAAACGACCGGCAACCTCGATACGGATACCCTTAGCCCCAGCCGCCATCGTATTCTGAGCGGTCATTTTAGTTGCCCGACGGAAATTAATACGACGCTCAAGCTGACGAGCTATATTTTCAGCAACCAGTTTGGCGGCGAGCTCTGGACGACGTACTTCCTCAATGTTAATACGCACAGCTTGCCCGGTAATTTTCTCTATTTCTTTCTTTAATTCATTTACGCCTGCGCCACCACGACCGATAACGACACCCGCCTTTGCGGTATGAATTGTTACGGTAATAAGGTTAGCGCTTCGCTCAATCTCAATTTGATTGATCGTTGGGCGTGCCGCGAACTTCTTCTCGATTAGTTCGCGAATCCCATGGTCTTCCGCGATTGCTTTCGCAAACTCCTTCTTATTGGCCATAAACCAACGAGAGCTCCAGTTCTTGTGAACCTGCAGGCGGAAGTTAATTGGGTTAACTTTCTGACCCATTTACTTTTCCTCCTTTACCGGCTTTTCAGCCTTCTTTTCACTCTTTTCAGTAGTCGTTGGCTTCTTTGCGGGAGCTTTCTTTGGCTTTTCAGCCCCAGTTACGACGACCAAAATATTTGACGTTTTCTTCTGGAATGGCAATGCGCGACCACGTGAAGCAGGCTTGTATCGCTTTAGGCGAGTTCCTGTCGTGACCGATAGCGTACTGATAACCAGCGTGTTGCCATCGAGTCCGTGGTTGTTTATTGCATTGGCGCGTGCGCTTTCGATAGCCTTTTTTACAGGCTGGCTTGCGCGGCGTGGCACGTGTTCCAGAATAACCAGTGCATCGGCAACCGTTCGGCCGCGCACCAGTGCTGCTACTAGGCTGACCTTGCGCGGGGCTTGGTCGACACCTTTGGCATAGGCGCGAACAGAATAAGTTACATCACTCATGACTACTTCTTATCCTTTCCACCGTGCTTTCGGAACTTCCTCGTTGGGCTAAACTCACCGAGCTTGTGTCCAACCATATTTTCTGTAATAAGCACAGGTACGTGCATGCGGCCGTTGTGAACGGCAATCGTGCGTCCCACCATCTCTGGTGTAATCGTGCTTGCGCGTGCCCATGTCTTGATGACAGTGCGATCATTGAGGTCTAGAGCTGCTACCTTCTTGGCAAGCTTGACATCAACGAACGGACCTTTCTTTAGAGAACGACTCATCGTGATTTACCTCTTCCTCTTCGCATCATGGCGAGTGCGTACGATTAATTTATTTGAGCCCTTGCGGCGCCTCGTGCGGTAGCCCAATGTGAGCTGACCCCAAGGCGTGCGAGGCGGCTTGCCAGAACCGTGTCGACCGCCGTCACCACCACCATGCGGGTGATCTGCGGCGTTCATGACAACACCGCGAACTGTTGGTCGAATACCTTTACGGCGCTTGCGTCCGGCTGAACCAACTTTAACGTTCTGGTGCTGTACGTTTCCAACCACACCAATTGATGCGGTGGCTTCCAGGCGAACCTTGCGAACTTCACCGGATGGCAGCTTAATCGTCGCATAGTTTCCTTCTTTGGCCATCAGCTGCGCCTTAGTTCCGGCACTTCTAACCATCTGGGCGCCCTTACCTGCGGTAAGTTCAATGGCGTAAATCATAGTACCGACAGGAATCGCGGAAAGCGGGAGGCGATTTGAGGCCTCAATCGCGACAGATTCACCTGTCTGAATAACCTTGCCCTTTGTCATGGACGTGTCAGCCAAGATGTAGTGGTACAAGCCGTACTGATCCTTGACCCGCGCAATACGCGCGGAGCGATTTGGATCGTACTCAATCTCCTCGATTGTCAAAGTTAGGCCCGTTGGCAAATTGTGGTTAATGAGTCGATAGTGTCGGCGCACACCGCCACCGCGGTGACGTGTTGTGATGCGGCCTTGGTTATTACGTCCGGCCTGCTGCTTCTTCGCTTTAATCAAGCTCTTTAGCGGTTTCTTGGTTGTAATATCGGATAGATCCTGCGATGTCATACCGCGACGAGCAGGAGTTGTTGGATTATAAGGTGTTACTGCCATTATTTTTTCTCCTCCGCTTGCTCTTCAACGTCAAACACCTTGATGCTATCACCATCTTTAAGTGTCACATATGCCTTCTTGACGTCTTTCCTTGTAGTCGTGCCAGGATAGCGGCGCTTGCCCCGAGAAAAACGTACTGATTTACCATCTTGAACGAGCGTCTTAATCCCTGTCACCGTTACGTCAAATTGTGATTCAACGGCTGCTCGGATGTCGTTCTTATTGGCATCTAGCGGTGCTTGGAACACATAGACATTCTTTGTGCTCGACGCATACGCTTTTTCGCTCATAATAGGAGTAATTTGTATTAGTTTCATTACGCGTTCTCCTCCCCGAGCCATTCAGTCAACGCAGGCAACGCCGCTGGCGACATGACAATAGTGTCAGCGTTCAAAATATGATACACGCTCAGGTATACGGCGCGAATAACCAGAATATTCTGAATGTTATTGGTCGCGCGCATTAGCTCTGGCGACTTTTCGTCGACTACAACAAGAATACGTCGCTCAAGCTTATTGTCTTCAAGGAACTTCGCGACTTCAGCGGTTTTGCCCGTGGTCTTGATGTCCTTGATGACGATTTTCTTCGCTTCGTTAGCCAGTGTTAGTGCTTGACGCACAGCAACCCGCTTTGCTGTTTTTGATAGTTTCTTTGTATAGTTTTCATTGCCGCGAGGACCGAAAACAACACCACCACCGCGCCAAATTGGGTTTCTGGATGAACCAAATCGAGCTCGACCCGTACCCTTCTGCCGCCATGGCTTCTTACCGCCACCGCGGACTTCACCGCGCTGTTTGGTAGTTGCGCTTGCAAGGCGAGCGTTCGCCAAGTAGCTATCGTACGCTAATTTCAACAGTTCGTGATTATTCACTTCAACCGCAAAAATATCCTTTGGAAGTTTTGTTGTTTCAGCCATTACGCGTTACCTCCCAAAATTACCAGTCCCTTACGAGGACCAGGCACAGCGCCCTTGACACCGATCAGATTTGTCTCTGGATCGACATAAGCGACCTCGAGATTCTTCACAGTGACGCGCTCTGCACCCATTCGTCCAGCCATCCGCTTGCCCTTAAAGACCTTTTGCGGATACATTGACCCGATAGAACCTGGCTTACGTACGTCGCCATTTCCACCATGAGTCTTTTTGCTGGTATTAAAGTTGTGTCGTTTGACGGTTCCAGCAAAACCTTTACCTTTGCTGATCCCTGTCGCGTCTACCATGTCGCCCACTGCGAACACGGAGACGTCTAATTCTTCACCGACTTTCACTTCAGGTAATTCGTCTACACGAATTTCTCGAAGATACTTCGGTGTCACTTTGGCCGGTTTCACATGACCAGCAACGGCCTTGCTCAGGTTCTTACCCGCTCCATAAGCTACCTGCACCGCGTTGTAGCCGTCTGTTTCAACGGTCTTCACCTGAGTTACGGTGACAGGGCCGGCCTGAATAAGCGTCACAGGAACTGCGCGCCCATCCTCAGCCAAGAGCTGGGTCATACCAAGTTTGGTACCGAGAAGTGTTTTCACTTTGCCTCACTCCCACTTAAATACTCCTGATGACGTGTGGTTTCTGGGCTTCCAGACCTACTCATTCATCAAGGAGAACAGATTAATATTACGCGTAATGTAAATTACCGTTTCATTGTAGCACAAATATAGCTCGCGTGTCAAGGTTTTTCGGTGGGTTTTGACGGAGATTAGGGGAGGGCGTGGGTTATGAATGAACTGGACCCGGAACAGTAACGAGGCATAAAGTCTTGCCATCATCATCACCCCTCGTGTAGCTCGTTGTCGATAGGGTAGCTTGATCAGTATACGTCAGAACACCCGTCACCCCACAGTTTTGATTGATGCCCAGTAGCCAATATTGAAGCCTAAGAGGTTGAGATATGGTATCGACAGTGGCGGCCGAGTGATACCAATAGAGTATGCCATAGCGTTTATCACCACTATTTGGGACATTTTTAGGCAGAGTACCAATAGTGGCCATATTAGTACCAAATGCAGCGTTGGATCCCATGGTATTCCCAAGGTTATTTACACAGGTTGACTCAGAAGTGATGCAGGAGTTGCTTTTCAATGGATGCGTCCCATTTGCCGCTATATACGCCTCAATCATCTTCAATGACTGACTAGCAGCATTAATGATAGCCGTGTTTTTAGCTCTTTGTTGTATGTTTGTGTAGGCTGCAATACTTATTGCAGCGAGGATTGCTATAACGACAATGACGATGAGTAATTCTACGATAGTGAAACCATGAGCTTTTCTGTTCATGCTTTTAAGTGTACCCCCCCCGAGGTTGGTGTCAAGGGAAATGATACTAAGTCGCAAAATACGCTAGATGTAGCGTGGGGACACCAGATGTGGGGTGGGTACGCTAGATGTAGCGTAGAAACGCTAGCCTTTGTTATAAATGACTTCAAAAATTAAAGGACGATCCCGACCGGAGTGAACGAGGTTAAAATCGCCATCAAAATAAGCGCAGTATACCAGATTTTGCGATTGAATTGGTATTTTTCAATCTTGAGGACCAGAAGGAGTGCAACGATGAGCCCTACGGGAATAGCATGAATGACCAGCGGACCGATGCCGAGCGGATTATCGAAACGAAGCCACAACGTGCTGAGCAATATAAAGAGGACAAGTTTTCCGAAGAAGATGCCATCTTTTTCATATGTGCGCTCCTTGCCTTTGCGATTGAAGAATTCCGAGGACCTCGATCGGTTACGAGCATACGTGCGTTCTCTTTGTGTTTTGCTGGTCATAATTTACCTTTAGTATAGCAGTTTTGATAATTTGTGCCAATATGCTTGTGCTCCCACGCAATTGGATATATAATGATGCCATACGATACCATTTAATCATCGGGAGTGTATTAACCTCATGGCGACGAACCAAGGAAAAGCAAAGAAAACAACAAAGTCTACAAGCACTAGCAAAAGCGCTTCAGCGACCAGCAAGACAAGCGCGCAGAAGAAAGCGCCAGCCGCCAAGAAAGTGTCTGCCAAGAAACAACCGAAGATGCAGTCATTCAAACTTGCTAAAGAGCCTGAGCCGTTCATGTATTTTAAGATTACCGATCAGACAATTTACTGGCTCATCATCGCCGTTATGTCGATTACCTTTGTGCTATGGATTCTAAAAGTACAAACAGATATCGATGCACTCTACACGCAAATCGAATACATGCAACAACAAGATGACCTTTCGCAACCTCTCGTTCCAGCAGACACAGATAGCGCGGAATAGCAGACAACAAAAAATCCCCTCGGCACATTTTGTATACGAGGGGATTTCTATTGCAAGTAGCCTCTACATGCGGATTTCTGCGTCAACACCAGCCGGAAGGCTCAAGTTTTGCAGGCTATCAATCGTCTTTGGCGTTGCGTTTGTAATGTCAATCAAACGCTTATGTACGCGCATTTCATATGTCTCGCCGCCCATCTTATAGACATGCGGGCTCTTGACGACCGTATAGGTGCTTCGACGAGTTGGTAGCGGAATTGGACCCGCAACATCGGCGCCCGTGCGTAGTGCCGTGTCGATAATTTGTTTTGCTGACTGATCGATCACTTTATGATCGTACGCCTTCAGTCTGATGCGGATCTTGATACCTTGGTTTTCGGCCACGATAGACTCCTTATGTACAATCCCGTAACCTCATGCTCGAATCAGCGTTATTCTGTCTGGCCGAGTTCTCGGGAACATTAATTAATGACTAGTGAATTGTAGCACGATTTTGCTCGTACGGCAAGACCTGTCCTCTATGAAAATGCTAAGACACTACTGCTGCTCTTGATTCGTCACATGTTCAATCGCTTCGCGAACAACGCTCGCGGAGTGATGCAGTGCTTCGCGTTGGCGATCAGTTAGTGGGTAGCCAGAGAGGATTTTCACACCTTCTTGACTGACGGTCGATGGCAAGCCCAGAACAACATCATCAAGTCCGTATTCACCTTCAACCAATGAGCAGACGGGGTAAATCGTGCTTGTTGATTGTCTCAGAGCCGAGACAACTTTGGAGATAATGAAGCCAATCGCAAAATACGTTGACTTCTTTGTGTCGATTACGCGATATGCCCTATCTCGAATTGCCTGTTCCACATCTTGCACGATTTCATCTCTAAAGCCAGGATATTCGCGCAGTGGTATCTCGCCGACCTGCGCCGTTTCAATTGTCGAAAACGACGAATCGCCATGCTCGCCCAAAATATACGCATCGACGTCGCGGCTACTCACCCCTAGGCTATCTGCCAGATACGACTTTAGGCGCGAAGTGTCAAGCGTTGTACCCGTGCCGAATACTCGATTTTTTGGAAGACCTGACTCCTTGAGCGCAACATACGTAAGCACATCAATCGGGTTTGATACGACGACGATGTATGGGCTTGCGCCGTTAGCTATGATGTTTCGAATAATATCGCGCATAATCCCAACGTTCGCATCGACAAGCTCGAGCCTTGTCTGTCCAGGTTGCTGCGGTAATCCTGCGGTAATAACGACGATATCATCAGTCGCAATGTCACCATAGTCGCCCGGGCGAACTAAAACATTACGATCAATTCCCATCGCGTCGTTGATATCTGCCGCTTGGCCCCAGGCCATGTCTGAATTTCGGTCAATTAGTACAATTTCTTCGACAACACTCCGAAGCGCCATCGCATACGCCGCCGACGCACCTACCATGCCACCAGCTCCAACAATTACTACCTTCTGTTTGCTCATCTGTTTTTTCCTTTTTATCTTAATACTAATATGTACTCATTAAACATTATAGCACAAGCACTATCTTTTTGTCAAGTATTTTCGCGCTCATGCTCACATATTCTCACGCATAAAAATACCCCTGACAAACAGGGGTATTTTATTGGGCTGTAATAAGAGATTATTTTACAATCTTTGTCACAACACCAGCACCGACGGTACGGCCGCCTTCGCGGATAGCGAAGTTAAGACCTTGTTCCATGGCAATTGGGGCGAGCAACTTAACCTTGAAGGTTACTGTATCGCCAGGCATGACCATTTCCTTGTCAGCTGGAAGCTCAACCTCACCAGTGACATCCGTTGTGCGGAAGTAGAACTGAGGCTTGTAACCCTTTGAGAATGGAGTGTGGCGTCCGCCTTCTTCTTTCTTAAGGATATACACTTCAGCTTCAAACTCAGTGTGAGGGGTAATTGAACCCGGCTTAGCCAAAACCTGGCCGCGCTCAATGTCATCGCGCTCAATACCACGAAGCAACAAACCTGCGTTATCGCCGGCCTGACCTTGGTCAAGCTGCTTCTTGAAGGCTTCAATTCCGGTGACGACGGATTTCTGAGTTGGGCGAACACCAACGATTTCAACTTCGTCGTTAAGCTTAACGATACCCTGCTCAATACGACCCGTAGCAACTGTGCCACGACCCTTAATTGAGAAGACGTCCTCGATAGGCATAAGGAATGGCTTGTCCATGTCGCGAGCTGGCTCTGGGATGTAATCATCCATAGCTTTGACCAACTCCATGATAGCGTCCTCATACTTTTCGTCGCCCTCAAGCGCCTTCAAAGCGGAACCCTTAACAATTGGAGCATCTTTGTCAAAACCGTTCTTCTCAAGAAGTTCGCGAACTTCCTCTTCAATCAACTCAACCATTTCTTCGTCGGCCATGTCCATCTTATTTAGGAATACGATGATCTTTGGCACGCCAACCTGGTGAGCAAGCAGCACGTGCTCGCGAGTCTGAGGCATTGGGCCGTCAGCGGCTGAGACAACGAGCACAGCGCCATCAACCTGGGCTGCACCGGTGATCATGTTCTTGACATAGTCAGCGTGTCCTGGCATGTCAACGTGTGCGTAGTGACGCTTTTCTGATTCGTATTCTTGGTGCGATGATGCAATCGTAATACCGCGTTGGCGCTCTTCAGGCGCGTTGTCGATATCTGCATAATCGCGTGGTTGGTTTGTGTCGCTTGGAAGACGCTTTGCAAGCACATGCGTAATCGCAGCTGTCAAGGTTGTCTTACCGTGGTCAACGTGGCCCATAGTACCAACATTGACATGTGGCTTACTTCGGTCGAAAGTTCCTGCCATTTGGATGGTTCTCCTTTTTTGATAAATATTATTTCACGCGATAAGCCCATAAAAAGACTCCACGGCGTATGGGTTCTATTATAGCGAAGTTTCACGCACTTGTAAACAGGCACGACTCCTTTTTGAAAAAGAGCCTAATCTTCATACACTGGCACGAGGCTTAGGATATCGCGTGCTCGTACGAGATAGTACATTTCTGTCATACCGATACCCAACAACACCATTGGCTCACCGCCAGACAACGTAAAGTCATCGCGCGACGTAAACGGTTCAGTCCTGTCTTTGCTGTCGGCAAGGTCTGGATTATACACCTTAACGAAGTCGACCGTGAGTGTTACGTCATTATCTTCGCTAAAGGAACTTTGCGACACAAGCGGGTTAGACCATCCGAGACACAATGTGCTCTCTGGCTGGCAGCGAAATGCCGTCACGCGTACTTCTATCTCTAATGGATCAACGCTGTCAAGAAATTGTGTTACCGTGCTTAGGTGCTCTGCTATGGCATCCTCATATCTTTCCAGAGCTTTTCTCTGTATGTCCAGCGATAATTTACGAAAAATCGGAGACGAGACAAAAGCCTCTGCCCCGTCTGCCTCCTGGCATATTAAACCTATCATATCCGTAATCTCGATTTCATCGGTAGGCTCACCAAGCTCCACTAAATGGCTATCGCGAGGATACATATCCACGACGTCGTCAACTCGAACGAGATACGTCGCCTGTTCTTTGCTATTGCTGAGCTCCACGACAAGTTCACCGTTGCGTTCTTGCGGAATAAGCCTAATTTTGTCACCCGAAATCACCTCTGCGTCATATTCAGAGCCCATAACCGAATAGATTTCCGGTAGTTTTATATGCTCCGAATATCTGTGGCACACTAAGCTTGTCATCTCCGCGGGGAAAGAATCGGCCAATTCCAGGCTTAGGTCTTCAGCTATAAGATCTAGAGTTTTTCGCTTTTTATGTATATTCAACGCCTGAAAATCAGAGCTCGCGACAATATCCTGGATCATCCGCTGACGCTTGCGAAGAAGAGATACGATATACGGCGTATCATCATCACCAAGCTCGACCTCGACGCACGCGAGAGTACTCCGATTTAGCGGAAAATAGCAGTCCTGCGCAGAGTTCTTCTTTTTCTGGGCCGCGTGAACACATAGGGCTAATACCTCATCACCAGAAGAAAGGCCCTCTATATGTTCCTCTGCCCCACCTGATATAGACGTCACTGCATTATAGTGGCCAGTGACCGCCATGAGTCGTAGTGTTTCGTCCGTAGCCGTTCGCCCAAAACCAACGACCGTTACATTATTACCTATGAGTTCATCTTCCTTGATGATTTCGGCTACGTCGGCGAACACCTCCATCTCGGCATCCGAATCGTCATCATTCTCTATTCCTATGGCATTCAGCTTAAGATTCTCGGCAGCGATTTGCATCCACCCTTCCGGCTGAAGTTTTGCGAGTATATCAATACGTGTTGCTTGCGACGGTTGTGCGTTTTCCATGAAGCCATTGTGCGACATAGTTCGCAGAGTCGCAAGCATAGGCGTTATCTTTTTTAAGTGGCATGTCTAAAAATAACATTGACAGCAAAACGTAGTGTGATATTATTGCTTCATGGCAAGTAAAACGCAACAGTGTATGAAGCAATGCTCGCGGACCGCGCGGTTGTTTTGTCATAATACCGATAGATAATTCCCAAGAAATCAAAATAACCGCCGGACAATTCGTTCAGGCGGTTTTTCGTTTCTGAAGGTATGATATCGGCAAACAATTAATTGCCTCGGCTCAGAGGCGGAGAGGAATATATTATGGAAAAGGGACCAAAGCGAGGAGTCGCCGTGGAACATACCGATAACCCGCAAAGCATTGCAGTGAAGACAGGACGTCAGACGACGGAGGGCTATATACCCGGAGAAGTATTTGGGGCAACAAGACGCAAGCTCGACACAATAGGCAATGCATTAAAAGATGCGACGGAACTCACTTACGAAATATTGTGTGCGCTATCCGATGCCGCGCTATCTTTGCACTATCAGATAAATGCCAGAAAGATTCCTGCTGGGGACAATTCGGAGACAGAACGACTAATGAGACGCGCAAAATTTGAGCTCGACCAACGATAGGATAAGCAAACGCAAACGAGCGATTTAACGTAATTTTGCTACATCATTTTCGCGCCGTAATATCGCCCTAGCATATCATCGCGGAACGCATGGAACGAATCACTGATGATACTCTCGCGAATATCGTCGACCAGCTTCACGATGAACCGTTCATTATGAATGGAAAGCAGCGTCCCCGCCAGCGACTCCTTGGCATGGAGAAGGTGACAAATGTACGCAGCCGTATAGTTTTTGCAGGTGTAACAATCACAACTCTCAAAGATAGGCGAAAATTGCTCGCGGTACTTTAGTCCGCGCATATTGACCCGGCCATGCGGCGTATAGGCGGCACCGTTTCTCGCCACCCGAGTCGGCGAAACGCAATCAAACGTGTCAATCCCCTGCTCTATTGCCGCAAAAATATCATCCGGCTCGGAAATCCCGAGCAGATGACGCGGTTTATTTTCGGGCAAAATGGCATTCACCCAACCGATAATCTCCGCCATCTGGTCTTTCTCGAGTGCCCCGCCAATACCATAACCATCAAAATCCATATTACCTAAAAATTCAGCGGTGGACTTACGCAAATCTTCATAATTCGCGCCCTGTAGCACCCCAAACAGCGCCTGATAGAGCTTCTCTGGCCGCTCAGCGCGCAGACGCTTCACCTCCGCCAAACTTCGCTCCGCCCACTCGTGCGTCCGCCGTAGCGCCTCAATCTGATATTTATACGGATCGATCAGCGACGTTAATTCATCGAACGAAAAAGTGATATCCGCGCCAATCCCCGCTTGAATTTGCATGGACAGTTCCGGCGTAAACTTATGCATACTGCCATCAAGGTGCGACTTGAATTGTACGCCATCCTCATCCACCCACGCGTGGCGCTGCCCCCTATTTGCAATAGCGATTTCCGCCTCAACATCGGTCGTCATGGCCAATACTTTCTTAAAGCCGCTGCCTAGACTAAGCACCTGGAACCCGCCGCTATCCGTGAAAGTCGGGCCATCCCAGTGCATAAATTGCCCCAAATAGCCCGCCTTTTCAATCAGTTCATGGCCTGGCTGCAAATAGAGGTGATAGGCATTCGCCAACACCGCTTGCGCCCCAACACCCTTGACCATCTCCGGCGTCATAGCTTTAACGTTCGCTTTCGTTCCCACCACAATAAACGCCGGCGTCTGAATATCACCATGCGGCGTATGAATTACACCAGTACGCGCCAGTGTATTGGCCAACCTGTGCTTAACCTCGAAAGAAAACGATTTCATCTTACCCTAGTTTACCACGAATCTCCGCTAGCGGGCCTTAGATAATCCGGCGCTAACACCCAAAACTTGCATATAAAATATTAAATTCTACAATGAGAGGTATGAAAAGATTTATCAGTGTTGCAGCAATCCAAATGGAGATATTGACCCTGCAAGTGAATACTAACCTACAAAAGGCGAAAA
>JAEAMG010001916.1_pt1 | contig 14128 bp, 10 predicted proteins | sample 8958741 | NCBI WGS metagenome assembly JAEAMG01 (sample SAMN16933256, study PRJNA681125) | bioreactor sludge metagenome | isolation source: anaerobic bioreactor treating anionic surfactant - SDBS | place: India: Bengaluru | collected 2019-02-28
CCTCCAGCTTTAGCTGGAGGACAACAATAATCAAATCCATTTATTGGCTTTAGCCAAATGCTAATCATTTCTTTATCAAATCCACAAATCTTATCTTCCTTCCCTTTTTTCCTGTCTCCAAATCCTTGTTACTCCAATCTTTTATTAGGCAATAAATGCCATTATGTTTGTGAATGTTGTCGGTTTTACAGCCATCGCAGGCGGTAATTATTTCTTTCTCTCCAAATAAATCCTGCTCTATTGTTTTCCGTTCGCCACAACTATTGGGCACAACCCCCTTCAATCCATCCATCTGCCACACATTCCATGAGATAATGTAAGCTAAAAACTGTATGGATTCCAATTTAGGTTGACGTCCGAATTTATTTTCGAAGTTTTCTATAAATGTATAAAGCATAGCTTCACGTGCAAGTAACAAACTGTCGCCCTGCCACTCAAAAGCATATGTGTTTTTGTAGGCTTCTTGCGTGGCTTTAAGCCATTCGGTCGAGGTGTCTATGTTTTCGTTGATTACACGCAGTTTCCGGTCAAGTATTCCAATGCGTTTATCAATCGGAATAAATTCGCCTGTAGTTGTATCGTAACGACTTGTAATATACGGAGCTTCGCCACAAGTCATTTCCAATCGGGTATCACGCACATAATGCTTCCATGTTTTGCCTTCGGGGAAAGTAATTTTGTCGGGATTCACTATCCATGTGTGCGTTCCGTCGGGATTAGTTGTTTCGGTATTGAACACATTTTCGCGTCCAAACCATGCACTATCAATCAAATTATTCTGTGCGTTGCAAATCCACGAAGGGGTAAACACTTCGGCCATATCTCTTACCCTTGATTGCTGCATTTCTTTATCTTTCTGTACGCGGGGCATAATTACACTGCCTTTGTCGCCTGTGATAAGTTCGGGTAAAATGGACGAGGTGTATTTATAATCTTCTCCTTGGTCCTGATAATTATCTGTTGCCCAAAATATATTCTTCTGGGTAGTATGGTCACGTAATAAGGCTTCCAGCACCTCGGGGTACTGCTCACGTAGATTATTTTCTTTTATGTCAATTTCGTTATTGCTTACGCTTAACATGTAGTTTTTTTTCTGATAATGGATAGAAATTGTAAAATTGTAAATGATAAATAACCTTATATTAATCAATGTGAGAACTTTCTTAAAAGTGTTTTCACTTCGTCTAAATGTTCCAATGACTCTACTAACAATGCACAGCTTGGTCCATTCCAAAATTTTTGTACACTGGCAGCTAAGGGTTTTATAGTATGGTTATTAATTTCATTTTTCGTTTTCTCCTCCGATTGCATCACTATGATTCTGATCTTCTTATTTGAGATAAGAAAAAATGAAACATTCTTTTCCTTTTTTATGGCAATATAATGTTTTTTGGGGTTGAATTTTAATGATGGATTTGCGTTCAACAAATCGGTTTTTAATTCATTATATATTTGCCTTACGTTTGCCGTGCAACCCTTTAAGTGGAACTCTTCTGTGTATTCTAGCTCTTCTGAATTGTCTAAAATATCATCTTCTATTTCTGCAAATTCAAGGTTTTCAAACTCAGGGTGCATAGTGTATATGGTTTCACCATTGTTTGTAAATTTCTTGATTTGAATAAGTTTCAGCATTTTTCCCCATGTGTCTGAATAGGTGTCTATGATTTCGGGAAGCTCTTTTTTTTCACCATCAATGATAAGTAATACATTTTGACTGCGATCAAGGGTATCTTTCACAAACTTATAGATCTCTTTTTCTCCTAAAAAATTTTTAAATTCTTTCTTAAGGTCTTCATCCTTGCTGATAAACTGAAAAATCTTTTCTACAAGTTCGTTTTGGCTTTTAAAGTTCTTGTAAAAACCAAAGAACTTTGTGATCTGGGGAAATATGTGGCTATAAAAGTCGTGCTTTGCTAATTCAACTTCTACAATGTAGAACTCCGGATTTTTTTTGTCGGATAAATCAAAAAGAAATCCATCTGGAATTGAGTTGCCTATATTTTTGGTTTGTATCTTTCTTTTAGCATCAATGTAAATTGAATTTGAACCAAAGAACTGTTTTGAATTGAATACTACCTCTTTTTCGAAATCTGATTCTAAGCTAAATTGAAACTGATGGAATATCTTATTATTGGAAAAAAGTTTCATAATACAGATTTTTAAAATTTTATGTTTTACAAAAATACACATTTACTTTAACACAGCAATTTTAATATTAAAAAAACAAACGTCTAACTATTGTTTTCATCCCCGAAAGCCTCCCAAAGCGTTTAATCTCTTTGTATTTTTATTCTTCTTCCCCAGTCAATCCGCCTAAATTAGCGCCTGAACGCCTGAGAATGGGTTTCTGAGTAAAATGGAAGACTTTTACACAATGTAAAAGCTTTTTATGTGAGTATTTTTTGCTTTTACATTTTGTAAAAGCTTTTCTTGCGGACTTTTTTTACTTTTACACCATGAGAGCTGTCATTTTTGTGCATAAATTCCCAATCTCAAAATATAAATGGAATAAATATACAAATGAATACCGTTTACACGATACGGAATGAGAATTTTGAGCCCAAAAAAAGCCTTCCGACTTTCATCGGAAGGCTAATTTGATAGCTAAAACAGGGATCAGGCAGATTGTAAACCTTGTGTGGCTTCAGATTCAGCGCCACTTGTTTTAGAACTGCTCTTACGGCTGGTCTTCACTTCACTTAAACGCTTTTCGATCACTGCAATGAGCGTTTTCCATGCGTCGGTATCGTGTTGTTTAGCCATCCAGCAGGTTTCTTCGTAATGCAGAGAAAGGGCTTCAACCATTCTCTTGCGCATAGCACTGGGATAAAGCATACTTATCCTGTCGTTCCCACGTCCGGTATACAGATTTTCGTATTCGCGTTGCAGGCGGTCAAGTTCATCAATGCGCTCACTAAGTTGAAGCTTTTCCAGATGCGTAACCATATTTTCGGCTTTCAGCATTTCGATAACGCGTATATACCTGATTGTTTGCTCTGCTATGCGTGCTCCCGCTATAGTGGTGCCGTGTGCAGTTAAAATCCTGACTACCTCAACAGCCGATTGTTTAACGCTTGCATCGGGCGAATTGAGCAGACCGGATGTATAACTGGTGATGGACTTGAACAAGCCCTGTCGTTTCGCGAAACAAATGTTGATCTGTTCTGACTGAAGTTTTTGGGAACGTGGTGCAAACAACGTTTGATAATTGTCGTTGACCTGTTTCAGTGCAATAAATTGCTTACTTGTTTGAGCCTGTTCAATACCTGAATTGCTCACTGCTTCGATAGTACGAAGGCTTAATGTTGCCAGTGTTTCGTTGGTAAGCTTATTTACACCGGACTTAAAATTATGTATCATAATTATGTATATTTAATAATTAATTTTCTTATACCAATGAGATATAAGTATTTATTAGTTTGCAATATACTGCTTAGCATTAAAGAAAACAGAAAACCAGTACATTGCCGGTTTTTGAATGAGACATTTCTCATTGTTCGAACCATTTATTTTGTAAAAAAATGCTTGAGGACTCCGATATGGAGTGCAGGCGAGAGCAGTATTAGCTCAATGCAGGTAAGATAGTTGGGATGCGGGTTGCATGTACGCCAAAGATGGCATTAAAGATGTATGTCGGACGGCTGCAGCAAAGTCCGAAAAGAAGCGTTAAAGATATGGATTTTGATTTTCGTAAACGTAAAAACTGTGTAGAAACTTTTTGGTTTTTATATTTTGCTAGTCGGCGCATTAATTCCCTGGTGGATGGGCTGAACAGTTGATCAATGCTGACTGTCTGTTCAACTGTTATCCATTCCGACATAGAGGAGTCGAATGTAATGACATCCGCTGACATTTCAGATATGTAAGTGTAGCCATCGTCCCGTATATCCTCCTCTGGTACAATACGACCTGTTGTGATCAATTGATTTAATAAGTTATAGTTTGTAGCTACAAATTTCATATATTGTGGATATCTGTCCTGTGGCAGTGTTTTAATGGTAATATATGTCAGTTCTATTCTGTTAATTATGTTTTTGACTTTATATTTATCATAATGTAACATATCAAATTTCGTGCCAGTTCTACATATGAATCAAATTGTCATATTTTGGCAGTTACTTTGACTGCCAATTGGTTATTGGCCATTCTATATCCGTTTTTATTGACAGTTTTCATGCCATTTAAGGAAATGTCATGGCTTTGTAGCTATAAAAACATGCAGTCTCCTTCTGACTTTTCACTTTATTTACAAAAATTCATTTCCACATTAAGCCAGCATGGATATATTTCTCCTTCGGCAACCAGAGTCCTTTTTATATTAACAACAAGAAGTTGGCAGTTTGACAGGAATAATATACTTTTGCATGATGTATTTATTAAAAAAGCACATGAACTCAAAGATTCCCGCATACCTCTACGAAAAAGGCAATATTACCCGCTTGATATTGTTTACGGCTATCTTCGCCCTGTTGTTTATAAATATTTTGAAATTGAGCCGCGCGATATACTTGACATATTCGAACAATCGGCAAAAAACACAGCCTGGGTACTATTGCTACCCTACTCAATATCATGGCTATACTTTTCGTGGCGCGAAAAAAACCGTTTGCTAGAAAATATAAGCAAGACCGAACCTGAAACCGAAGTGCAGAAAAGAAATGTAATAGCTTTCACCGACGAGAAAGGAGACCTTAAACTTTCGATTGCACTCGAAAACCTGCTTTACATAGATTCGGCCGACAATTATGCTACCATTCATTATATGAATAAGTCCAAACTATCGCATTATCTGATACGGAACACATTGAAATGGATGGAGGAAAACCTGACGAATGATCGGTCATTGGTACGCTGTCACCGTTCGTACATTGTGAATCTGGACAAGGTAAAAGTATTGCGAAAAACAAAAGAAGGAATTTTTCTTGAAATGGATGCCTTAAATACGCCCGACATCCCTGTTTCAAAGACTTATTACGAAAAAGTGATGCAGAAATTTTCGAAGTATTCTGTCTGATTTTTGCCGAAATCCCTTTGATTCAGTTATATTATTTTGTTACACAGTATTTATAAATTAATTGCACGTTAACATTATGGAAATCGCTAAAGTATTCAGATCAAAACCTTACAAAACAGGCATTGCACTCAGTGGAGGAGGAATTAAAGGCATGTGCCATGCCGGTGTATTAAAAGCGCTCGAAGAAGTAGGCATAAAACCCGATATTATTTCAGGCGTTAGCGCCGGCGCAATTGTTGGCGCTCTGTATGCCGATGGATATACGCCCGATGAAATAGCAACACTTTTCGAAGACATCAGTTTCAGGCAAATGACAAAATTCCGCATCCCTGATGGCGGGCTTTTCAGAATTGACGCCTTCGAGGAATTTATGCTGAAAAACCTGAGAGCAAAAACATTCGAAGCGCTTAAAATCCCATTACGTATTGTAGCCACCAACCTGGACAAAGGCACAAGTGTTGTATTTGAAAAGGGCAATCTTATCAACCCCATTATTGCCTCTTGCAGTGTTCCCGTACTTTTTACTCCCAAAAAAATTGATGGTGTAAATTATGTAGATGGAGGCGTACTTAAAAACTTTCCGGTATCCACCATTCACAACGATTGCGATAAGGTCATAGGCATCAATGCAAGTCCACTTGTTGCTGATGATTACAAGCTGTCACTCATGAATGTAGCTTCGCGCACCTATCATTTTATGTTTAAAGCCAATATACTTCACGACAAAGAATTGTGCGATCTGCTTATCGAACCGGTAGATATGGGCAACTACGATACTTTTGACGTAGATAAGGGCAGAGAGATTTTTGAGCTTGGATACAAAAGCACAATGCAGCTACTGGAAACCAAGATGAAATAATTTAACTCATTGATTTATAATCTTTCATCCCTGAAGATTGTTATCTGAAACTTCTGATATCAAACAGAAATCAAAACCGGGAAATGTTTTATTAATTATAATGTTTTATCTAAAAAACTGCAAATTCTTACAAATTCGCTACATTTTCCAGCTATTTCCTTTCAATCTGATACGAATTAATTTTTTTTGATTACTTTTGCAATGAAATAACTAAAAAACACAGTCAGAATTATGTATCCAGTATCAGAACGTTTGGCTGCGCTTTCCCCTTCGGAAACGCTGGCCATGTCGCAAAAAAGTAATGAGCTAAAAGCTCAGGGTATCGATGTGATTAATCTTAGTGTTGGAGAACCAGACTTCTACACCCCCGACCACATCAAAGAAGCGGCCAAACAGGCGGTGGATAATAACTTTTCGTTTTATTCGCCAGTTCCCGGTTACCCTGCTCTTCGCAACGCAATTTGCTCAAAACTAAAAACAGAAAACAATTTAATATACAAACCCGAGCAAATTGTTTGTTCCAATGGAGCCAAACAATCGGTTTGTAATGTTATACTTGCCATTGTAAGCAAAGGAGATGAAGTAATTATTCCCGCTCCTTATTGGGTAAGTTACCCCGAAATGGTAACATTGGCCGATGGAAAATCAGTAAGTGTTTATGCCGGTATCGAGCAGGATTTCAAGATAACAGCTGCTCAACTTGAAGAGGCAATAACACCAAAAACAAAAGCATTGATCCTGTGCTCACCTTCGAACCCCACAGGAAGTGTTTACAGCAAGGATGAACTCAGCGCATTAGCAGATGTATTGGCTAAATATCCAAATATCATCATTATTTCGGATGAAATTTACGAACACATCAACTACTTGGGTTCGCACGAAAGCATTGCTCAATTCGAAAACATACGCGAACGTGTTGTAATTGTGAACGGAGTTTCGAAAGGATATGCCATGACAGGCTGGCGTTTGGGCTGGATTGCTGCTCCACAATGGATAGCATCTGCCTGCAACACCCTACAGGGACAATACACTTCAGGACCTTGCTCGGTTACTCAAAAAGCAGCCGAAGCTGCTTACACCGGCGACCAAAGCTGTATTGAAACCATGCGTACAGCTTTCGAGCGCCGTAAAAATTTAGTAGTAAGTTTAGCCCGCGAAATTCCGGGATTGAAAGTCAACGATCCGCAAGGAGCTTTTTATATTTTCCCTGATTGTAGCTCTTTCTACGGAAAATCGTACAACGGAAAAAAAATTGAAAATTCAGGCGACCTGGCCATGTATCTGCTCGAAGAAGGACATGTAGCTTGTGTAGGCGGTGGTGCCTTCGGCGCTCCCGATTGTATCCGTATGTCCTACGCCACTTCCGACGAAAACCTTGTGAAAGCTTTTGGTTGGATCAAAGAAGCATTGGCTAAGCTGGCATAAGGCCGAAAGTAACGATTTTCTATTGCTGATTTTCAGCATCAGCCGAAATCAAAAAAAAACAGGACGATCTGGAAAGATCGTCCTGTTTTCATTTATAATCTGACAGTCAATTGTTATTGTTTAAAGAACCAGTAACCACCATCAATATCGTTGAACAATACAGTGTAAGTTCCTGCTTTTACGCCAATGTTCTTACCATCTTTTTTTCCAATTCCGGTAAACATATACAATGGATCTCCATCTGAAGTTTCACTTGGTGTACCCCAGTTCATATCCCAACCACCATTGGCGCGGAATTTACCCTGATCATCGCCGGTGAAAGTAACAGTTGCGTACCAGTTGTGATTGTTCGAAGCTTCGCAAGGACTCATTACAATGTCTCCACCCCAGCCATTGAATCCACCGATCAAACCAATTTGTGTATAGCTTGCAGGAGTTACTGTGGCCGGAACCATTGTCAACGTATTTTCTACGGAATTCAGGGTGATTGTGTAATAACCATCGGCTGCTACCTTGATGTCGCTTGATCCCGGATCGTTATGAACAATAGCCGAACCCGATTTACCCCATTGTTCGTCCCAGTTACCAAGGTCGCGAATAAGTTTAAATCCACGTGAAGCCCAGAAATAACCGGTATAAGTGAACATACCATCACCGGCAGCATTAAAGTATTCTCCGGGTACAACTGTCATCGGATAAATTGAAACACCCAAACCAGCCGCTGAATTATTCCAGGCGCCGTTGGCCATACCTATTATAAAGTAAGGACGAGGCGTAAATTCAGTATACGATTTTAACGGATTTTTGTAAGGCGTAGCTTTGAAAGTCAATACCGAAGATGTTACCGCGGTCTGTAATCCTCCGCTTGTAATGATGGCCATAACACGAGCATAAAGCGTTTGCTCAGCAACAGCATTGTTATAGGCCAACAACTTATCATTAAGTTCCTGATACCCTATTTTAATATCTTCGTTTACTTTACCTGAGTAAGTCGACGTCATATTAACGTAGGTTGAGAAATCAGCTTTGTTTGATATTTGAAGTTTATACGATAAAACAGCTGCTGTATCAATAAGCGTAGGCAACGAAGTACATGTCAACAGCGAAAAGGTATTTGGCAATTGCGACACCTGAATTGCTATTGGGCTTACACCGGTTTTAAGAGCTACCACAAAATTTGCATCTTGTTTTGCACCCTGCTCATAGCCACCAGGTTCGGCAACGAGTTGATTGGCATAAGGATCTTCGCAAGCAGTGAAAGCCAATCCAATAACAAGCGAAAATATGAATAATATTGTTTTTTTCATTTTCAATAAAATTTAATTTGTTTAATACATTTTCTTTTGGATAGAACTACCGCTTTTGTGCGGCAGTTCTATTTTCAAAGTATTATTGGATAAAAGAATAACTACCATCAATATCGTTGAAGATAATAGTATACTTTCCGGCTTTGTAAAGTATATTTTTACCACCCGGTGTTGCGATACCTACAGGGAAAGCAGCTGCACCCCAGTTCACATCCCAATTACCGTTTGCTCTGAACTTACATCCACCATCCGAAGCTGCATTGGCCGCGAAAGTGTAGGTAACATACCAAACGTGATTATTCGTAGTTTCTGCCGGACTCATTACCACATCGGCAGCCCATCCATTAAATTCACCAATCAGACCCACACTTGCCATCTTAGGAGGAGTTATTGCAGCCGCTTCAACTTTCAGTGTATTATTAATTGAATTCAACGTAATGGTGTAATAACCATCAGCAGGTACCTTTATGTTCGAAGGTTCTTCACCGGCAATAGCTTTACTAATCAGGTTATTGATGCCATCACCACCTTTATTTCCCCATTGTTCCGACCAGCTTCCGATATCACGTATCAGTTTAAATGATCTCGATGCCTGGAAATAGCCTGTAAATACATATTCACCAGCACCCTGAGCATTGTATTTATTTCCTGGCACAACATTGAGTGGTATTAACGATTTACCCAACCCAGCATTGCTGTTATTCCATGCTCCATCTCCTAAACCAACGATATAGTAAGGAACCGGAGTCACTTCGGTATATGGCATCAGAGGTTCGATATAAGGCTGAACTTTGATCTTAATTATATTGGAGTAAAGTGGTTTCACTGTTAATACCGAATCGTTAAGCGGGCTGTTTGTGGCTTCGCTCACTACTGCTTTCAAACGCACATATACATCTTTGGTCACAACAGGATCAGGCAGGATTCCACCATGAAGAGCTATCATTGCTTTGTTCATCTCTTTTGTGTTTACACTTACTTTCTCGCCATTGATTGATGTTGGCAAACTTTGATAAGTCCCTTCAGCAAAAGTATTGGCAAAACTTACCTGAGTGGTATAAGTAACTGCTGCTGTAAAGCCATAATCAGGCTGCACACAGGTTAGCGCGTCCATTTCTTTTGAAGCATTAGCATCCGAAAGAACGTAAGTCCAGTTGCTGTACTGCGATTCGTTCAGCACAAAAGTGAGTGAACCATCGAGAGCAGCTGAATTTATAATCGGGCTGGCAGCCTCATCTTCACACGAAGTGAACATTACAAGGCTTAATAAAATCCCGAATACTATCTTAATATTTATATTCTTCATATTCATATTATTTTAAAATTTTATTAGAATTAATTAATAACCTGTATTTTGTTCCAAATTTGGATTAGCTGTCAAATCGGTAGTTGGAATAGGGAACAAGTTGTAGTTAGCACTGAATTTTGTTCCGGCCATCGATCCACCTTTCCATTCCCAGTTATAATCGCTTCCACCATAGAATCCGAAACGGATCAGGTCGGTGCGACGGCGACCTTCAAAGAAAAATTCTCTCGACCATTCATCGCATAAAGTTTCGAGCGACAAAGCGTTTAATTTAGAAGCATGAGCACGGGTGCGCAAATCATTCACAACATCAAGCGCAGCTTTTCCATTCAAAACACTTGCACCTCTTGTTACTGCTTCGGCATACGACAAATAGGCTTCGGCAATACGCATCAGCGGATAGTCGGTATCGACAAACTGAACATGAGACGTTGCTCCACCATCGGCACGAACATTTGTATATTTTGTTACCGATAAGCCCTGTTTGAAAATTGCCGGGCTCACTACTTTCATAACATCTGTCGATTTACTGTCAGCAATATCCCAACCAAAGAACATAGCTCTGTCGTCGCCGGCTAAAGTTTTAAGTTTACTCAGGTCAGAACCTGTAGGAATTCCACCCGGGAAGAACTTTTTACCCAAAGAATAACGGGCACGATTTCCTCCCCATCCTTCGGTAGTTCCCCAAGCCGGCATACCGGTAGTTCTTGTAGAAGCAATCAGGAATAAAGAATTACCATAGCTACTTGTTTTAATACCGTCAGCAGCAATCGGAAGAATTATTTCCTGTGGAGCTGTATTTACGCTTGAATTGTCAAAAGCTCCTGCGTTGTCACCCATAAAGAGTTGTTCGTAACTTGGATTTAATTTATAAGCCGAAGTCATCACTTTCATTGAGTATTCAGCAGCTTTATTCCATTGAGCTGTTCCGGTATAAACCTCTGCATTCAGATACATGCGAGTCTGCAACATCCAGTTGGCAGCCTGATCGGCACGATAATACGAACCTGTGCGAGGAGCATACATATCCGCTTCTATTTCTGTCAATTCATTAAGAATCCATGTATACAACTCTGCTCTCTTTATTTGTTTAGGAAGTTCTGTAGTTACTTTAGTTGCAAAAGGAACATTTCCAAACATATCGAGCAAATAGTAATAATTCAAAGCACGCATGTAACGAGCTTCGGCACGTTGTTTCACACTTTTATCATCTGTTTGTCCCTCAGTTTCTTCGAGAAACAAATTACACAAAGAGATACCAAAATAAAAGCGGGCATACAGTCCTTTCAATTGATCGTGCGATGAAGTCCATGTATTGAAATTCATTTCGGGTATTCCGGGGTCACCCCACGAACAGATAGCTTCATCAGTAGTAAGCTCGTTCAAATTCCAGATTAAGCGGATGAAAGAAGATGTTCCTTCATCTATACCATCGAGGTCACCACTTCCGGCAGCACCCTGCTGTCCTGTAAGGGCAAGCGATGCATAAATCTTAGCAAAAACACCATCCTGGTTAAAGGTTTGTGTTACGCTCGGATCAATTGGAGTAACATTCAAATCGTCTACGCACGAAGTCAGGTTGAATGAAAGCACAACTGACAAAATCGCGATAACTAATTTATTATTTATATATTTCATAATATTGTTATTTTTACAGGGTTATTAAAAGTTAAGGGTTAACCCAATCACAGTCATGACAGGACGTGGATAAACATTATTGTCAATTCCGCCAAAAATTTCTGGATCTAAACCTTTATATTTGGTGATAACAAAAGGATTCTGTAAAGTTGCCGAGAGACGTCCACTCTGAATTACATTGAGCACCTTTTTGAATGAATATCCCAAAGTGATATTGTCGCAACGCAGGAATGAAGCATTCTGAACATAATAATCAGAGAAATACCAGTTGGTGCGACCCACAAAATTGGTTTCGAATGCCGATTGTGGTTTGTTTGCAAGGAATCCGGAAGTAGACCAAACTCCACTTTGACCAACATTGGCACCGTCAGCAGCCACATCGTTGTACACAAAGTTGCCTACACTTGCACGTAATGTAAATCCAAAATCGAAATCTTTATAAATGAGTTTTGAAGAAAAGCCCATTGTGAAATCAGCATTAGGATTATGGAAGAAGTATCTGTCGTCGTCATTAATTACGTTATCGCCGTTTCTATCAACATAAAGTCCTTCAATTGGTTTACCGCCATTGTCATACACTTGTTCGTAAACGTAGAAAGAACTTGCAGGATAACCTACTGAATGAGCCTGAACATTATTACCTGTTCCTGACGAAATTCCTCCGGTGGCTACATAATATCCTTCCTGAGAACCAGTTGTTAACTTGGTGATTTTATTGTTGTTATAGGTAAAATTATAGTTTACATCCCATTGCAGATCTTTGGTTACCACAGGCTTGCCTGTGATAGAAACTTCTACCCCTTTGTTTTCGAGCGAACCGATATTGCTGATTACACGGTTTTTGAAGTTCGTTCCTGCAGGAATATCTACTATATTTATCAAATCGTCGGTAACGCGTTGATAATAATCTATTGTACCTGTCAGTCTGTTATTCAACACTCCCCAATCAATTCCGGCATTATAAGTAGTTGTTTCTTCCCACTTAAGATTTTTATTAAATGCACCCGGTCTGTAAGTGGTCACATATGCTCCATCCATTGGATAATATGCACCTTCCTGGTTTTCGGTGTAAGTAGGAATATAAGGATAATCACCATTATTGATATTTTGCTGACCCGTAACACCATATCCTAAACGTAACTTCAGATCGGAGAAGGTTTTATTTCCTTTCATGAAATCTTCTTCCATAATTTTCCATGCAAAAGCAAAAGAAGGAAATACACCCCAACGATTTTCGGAAGAAAAACGTGAAGAACCATCATTACGAACAGTAGCAGTAAGAAGGTATTTATTAGCAAAAGTATAGTTCAATCTACCAAAGAAAGAAACAAGGTAGTTTTCAGTTTTCCAAACCTGAGCCGAAGGATTGGTCACTAAATCCAAAGCTGTATAATTCCACTCTCCGCTGCGATAATAATGTTGCCATTCGTAACCTGCCATAGCGTTCACATTGTGCTGTCCAATTTCTTTGGCATAATCAACAAAGAAAGTCAGGATCTGATTGCTCTTTAACTGATCGGAGAAACCTGTACGTCCCATTTGGTTGTCGCTGGGGCTTGTAAGCGGAATGTACAAATCCTGTTTTCCGTACGATCTGTCGATACCCAAATTCAAATGAGCACGCATATCGGGTAAAAAGTGAAGTTTATAGTCAGCTTCGAAATTACCAATTAAGTTATAGGCATTAGCTTTGTCTTCTTTCAGGTTCAGTGTAGCCAAAGGATTCTGAACAGCCAAAGAATTAAATGTTGTACCCGAAGTAATCCATTGCCAATATCCACCAAATGTAGTTTTATATGGTTCTTCGTTCGACATAACAGGTTTGGTTGGATCCATCGAAGCAGCAGCTCCAATTACACCCTGATCAGCAAACCGGTTATTTACAATCATACCTTTAGCATTGATATTCAATTTTAAATGATCTTCGAAAAATGAAGGATTAATGCTGAATGCTCCTGTAAATCTTTCGAAATTCGAAGTCTTTATAATACCGTTTTGGTTGGTATAACCTACCGAAGCACGGTAAGGCATACTTTTAAGTCCACCTGTAATACTTACGCTATGGTCGTGGCCAATGGCTGTACGGTAGATCTGACTTTGCCAGTCAGTGTTGGCATTTCCCAACGCTCTGTAGGCATCGCTGTTTGTGCCGTACAATTTAGTTACATAGTCGCGATATTCATCTCCGTTTAATACATCGAGTGTTTCACCAACCACCCCAACTGACATATTGCCGTCGTAAGTAATACGTGGTTTCGATCCTTTTTCACCTCTTTTGGTAGTGATAATGATAACACCATTTGATGCACGCGAACCATAAATAGCTGTAGCCGAAGCATCTTTAAGCACTGTAAATGATTCAATATCGTTTGGATTGATTGTACTTAACGGATTTGAGACACCTTTGATTCCTTCGTTATCGATTGTCAGACCGTCGATAACAATCAGTGGATCGTTACTTGCCGAAAGCGATGAACCTCCACGAATACGAATAGTAGCGCCGGCACCCGGAGCTCCTCCGTTCGAAGTTACATTTACACCCGCAATTTTACCAGTTATCATGTCCTGCGCATTAGTAG